>Ga0315907_10006607_pt1 | contig 12259 bp, 10 predicted proteins | sample LakEriMetagenome_3_FD_203525 | JGI IMG/M metagenome (GOLD analysis project Ga0315907, IMG submission 203525) | Freshwater fungal communities from buoy surface, Lake Erie, Ohio, United States - Buoy 12 MA123 | ecosystem: Environmental > Aquatic > Freshwater > Lake > Lake biofilm | place: USA...
CGCCGAATGGGTCAGCATGAACGCCATGACCGCTGGTTGGTTGTTGTCAGGCTCGTCGCCGCAGTGGAAGGGCTCCAAGCCGGGTCGGGTGTTTCAAGCCTTGGCCGAAGGCGACTTTGCCAACCCGGTGATGGTGCTCGACGAGATCGACAAAGCCAGTGCCGACGCGCAGTACGACCCGCTGGGCCCTTTGTACAGCTTGCTCGAAGTGGACACGGCGGCGCAATTCGCCGATGAGTTTGTCGACCTGCGCATGGATGCGCGGCACATCATTTGGGTGGCCACCGCCAACGACGAGCGCCACATCCCCGCGCCCATCCTCAACCGCATGAATGTGTGGGAGATCGCCGCGCCCAGCTTGGACCAAGCGCGGGGCATTTCCAGCCGCATGTGTGGATCGATCTTGTCGCAACACCACTGGGGCCGGTTTTTCCAGGCTGAACTGGGCGACGAGGTGCTGGACCAATTGGCCCGCATGCCCCCGCGCGACATGCGCCGCTCGCTGATGACCGCTTTTGGCAATGCACGTTTGGCGCGGCGCGACCGTTTGCTGGGCGTGGACTTGCCCGATCGCGGCCCGCAGCGCCAGCGCATGGGCTTCATGGCGTGAGCCAAGCCCGTGGCCAACAGCGCCACAGGGGGAATCTGGCCGCCGAGTTCGAAGGCACAGGGCACGGCTAACATGGGGCCATGCAAGCCCTATTGACCACTTGGACAGAGCAAATCCACACCGCCGCCCGCCAAGGCCACACCTTGCGCATCCAAGGCGGCAACAGCAAACATTTTTACGGCCCCGCCACGCCGAGCGATGCAGTGCTCGACACGCGTGCGCACAGCGGCATCGTCAGCTACGAGCCGAGTGAATTGGTCGTCACTGCCAAAGCAGGCACACCCTTGGCCGAACTCGAAGCCGTGTTGGCCGAACAAGGCCAATGCTTGGCATTTGAGCCGCCGCATTTTGGCGACACAGCCACCGTGGGCGGTATGGTGGCGTGCGGTTTGGCCGGTCCTGCCCGTGCGGTGGTGGGCGGCGTGCGCGACCATGTGCTGGGCGTGCAAATGCTCAACGGCAAAGGCGAGTGGCTGACCTTTGGCGGCCAAGTGATGAAAAACGTGGCCGGTTACGACGTGTCGCGGGTGTTGGCCGGCAGCATGGGCACGCTGGGTGTGCTCACCGATGTGTCGCTCAAAGTGCTGCCCCAGGCACCCGCCGAAGTCACGCTGGCCTGCCATTTGCCGCAGGCAGATGCCTTGGCCTTGCTGCACCGCTGGGGCGCTCAGCCCCTGCCCTTGAACGCCAGTTGCTGGGTTAACGACCACCACAGCCAACCCGCGCAAGACATGCTGTTTGTGCGCTTGCGGGGCGCGGTGGCGGCGGTGCATGCTGCCGTGCCACGCATGTGTGCCGATGTGGTCGCTGTGGGCGGGCAGGCCGCGGCCATCGATCCAAGCCAAGCCAAAGCCGATTGGGCCGCTTGCCGCGATCAACGCCTGCCGTTTTTCACGCCCCCTGCCGCCGACATGGCGCTGTGGCGCTTGAGCCTGCCGCAAACCGCCGCCGTGCTGGACTTATCCTTTGCGCCATTCATCGAATGGCACGGGGCTTTGCGTTGGCTGTGGGCGCCGCTGTCGGCCGCACCCGCCTTGCGCGCAGCGGCGGCCCAAGCCGGTGGCCACGCCACCCTGTTTCGCCCACCCACGCAAGCCACCGGCGAGATGCCTGCGGTGTTTCACCCCTTGCCTGCGGTGCAACAACGCATCCAGCGCGAACTGCAACAACAATTTGACCCGCACGGTGTGTTCAACACGGGTCGAGGTGGGTGAGTTTTGCTTTTGAAAATAGACAGTTGAGCGCGCTTTGGCCGTTACCAAATCCGATACAGTCTTGACTCAAACGCTAAGAGGTCGCCATGAAACAGTTACAAGTGAATTTGCCCGACGCGCTGGCTCAGCAAGTCTTGGCTGCTGGCCTGTGGGAGTCCGAGGCCTTGACCGATTTGTTGACAGCCGAACTGCATCGCCGCGAAGCGGCACAAACGTTTGCCAAGCTACAAGGCTTGCACCAAGCCACTCAGGTGGCGCTGAGCGAGTCACAGGTCATGGAAGAAGTCAAAGCTTATCGACATGAGCGTCTCGAGAGTCGTTCTTGACACCAATGTGGTGGTCTCTGCCCTGCTGTGGGGCGGTCACGCCTTTCATCTGTTGCAAGCAGCGCGGTATGGCCGCATTCAATTGTTCGCAAGTGTTAGCCTGCACCAAGAATTAGAGGGTGTTTTGAGTCGCCCTAAATTTCAAGCCCAGTTAAATGCCAACGCACTTTCACCGCCGGCCTTGAGCCAACTGTACGCAGGGATGGTGACCACCGTGGACGCCCCCACACTGACAACACCTGTTTCGCGCGACCCACAAGACGATATGGTTTTGGCGTGTGCCTTGGCCGTCAAAGCCGACGTGATCGTCACGGGCGATGAGGATTTGCTGACGCTGTCCCATTTTCAACATATCTGGATAGCCAAGCCGCGCGCGGCGGTGGCCTGGTTACAAATTCCTGTCTGATTGTTTATGCAAACCAACCTCGCCCCCGAATACCAACACACCGCCGATGGCCAAGAGGCAGAAGCGATTTTGCGCAAATGCGTGCACTGCGGTTTTTGCACCGCTACTTGCCCGACCTACCAGTTGCTGGGTGACGAGTTGGACGGCCCGCGTGGCCGCATCTACCTCATCAAACAAGTGCTGGAAGGTGTAGAGCCCACCCGCGACACCCAGCTGCATTTGGACCGCTGCCTGACCTGTCGCAACTGCGAAACCACTTGCCCCAGCGGCGTGCAATACGGCCATTTGGTCGACATTGGGCGCAAGCTGGTGGACGAAAAAGTGCCCCGTCCTGCGGCAGAGCAAACCGTGCGCTGGGCCTTGAAAGAGGGCTTGTCCTCACCGCTGTTTGCACCCGCCATGAAGCTGGGCCAAAGCGTGCGGGCTTTGTTGCCCAGCAGCCTCAAAGCCAAGGTGCCCGAGGCCCGCAGCGCCGGTGCGTGGCCCACACGCACCCACGAGCGCAAGGTCTTGATGTTGGCTGGTTGTGTGCAGCCCAGCATGAGCCCCAACATCAACAGCGCCACAGCGCGGGTGTTGGACGCCTGCGGCATTCAAACCGTGGTCGAACCTTTGGCGGGTTGCTGCGGCGGCGTGAAGTTCCATTTGAACGACCAAGACGCGGCCCATGTTCAAATGAAAAACAACATCGACGCGTGGTGGCCGCATGTGGCGCAGGGCGTGGAGGCGATTGTGATGAACGCCTCGGGTTGTGGCGTGACGGTCAAAGACTATGGCCACATCTTCCGCCATGACCCCGTCTATGCCGAGAAGGCCGCCCGCATCAGCGAGCTGACCAAAGACCTGAGCGAGTTGCTGCCCCACCTCATGCCGACCTTGCAACAGCGCATCCAACCCGAACAAGCCCTGGCCCAAGGGCAACTGGCGTTTCACCCGCCTTGCACCTTGCAACACGGCCAGCAACTCAAGGGCGGTGTGGAAACCCACATGAGCGCCTTGGGCTTCAAGGTGCGCGTGGCCAGCAATGAGGCGCATTTGTGCTGCGGCTCGGCGGGCACTTACAGCGTGTTGCAACCCACCATCGCCACGCAACTGCGTGACCGCAAGCTGGGCCATTTGAATGAGATGCAACCCAGCGCCATCCTGAGCGCCAACATCGGCTGCATCACCCATTTGCAAAGCGGCACCGCCGTGCCGGTGCGGCATTGGGTCGAGGTGGTGGACGCGACCTTGAGCCGATGAGCCACCTGAACTACAAGCACCTCTATTACTTTTGGGTGGTGGCCAAAGAGGGCGGCTTTTCGCGTGCCGCTGAACGCTTGGACATGGCCATTCAAACCATCAGCGTGCAGGTGCGCGAGTTGGAAAAGTCGCTGGGGTATCAACTGCTCAAGCCGCAAGGGCGCGGCGTGACCCTGACCGATGCGGGGAAAGCTGCCTATGCCAGGGCCGAAGAAATATTTCAAATTGGGCAACACATCGCACCCGAGGTGAGCGCTGCCGCCTCGGGCCAAGGTGTGCGTTTGGCCGTGGGTTTGTCCGATGGCATTTCCAAAATGGCCGCCCATCGTTTGCTCGGACCGGTGTTGCAAACGCCGGGCCTGAAACTGCTGTGCCATGAGGGCGAGTACGAGCAATTGATGGCCGAGCTGGCCTTGCACCACTTGGACATCGTATTGGCCGATCAACCTTCACCGCACAACCCCAATTTGCGCTTGTCGGGTCAGTTGTTGACCTCGGCCCCCGTGGCTTGGTTTGGGCAAAGCAGCCAGGTGCACAAATCAGACATTGACCAATTCCCCCAGTGCCTGGCCCGTTTGCCGGTGCTGTTGCCCACCCAACACACGCCGCTGCGGGCTGCGCTGGACCGTTGGTTGGATGGCCAGGGCATTGCGCCCCATGTGGTGGGTGAGTTTGAAGACAGCGCCTTGATGGCGGTGTTTGGTTTGGGTGGGATGGGCGTGTTTCCCGCCAGCCTCACGGGTCAAGAAGACTTGGCCTTGATGAAGGGCCTCAAGCGCCTGGGCGTGTGTGATGCCAAAGAAAACATTTACGCCATCTGCACCCGGCGTGGGCGCCACCACCCGTTGGTGAACCAAATCATGGGCAAGGCGCCGAACTGAGGCGCCGGTTTAGGCGATGGTTTGCTGGTCGCGGATGCGTTGCACACCGTGCACGTCCACGGACCACACCAAGCCGTCCCCTGTTTGTCCTGTGTGACAAGCGATCAACAAGGTGTTGCGCACCTGCGCCTCCAAGTCTGGGCTGACCAAGATGCACACCATGCACTTGTCAGAGAACTCGGTGAGCTCGTCTTTGACGGTTCGTTTGACCATTGAGGCGGGTGCGGTGAAGCCTTGCGCGGGCAACACCGTCAAACCTGGAAACCCGGGTATCGCACGCAGCGCGGCTTGTAAACGGGCCAAGCGCGCAGGGCGAACAATGGCGCGGATCTCTTTCATGCACTTTCCTTTCAAGTGGCTCACGCTTCCACGGGAGCTTCATCAAACCATTTGTACAGGGTGGGCAAGACCACCAGGGTCAGCAAGGTGGAGGAAATCAGCCCACCGATCACCACAATGGCCAAGGGCCTTTGCACCTCTGAGCCAGGCCCGGTGGCAAATAAAAACGGGATCAGGCCCAACAGCGCCACCGTGGCCGTCATCATCACTGGCCGGAAACGTTGTACACAGCCTTCGCGCACGGCCTCGGCCACGCCCATGCCGTCTTCGCGCAAGCGCCGAATGGAGGTCACCAAGACCACGCCATTGAGCACCGCAATGCCCCACAGGGCAATGAAGCCCACCGATGCGGGAACGCTGACGTATTCGCCAGACACAAATAAGCCGATCAATCCGCCGATGCAGGCGAACGGCAAGACCAAGATGATGAGCGAGGCCAAGCGCAGCGAGCGGAACAACAAAAACAGCAGGAAGAAGATGGCGGCAATGGTCAAGGGAACAATCACCGACAAGGTCTCCATGGCGCGCTCCATGTTTTCAAACTGACCGCCAAACTTGAAGTAAAACCCCTCAGGCAACTTGATCTCTTGGTCGAGCCGTTGCTGCACTTGGGCCACATACCCACCCAAATCGCGGCCTTCGACGTTGGCCCCCACCACCACGCGGCGTTTGGCGCTTTCGCGGCTGATCTGCGCGGGGCCATCGACCAAGGTGATGGTGGCCAGGCTGGACAGCGGCACTTGGGCCCCGCCAGGGGTGGGCAGCAAGGTGTTGCCAATCGCTTCGGCCGATTGGCGCAGGTGCGGCGGAAAGCGCACCACCACGCTGTAGCGCCGCTCACCTTCGTACAAAGCTGTCACGTCTTTGCCACCAATGGCGGTTTCGATGATGTTTTGCACATCGGCCACGTTCAAGCCTTGGCGGGCAATCGCATTGCGGTCGATGTCCACGGTCAAGGCCTGTTGCCCTGACAAGCGCTCAATGCGGATATCGCGGCTGCCGGGCGTGCTTTTGAGCACGCGCGCCACTTGCTCGGACAGGTCTTTCAAGGCGGCCAAATCATCGCCAAAAATCTTCACCGCCAATTGCGATCGAACGCCGGTGACCATTTCGTCCACCCGTTCAGCAATGGGTTGGGACAACACAATTTGAACCCCGGGGATGATGGACAAACGTTGGCGTATGTCTTCGTCAATTTCCTCTTGGGTGCGTTTGGAGGCGGGGTCGAGCAGCACAATGGGATCGGATTCGTTGGGGCCTGCCGGATCGGCGGGCGACTCACCGCGGCCCAATTTGGAGACCACCATGCGCACCCCAGGCACCTCGGCAACGGATTTCATGGCCGCCATTTCCATGCGCACCGATTCGTCCAAAGAGATGCTGGGCACGCGGTTGATTTGCGGCGTGAGCGCGCCCTCTTTCATGGTGGGCATGAAGGACTTGCCCAAAAACGGAAACAAGGCCAATGACGCGAGCAGCAAAGCCACCGACACGCCCAAGGTCAAGCGGTTTTGGCGCGTGGCCCCGTCCAGCAAGCGCAAGTAGTGGTGTTTCAAGAATGCGATCACGCGGGTGTCTTTGTCCGATCCCCCTTTGAGAAAGTAGGTGCACAGCACCGGCGACAAAAACAAGGACACCAGCAAAGACACGCCCAGTGAAATCGCGATGGTCAACGCCAAGGGGGCAAACATCTTGCCTTCAATGCCTTGCAAGGTCATCAAGGGCAAAAACACCAAGATGATGATGGCAATGCCAAACACGGTGGGGGTAGCCACCTCGGTGGTGGCCGACAGCACACAGCGCACCCGCTCGCCCATGCTGTGGCCCGCATGGCCCAAGCGGTGGTAAATGTTTTCCACCACCACCACCGTGGCGTCCACCATCAGGCCAATGGCAATGGCCAGCCCCCCCAGCGACATCAGGTTGGCAGAAATACCGTAGCGGTTCATCAAGATGAAGGTGGTCAAGGGCGCAATGATCAAGGTGGCCACCACGATCAAGCTGGAGCGCACATCGCCCAAAAACACAAACAACACCAGCACCACCAGGAAGATGCCCTCGATCAGCACCTTGCCAACGGTCCACAGGGCCGAATCGACCAATTCCGTGCGGTCGTAGTAGGGCACGATGCGCAAACCATCGGGCAGCATGCCCTTGGCATTGATCTCGTCCACCCGCGCCTTGACCCGGGTCACCACTTCTTTGGCGTTGCCCCCGCGCATCATCAGCACAATGCCAGAGACGCCTTCGGTGTAGCCGCCCTTGATGATGGCGCCCTGGCGCACCTCGCTGCCAATCTCGACTTGGGCCACATCGCGCACAAAGACCGGTACACCGCCTTGCTCCTTGACAACAATGTTGCCAATGTCTTCTTTGGTCTTGATCAAGCCCACACCACGGATCAAAAATTGCTGGCTGTCTTGGGGCAAGATGCCACCGCTGGCATTGGAGTTGTTGGCGGCGATGGCGCTCACCACTTGCGCAATCGACAGGTTGTAGTGGCGCAATTTGCTGGGGTCGGCCAGGGCTTGAAATTGCTTGACATAACCCCCTTGCGAGTTGATTTCGGCCACGCCTGGGATGGAGCGCAGCAAGGGGCGTACCACCCAGTCTTGCACCGTGCGCCGCTCGGTCAACTCTTCCACACTGAGGGCCCGCTGGCCGTCATCGGCCCGCTCCAAGGTGTATTGGTACACCTCGCCCAAGCCGGTCGAGACGGGGCCCAGCACCGGCACGATGCCCGCTGGCATGCGCGGCGTGACCTCGATCAAGCGCTCGGTGACCAATTGGCGGGCAAAGTACACATTGGTGGCGTCGGTGAACACCAAGGTGATGATGGACAAACCACTTTTGTTGAGCGAGCGCATCTCGACCAAGCCGGGCAAACCGGTCATGGCGATCTCCAGCGGCACGGTAACAAAGCGTTCGATTTCTTGCGGCGAGCGGCCCACCGCTTCGGTGGCCACCTGCACCTGCACATTGGTCACGTCGGGAAAGGCGTCCACCGACAATTTGGTGGCGGCACGAAAGCCAAAGGCACACAAAATCAAGGCCAGCGCAATCACCACCAAGCGCTGGCTCAGCGCAAAACGAATCAATGCAGTCATGTGGGTTTATTCCAGTTCGGCGCGTTTGCGTTCATTGTTGAGGTGAAACGCGCCTTGGGTCACCACTTGGGCACCCAAGGACAAGCCTTTGAGAACGGGGCGGTGATCGCCATTGGCCGGGCCCAACTCCACGGGTGTGAGTTGAAACACCAGGTCAGACTTGCGCACGAAGACATGGTCGCGGTCGTTTTCGCGCACCACCGCTTTGGCGGGAATGGCCAAGGCGGTTTGGGGCTCACCACGGATGCGCATGGTGGCCAGCATTTGGGGTTTGAGGTCGCGGCGTGCGTTGACCACTTGGGTGCGAATCATCACCGAGCGGGTGTCCACAGACACGGTGTCGCCCACATAAACGATCTTGCCCGACAACATCCGGTCGCCCAAAGCCGGCACCTGGATGTCCACGTTTTGCCCGGCCAGCGCAGAGCGGGCAATTTGCTCGGGCAAGGCACCCACCACCCACACGTTGTCCAAGTTGGCCACGGTGAACAAGGGGTCGCCCGGTTGGGCCACTTGACCGGTGCTGATCTTGCGCTCGATGACCACACCCGTCAGGGTGGCGCTGATGGCCGCAGAAGGGTGCAAATTGCCTTGTTCGCGCAAGCGCTCAATCGCATCAACGGGCAGCCCGACTTGCACCAATTGATCGGAAGCCGCACGCATCTCAGCCCGCGCCACCACCAATTCGGACTCGCGGCGTTGCAACTCTGCGGTGCCAATCACATCGGCTTGGATCAACAGCTGGGCGCGTTCAAGGGCGCGCTGCGCTTGGGCGGCGGTGGAATAGGCGCGCAAGTAATTCAGCTGCATATTGGTCAACTCGGGGCTGCTGATTCGCGCCAAGGTCTGCCCCGTGCGCACCCGGTCGCCCACCTCGGCCAGCACTTGCGTCACGCGACCGGTCACCGATGCGCCGATGCGGGTGACCAACTGCTCATTGGCCTCGATGCGCCCAGCCACTTCCAGCCATGGCGTGATGTTCATCTCTTGGGCTGCGCCGAGTTCAAATTGCGCACGCATCTCTGGTTTGATGGTGACTTCCATCGGGTCAGGCGCGGTGGCTGGTTTGCTGGTTGCGGTGGGGGTGGTGGGCTTTTCAGAGCAAGCGCTGAGCAAAGCAACAGATGAGCCAATCAGCAGAGACAGCATGACATGCTGCAAGGCCAGAGAACGATTTTTCATGGTGGTGTTGGATGCGGGGGTGAGGTTCATGAGGGGGACAGCACGGCTTCGTGACCCATCAATTGGTCAAGGGCCACGCGTGCAATTTGCAACTGGTAGCGCGCATCGATGATGTCGGAGCGCACACTGCGCAACACCCGTTGGGCATCGAGCACATCCAAAAAGCCGCGTTCGCCAAAGCGATAAGCGGCTTCGGCCACGCGCAAAGCAGCGAGTGCCTCGCGCAATGAGCCTTGGCTCAGGGCATTGATGCGCAAGCGGGCAATTTCCATCGACTTCCAAGTCAACAAAATTTGTTGGCGCAACTCGTTTTGCCGCCCTTGCAGCCGGATGTGGGCGCGTTCCAAATCGGCCGATGCCTGTGCAATGGGGCCTTGGCGTTGGTCCAGCAAAGGAATGTGTATGCCCACGCCAATCTGGCTTTGTCGCCACTCAGGGTCGAGGGTTTCGCTGTAGCGCACTTCCAAACCAGGCCATTTTTGTGTTTTCGCGCCATTGAGCTGTGAGGTCAACCGCTCCAGATCTGTTTGCATCGACAACACGGCGGGGTTGTGCTTCAACGCCATGGCGTGCATTTGATCAATGCTCATCATGTCTGGGGTGGCGCTCAAGTCGCCCACCAACTGCCAACCCGAGGGCAATTGGTTGGCTGCCATGCGGTTGAGTTCCAACTGGGCTTGCTGCGCCATCAGGCTGGCGGTTTGTAAACGCTCGCGCGCGTTGATGATCTCGGCGTCGGCTTTGATGATTTCGTACTTGGGCGCTTCACCAATTTCTACCTTGAGCCGCACCAACTCCCGGGCTTTTTCCAGCAAGGCCACCGAATCAGCGGCGGCTTGCGCCTGCGCTTGGTGCAGCAAACCTTCGTTGACGCGCAAGCGCACCTGGGTGATGAGTTCATTGCGAACCCCTTGGGCTTGGTGCAAGCTGTCTTTTGCGGTGGCTTGGGCCGCTTCGGTGCGGAATTGGCGCGCACGCGGGTTTTCAATGAACTGGCTCACGCCCCAGCCTTGAACCATGCCGGGCACCAAGCCGGGCAGCCGGGCTTCGTTGCGGCCTTGCACGGCGTCAATGCGCGGGTTGGCCCAGGCCTGGGCAGTTTGAATGCCCGCTTGCGCACTGATTGTTTGGGCTTGGGCGGCGCGGATGTCTGGGTTGTGGCGCAACACCTGACGGATCAGATCGTCCACGCCCAAATAGGGGCCCGGGGCGGTGGTGGCGGATGGGGGGGCGGGCGGTGCGGTGGCCGCAGCGATGGAATCGGCGGAGGCATGCACGCACAAACTGCTCAGCAGCCATGCCGATAAGCACCAGGCGGCCCAGTGGGGGGGGGATAAGTACTGCTTCATCTTCCGTTGTATGGCTCAAACGGACAGAGGATAAGGCCTCAAATCATCTTAAAAAAGCATAATAATGCTGACGATAACTTCTGAAAAAACTGAATATGAAGGGACGCAATTCCCAAGGGGTTGCCAACCGGTGTTTTAAGCGGCCAGCGCGGCATCAATGTCTTTGGTGATTTTGGCCGGTGTGTCGGTGGGGGCATAGCGGCCCAGCACTTGGCCGTCTTTGCCGATCAAAAACTTGGTGAAGTTCCACTTGATGCCCTCGCTGCCCAATATGCCGGGCGCTTGCGCTTTGAGCCATTGGAACAAGGGGTGGGCGTCGGCGCCGTTGACAGTCACTTTGGCCATCATCGGGAAGCTCACGCCATAGTTCTTTTGGCAAAAGGCGCCGATCTCTTCATTGCTGCCGGGGTCCTGGCCGCCAAACTGGTTGCATGGAAAGCCCAGAACCGTCAGGCCTTTGGCCCCATGCGATTGGTGCAAAGCTTCTAAGCCTGCAAACTGTGGCGTGAAGCCGCAGGCGCTGGCGGTGTTCACGATCAGCAGCACCCGGCCTTGCAGGCTAGCCAATGCGAAGTTGCTGCCATCGATGCTTTGGGCTTGAAAGTCGCTGAGTTGGGGCATGGTTTTCTCCGATGGTGGTGGCCTGTGGTCGCCGGATTGTCGCCAAAATGAAAATCTCCCAAGGTGCCATCGGCGCCGCGCCGCGCAGTACAGTCCCCTGTGACATTGACAAACCCAAACCCCGGGCCCAACAATGCGCCGCAACTTGCCCAACCCTTTGATGTTTAGGAACCCACCATGCCCCGCAGCGTCGCCAACGCCTTGTTGAACCAGCAATTTCGCCAAGCCCTCACGCCCGGCGCCGGGCACTTGATGCCGGGCGCGGCCAATGCGCTGGCCGCCCGCGTGATCGAGGCCACCGGGCATCAGATGCTGATGGTCAGCGGCGCCGCCGTGGCCAACACCTATTTGGGTGCACCCGACATTGGTTTGGTGTCGCTGGCCGAGTTGGCCTCGCATGTGGGCGCCATCCGCGATGCGGTCAACATCCCGTTGCTGGTCGATGGCGACACCGGTTTTGGCAACGCCATCAATGTGGTGCACACGGTGCGCGTGCTCGAGCGCGCGGGGGCCAACGCCATCATGCTCGAGGATCAAACCTTTCCCAAGCGCTGCGGCCATTTTGAAAACAAGACGGTCATCTCCAAATCAGAGATGGTGCAAAAAATCAAAGCCGCCGTGGACACGCGCGACGACGATCAAATGATGATCTTGGCCCGCACCGATGCCCGCTCTGTGGAAGGCCTGGAGGCCGCCATGGACCGCGCCCGCGCTTACCAAGAAGCAGGGGCCGACTTTTTGTTCATCGAGGCCCCGCTCAATATCGAAGAGCTGGCCGCCATCCCCCGCGAGGTGCCCGGTGTGCACGTGTGCAACTTGGTGGTGGGCGGCAAAACCCCGCTGTTGCCGCAAAAAGAGCTGGCCAAAATGGGCTTTTCGGTTGTTTTATATGCCAACTTGGCGCTACAGGCCTCGCTGATGGCGATGCAAAAAAGCCTGCAACATTTGCACGACCATGGCTCGGTCAACGGCATCGAAGACC
>Ga0315907_10006609_pt1 | contig 12253 bp, 10 predicted proteins | sample LakEriMetagenome_3_FD_203525 | JGI IMG/M metagenome (GOLD analysis project Ga0315907, IMG submission 203525) | Freshwater fungal communities from buoy surface, Lake Erie, Ohio, United States - Buoy 12 MA123 | ecosystem: Environmental > Aquatic > Freshwater > Lake > Lake biofilm | place: USA...
TTCGGCCTCGGCCACGGCTTCGGCCGGGGCTTCGTCGGTCGTCCACTTGTCCGGCGCGGTGAAGCCGTTCGCTTCACGTAACGCAGAGAAGCGGCACCAGGCGCCGAGCCAGCCGGCCTGCTGCTCGCGGAATCGCTGGAAGGCGGCGTTCTGCTTCAGGGTCTTGGCTCCGCGGCGCGCGGCGAGCTGAAGCGCGGGGCGCAGCTGGTTCCAAAGGCGACCATAGTCGGTGCGACCGTCACTCCCGCGTCGCAGCGCGGCGATCTCCTCGGAAGTGAGCAGCTTGCGCGCGCCGAGGTCGGCAAGGTCGAGCAGGTACGGATTGCCGGCGAAGACGGAGAGGGCTTGGTAAGGCGAATCGCCGTAACCGGTCGGCCCGAGCGGGCAGACCTGCCACCAGCCGAAGCCGGCGGCGGCGAGGATGTCGACGAAGCGGCGGGCTTCGGCTCCCAAGGAGCCGACGGGGCCGTCTCCCGGCAGGGCGGTCGGATGGAGCAGCACGCCCGCGCTGCGCCGTGGGAAAGCATGGCAGGCGTAGGCGGCGGCGGGAGCCCGGCCGGTCACGGCGACGGGTTCACGGCGGTCGGAGTCCATCTCAGCGCAGCTGGACGTAGTGCTTGGCGCGCAGGTCGTCCAGCCAGCGTTGGATCGCGAGCTTCATGCCGATCGAACGCACCTTCGTCTCGATCTCCGCCATGACTTCGGGGTCATTCACCGGCGCATGGCCTTGCGGGCGTACGGATTCCGGGCTGACGATCACGTAGATGGGCGCGGCGCCGACATCGAATTTCAAGGGCTCCGAGATTTCGCCGGGCTTAAGTTGGCGGACGGCGGCGACGACGGTCTGGTTCAGGTCCTCGAAGTTGCGCCAGCCGGCGTCGCCGCCTTTGCGCGCGAAGTCGTCGGAACTGATGCGTTCGGCCACATCGGCGAAAGTCGGCTGTCCGGCGATGGGCTTGCCGCCGATCTTGTAGGCGGCGAGCAGTTCGGCGACCTTGGCCGGCTGGCGCAGCGCTTCCGCCCAGGCCTTGGCGCGGGCGGCGGTCTCTTCGGGCTTCTCGGCGGCACCCTGCGTGAGGGTGATCTGGCGGAGTTTCACCTGCTCCTTGCGGGCGAAGTCGGCCTTGTTCTTGTCGTAGTACTCCTGGATCTTGCCGGGATTGACGTCCCAGGCGGTGCGACGGATCTGGCCCACCATGTATTCGAAGATGATGCGGTCTTCGATGGTCTTACGGTAGGCGAGCGGGGTGGTGCCGGCCGCGCGCAGCGAGGCGACGAAACGGTTGCGGTCTCCGCCGAAGTCCCGGCGGATGGTCTCTTCGATGTCCGCTTCGACGTAGGTGGAAGGCAGGTTGGGGGTGTTGGCGCGGAATTCGGCGATGACGATCTGGCGTTCGGCCATCGACTTGAGCGTCTCCTTCGCGGCTTGCCCTAGCGCCTGCTCGAACTCGAGGTCTGTACGGGAGGCGGCGCGCAGCTGGCCGACGATCGGGTCGATCTGGCGGCGGATATCCGAAAGGGTGATGCCTTGGCCGTCCGCGTCGGCGGCGATCCGGTCGGAGTTCAGCTGGGACCAGCGCTTGGCGGCGGCTTCCTCGACCGAAGGCAGCTTGAGCTGGGCGGAGGCGACGGCCGCGGTCAGGGCGAGCAGGCTGGAGAGGAGGAAGGATTTCATCGGACGTCAGGCGCGGGCAGCCGTGAAAGGAAGCCGCGGATTTCCTTCAGTTTCCGCAGGGGGTCTCGTACGGTCAAGCGGGGAAACCGGTTGCCGACGAGAATGGGCTCTGGCGGGCGGCCAGCGAGCGCCTGCTGACAACGCAGCACGGCGCCGTCGGTCGTCACCGAAACGACACATTTATCCTCCGCCAGGCACCGGATCTCCGCGAGGCTGAGCAGGGCGTCCGCTTCCGGGGGCAGTTTGCCGTAACGGTCCTTGAGCGAAGTCCGCAGTTCGGCCACCTCGGCGGCATCCAGCGCCAGCGCGATGCGGCGGAAGGCTTCGATCCGCAGCCGTGTCTCGGGGATCCAGTCCGACGGCAGGGTGGCGGTCAGCAGGGGGACCTCGCCGTCGCTGCTGTTGGTCTGTTCCGTGCCCAGGGCGGCCTGGGTGTGGTCGATGAAGTCCAGCTGGACCTCGCAGCGTTCGATGACCGCGCCTTTGTCGCCCCGCAGCTTGGCGACGCTCCGGCGGAGGAGCTGGCAGTAGAGATCGAAGCCGACGGTCGCGACGTGGCCGCTCTGCGCCGCCCCGAGGATGTTGCCGGCGCCGCGCAGTTCGAGGTCCCGCATGGCGATGCGGAAGCCGGCGCCGAGCTGGTTGTACTGCCGGATGGCCGAGAGGCGGCGGTGCGCCGTGCCGACCAGCGCGGCATGGCGGTGGAGGAAGAGGTAGGCGTAGGCCTGACGGTTGAACCGGCCCACGCGTCCGCGCAGCTGGTAGAGCTGCGCCAGGCCGAACCGGTCGGCGCCCTCGATGATGAGCGTGTTGCAGTTCGGGATGTCCAGGCCGGTCTCGATGATGGTCGTGCAGACGAGCACGTCGTATTCGCCGGCGACGAAGGCCGACATGACTTCCTCGAGCTGGCCGGCCGGCATCTGGCCGTGGCCGACGATGATGCGCGCCTTGGGCACGAGCGCGGCGATCCGCTCCGCGACAGCCTGGATCGTCTCGACGCGATTGTGCAGGTAGAAGACCTGGCCGCCGCGGGCCAGCTCTGCCTTCACGGCGTCGCGGACGAGTTTCTCGTCGTAGCTCCGGACGATGGTGCGGATGGGCAGGCGTTCGCGCGGCGGGGTCTCGATCACGCTGAGGTCGCGCGCGCCGACGAGCGCGAGGTAGAGCGTGCGCGGGATGGGCGTCGCGCTCATGGCAAGCACGTCCACCTCGGTGCGCAGCTCCTTGAGGCGCTCCTTGTGGCGGACGCCGAACCGATGCTCTTCGTCGATGATGACGAGGCCGAGCCGGCCGAAACTGGTGCCGTCGGAGAGCAGGGCGTGCGTGCCGACGACGACGTCGACGGTCCCGGCCGCGGCGCGCGCCCGGACGTCGGCTTTCTGCTTGGCGGTACGGTAACCGCTCAGGAGTTCGACGGAGACCGGCCAGCGCGCAAGGCGCTCCTTGAAGCTTTCGAAGTGCTGCTGCGCGAGGACGGTGGTGGGCGCGAGGATCGCGACCTGGCGTCCGCCGAGGACGCATTTGAACGCGGCGCGGAGGGCGACCTCGGTCTTGCCGAAGCCGACGTCGCCGCTGATGAGCCGATCCATGGGCGCGGGGCGTTCCATGTCCGCTTTCACGTCGATGATCGCGCGGGTCTGGTCCGGCGTCTCGCGATGCGGGAAGGAGCGTTCGAACTCGCCCATCCAGGCGTTGTCCGCGTCCTTCGGGTGCGTGATGCCGGGCTTGGTCGAGCGGGCGGCCTGCATCGCCAGCAGCTGCGCGGCGAGGTCGGCGGTGGCCTTCTCGGCGGCCTTACGCGACTTCTCCCAGCCACCTCCGCCGAGTTTGGAGAGCTTCGGGATGGCCCGGCCGATGCCGATGTAGCGCGTGAGGAGATGCGACTCCCGCACGGGGAGGTGCAGCATCGATTTCAGGGCGAACTCCAGACCGATGAAATCCTCGGTGCGTCCGTTGTGCTCGTGGGCCTTGATGCCGCGGAAGAGGCAGACGCCTTGCGTGGCGTGCACGAGCGCGTCGCCGTCGGCGAGTTCGCCGAAGTCGAGCGCGCGGCCGACGGCGGCGCGGATGGCGGTGCGGCGGCGCGGCAGGACGGCGAGCGGACGTTTGCGTCGGCCGAAGAGCTCGCGTTCGGTCAGCAGGAGCAGGCCGTCCTTGAGCAGGCCGGGCAACTTGTCCGGGGCGATGAGGATGCCCCCGCCGAAGCGTCCGTGCGTGACGCGTGGCGCGAAACCCCGGATCTTGGCGCTGGCGACCTCTGCGTTGAGCCGATCGACGGAGCCGTCGGTGTCGCCGGTGAGCAGGCAGGGACGCCCGTCCTTGGCCAGCGAGGCGGCGGCCCGGAGGAGGGCGGGGCGCGTCTCGGTGCTGTCCGTCGCGGAGCCGATGAGTAAGGACTCAGCGGGGGTCGATTCGAGGGCGTGCGCCGCGCAGCCGAGCGGCGCATCGTCGGTCTCCTCGAGCACGAGTTCGTCGACCTTGGCCGAGTGCAGCTCGGCGCAGAGGACGTCCTCGTGGCAGCGGTCTACCGAGATGATGAGCGCGTCGGTCGGCAGGTGCCGGAAGAACGGCGCCTCGGGGGCTGAACCGGAATCGTCCCGCGGCGCGCAGATGACGAGGCCGTCGACCTCGCCTTCGCTGCGCTGCGTGGCGGGATCGAAAGGACGGAGCGACTCGACGACGTCGCCGAAGAGGTCGATGCGCACGGGCATCTGCGCGTTCAGCGGGTAGACGTCAAGGATGCCGCCGCGGAGCGCGTATTCGCCGGGTTGTTCGCAGAGGGCCTCGTGGGCGTAACCGAAGTCTTCGGCCAGGCGCTTCGCGAAGTCACGTAGGGCGAGCTTCTCGCCCTTACGGACGACGATCTCGGCCTTGGCCGTGGCTTCGGGGGCGGGCGAGCGACGGGTGAGCGAGCCGGGCGTGCAGGCGATGAGCAGCGGCCGCTTCGCGTCATGGTTGCCGTGGCGCAGGAGCGAGAGGACGCCGAGGAGGTCGCAGTCGGCTTCGAAGGCCGGGACGGCCGCATCGGCTTCGGTCAGGGTGCGGGCGACCGGCTGTGCGTCATTGAGCAGGGTCAGCAGCTGGGCGGTCTCTTCCGCGAAGGTCTCCGCCGCGCCGAGGTTCGAGGCCAGGAAGACGATCACGCGTCGCTCGGCGCCTTCCGAACAGGCGCAAGCCGCCCAAGCGTGCGAAGGCACGCCGGTCAGGGCACGGCGTGGCTGAGCGGACATGCCGCTATCGAGGCGGGAAGCCCCGAAGCGTCAAACCCAACCCCTTACTTCAGCACGACTCCGGCGATTTCGTCCCAGAGTTCGTCGATCTGCGAGGGCTTCTTCACCGGCCGGCCGGCTTCGGCGAACCAATAGCGGGCGTTGCCCAGGTCGCCTTCGATGAGGTGGAGGAGCGCATGAAGCCAGGAGCCGACGGGAGTCTCGATGTCCTGGGCGATATTGTGTGCCGACTCCCAGTCGCCCTTCTTGATGAACCAAAGAGACTGCGCCTCGCGCGAGAGTCCGCGAGGCGGCTGCGCGTCGGTTTCCGCGGAGGACTTCAATTGGGCCGGCGTCATGGCTCAGCGGGAGGTGTGCAGGCGCGAAAGGGCGTCGGACGCTTCGGAGGGCAGTTCCTTGAGAATCTTGGCGGCGTCGTTCTGTCCGCGCTGGATCTCCGGCAGGCCCATCGTACCTTCCAGGCGGGCCAGCTCTGCGGCGTCCTTATCGACCCCCGTGAGCTGGCTTAGCACGAGTCTCCACGCGTAGGCCTGGGAAAGGTCGCGCGGGGCTTTGACGCCTTTCTCGAGCCGCTCGGCCATCGCCCGGATGGCGGTCAGGTCGCGGCGCATCGCCGATCGTCGCAGGAACTCCGTGCCGAGCTCGTAGTTGCGCGGCATGCCCGGGACGCCTTCATCATAACCTTCAGACATCATGCGTAAGGCGATACGTTCGCCGGTGTCCGCGCCGCGGCGGTAGTAGGCGAAGGCTTCCTTCATGGCGGTCTCGTAGTCCGAAAGAGCCTTCTTGTTGTCAGCGGTGACTGACGCCGCTTTCAGGGCGCGGGCCTCTTCCCGGCGCAGGTCGCCGAGCACACGGAAGCCCATCGACTGGCCTTTCGCCACGGACTGATCGGCCCACTTCTTGGCCTCGGTCAGGTTCTTCGCCGTTCCCGTTCCGCGAAAATAATACAACGCGACCACGGCCATGGCGCGAGAGTGTCCGCCGTCAGCTGCTTTCAAAGTCCAACGGAAGGCGAGCTCCCGATCCTCTTTGATCTGCAATTCGACCGGCGCGTAGGCGGTGTGTCGGAGCGCGTAGACATATTGCGCCTGGACGTTGCCTTTTTCGGCAAGGGCCAGAAGCACGGCCGGATCGGCGTGCGGATCGAAGCCGTCGACATAACGCTCGAAGAACTCCCCGGGCAGATGGGAGACGGGTACTTCCCATTGGTTGGAGAGGTCGAAGGTCAGGATGCCGGCGAGCACGGTCCCGAAGACGTAGGGGCGGAGCCAGGCGAGGGTACGGCGCATGGCCTCATCCAAGCCGCGGTCCGCCCCGAGGCAAGGGACTAAGAGCAAGCCATAAGAGGACGGCTTGGCGGGCTTGCCTGAAGCGTCAGCGCGGGTAGTCTGCCGCCATCCCTTCATGCGTCTCCTTGCCTTGCTCCTCGTCACGCCGCTCCTCGCCGCCGAGACGCCTCCTGTCCTCGGTCACGGGTCGGCTCGTTATACCCTCGACCTGGGTTGGGCGAAGGCCGATCCGGCGGTCGCGCCGATCGTCAACGCGCACGCGCTCGCCGAGGATAAGGCGGGGCGCCTCTACCTCGTGACGGATCACCCCAAGAACGACTTCATCGTCTTCGAGAAGGATGGCCGCTACGTCCGTTCGATCAGTGCCGGACTCGGCGGCGGTCATGGTCTGGAAATCTTCGAAAAGGACGGTGTGGAGTATCTCGTGCACGTGGACTCTGGCTGGCACATGGCGGCCGAGGGCTGGAACCCCTCCGCGGTCGAAGGACGCATCACGCTGCTGACCACCGACGGCAAGGTCGTGCGCAAGTTCCCCACGCCGAAGGAGCTCGGCCTGAGCGACGGTAAGTTCATGCCGTGCGATGTGGCGTGGACGCCGGCGGGCACGCTGCTGGTGGCCGACGGCTACGGTTCGAACTTGATCTATGAGTTCTCGCTCGAGGGTAAGCTGATCAAGAAGTGGGGCGGGCCGACGAAGGACGCTGCCAATCTCAGCAACGCCCATGGCATCTCCATCGACGTCACCGATCCGCGCGGCCCGCTGGTCTGGGTGCCGTCGCGCAGCCAGAATCAGCTCAAGGCGTTCACCTTGGACGGAAAGTACGTGGACACCCTCGACCTTCCTGGTGCTTTCGCCGGCCAGCTGTTCTTCCGCGGCGACAAGATCTACACCGCGGTCTGCTGGAGCAAGGACGCCAAGGGCAAGCGACTCGCGCAGTCGGGCTTCCTGCTCGTCCTGGATCGCGCCACCAAGAAGGTCCTCAGCGCTCCAGGCGGCAACGAGCCCAAGTACGTAGACGGTAAGCTTCAGCCGCTCACGCAGGCCCAGTCGATCTTCAAGCATGGACACGACCTCTTTGTGGATTCTGCCGGCGATATCTACCTCGGCGAGTGGAACGCCGACCGCCGTTACCCGTCGAAGCTGACGCTGGTCAAATAACTCAGCTGATCAGCAGCAGGCGCGGTGCGCCGGGATGGTTCTCCGGAGCGCGATGGATGCAGGGTGGCGCCGGGCTGCCGGGCCAGCGGGTCGCGATGCGCCAGAGTGTGAAGGTGCCGAAGGGGTAGGGCGAAGCGTCGGGCTTGGGCGTGTAATGGGAGTCGTAGCTATGCTCGTGCAGGAACTCCGCGAAGCCGGCGTCGTCCGCGCCGCCGTATTCTTTGAGTAACGCCGCGCGGATCTCGGGGATCTCGACTTTCAGGAGGGCGTCTTCGTTGCGGAGGCCTTCGCTGCACGCGCCGTGATAGGTGCAGAGCCACGTGTCGACCTCGACGGGCGCGCTGTCGACGTGGAAGGACGTGACGTCGGTCGGGACGGTGCCGGCGTCACGTCCGCGCACGCAGTCGTAGACGCAGTTGAGCGACGGGGCGAGGTCGTGGTCGCGCAGGAGCTGCTGGTCGGCGAGCATCGCTTCGGCGGCGAACCGTCCGGCGGGTGTCAGGTCGAGCGCGCGGATGCGCTCATCCTCGAGCGGCACGATGCCTTCGCCCGGACCGAGCTTAGCGATGACCTCGGCGTAATCGCCGGGCAGCGTGCGTTCCCAGCAGAGGGCGTTGATGCCGTCGGCGAAGCGCGTGGTGCGCAACTCCTCGAAGTTTCGCACCCGGCGGACGCGCGGCTGACCAGCGCCGCTCACTTCAGCGCGAAGCGCTTGGCGAACTCCTTGGCGAGCGCGTCGTAGGCGACGGCTCCCGGGGAGTGAACGTCATACTGGAAGATCGTCTGGCCATGGCTCGGGCACTCCGACAGGCGGATCGTGCGCGGGATCATGGCATCCATCACGAGGGCGGGGAAGTGGGTCTTCACTTCCTCGACGACCTGACGGGAGAGTTTCGTGCGCACGTCGTACATCGTCATCACGATCGCGCCGACGGTGAGCTTGTCGCTCGCGCCGGCGGCCTTGAGCTGGTCGACCACGCCGAGGATCTGGCCGAGGCCTTCCATCGCGAGGTATTCGGTCTGCAGAGTGACGATGAGATGGTCCGACGCGCCGAGCGCGTTCATCGAGAGCATGCCGAGCGCGGGCGGGCAATCGATGAGGATAGCCTTATACTTGCCGGTGGCGATGATCGGCGCGAGGGCTTCGCGCAGGCGGCCGAGGTAATTCTCGGCCTGAGCCAGTTCGGATTCGACGGCGGCGAGGTCGACTTCGGAAGGAATGAGATCGAGCTTCTCGGTCGAGGTCGCGACGATCATATCGGCGGCCTTGGCTTCGCCGTGCAGGACCTTGTAGAGGGACTTGCCTTCGGTCTTCTCGATGCCGAGCGCGCTGGTCGCGTTGGCCTGGGCGTCGAGGTCGATGAGGAGGGTCGGGATGCCGAGGCGCGCGAGGCCGGCGCCGAGGTTCACGGTGGTGGTCGTCTTGCCGACGCCGCCCTTCTGGTTCGCGATGGAGAAGACCTTGGCCACTTAGGCGTCCTCGATGGGGCGTTCGACTTCGGTCGGGGCTTCGTAATCGATGCCGGCGAGGCCGAACCCGAAGTTCTTCATGAAGTCGGTCTGGTAGCCGGCGAAGTCGGCATGCGCGTCGAAGGTCTCCGTCGTGACCTGCGGCCAGGCGTCGAAGACGGCCTTCTGGACATCGGCGGACATTTCCCAGTCGTCGATACGGACGCGGCCGTTCTCGTCGAAGTCGAGGGCGTTGCCGTTATACATCTGCTTCTCGAAGAGACGCTGGATCTGCTCGATGCAGCCTTCGTGCGTGCCCTTGGCCTTCATGATCTTGAACAGCAGCGAGACGTAGAGGGGGACGACCGGGATGGCGGAGCTGGCCTGCGTGACGACGGCCTTGTTGACGGACACGAAGGCGCGGCCGCGGTGGAGCTTCATCAGGTCGTCGATCTTGCGGCCGGCGCGTTCGAGGTCTTCCTTCGCCTTGCCGATGGTGCCGTCCTTGTAGATCGGCCAGGTGACCTGCGGTCCGATGTAAGAGTAGGCGACGGTCTGGCAGCCTTCCTTGAGGACGCCGGCGCCGTCGAGGGCGTTCATCCAGAGTTCCCAGTCTTCGCCGCCCATGACCTTGACCGTCTGCGCGATGTCGTCGGCGGAAGCGGTCTCGAGGGTGACCTCGTTCACGACTTTCTTATCGGTGTCGAGGTTCTTGGCGTGGAAGGGGGCGCCGGTCGGCTTGAGGACGGACTTGTAGGTCACGCCGTCCGGAGCGGTGCGACGAGGGGAGGCGAGGGAGTAGACGACGAGGTCGATCTTGCCGCCGGGCATCTTGGACTTGATCGCTTCGATGACCTGAGACTTGAGCTCGGCCGAGAAGGCGTCGCCGTTGATCGAGACGGCCTGGAGGCCGGCCTTCTTGGCTTCGGCGTGGAAGCCGGCGGTGTTATACCAGCCGGGCGAACCAGGCTTGTCGCCTTCGCCGTTGCGTTCGAAGAACACGCCGAGCGTGGCGGCGCCGGAACCGAAGGCGGCGGAGATGCGGGAGGAGAGGCCGTAGCCCGTGGAGGCGCCGATCACCAGGACCGACTTGGGGCCGCCCTGGATAGGCTTACGGGACTTCACGTAGGCGATCTGCTCGCGGACCGCCGCGGCGCAGCCGTCGGGGTGGGAGGTGATGCAGATGAACCCGCGGACGCGAGGCTTCAGGACTTGCTGGGACATAGGGACACCTTTGGAGGGGGAGGGGATGAGTTCAATCTGGAATTGGGAGTTAAACATAGGTGGTGGCGGTTAGCGGATGGCGGTTGGCGGTTAGGGAGGCATGAAGAAGAGGGAGGGAGAATCTGAGGGCTGGCCGTGGGGGAGGTTTGTCAGGGGTCTCATAGGTAATCGCGGGACGTGCGGTGGGAGCGCGTTTCTCGATGATGGGGAGTCTATGCATCCCCAAGAGAATCCCAAGGTGGTCAGTTATCGTGATCTTTCGGCGTGGAAGGCCGCCAAGGCCCTCGCGGTCGAAGTCTATCGAGTCGTGAATGTCGCGGCGGTCCGGAATGACTTCGCGCTCGTCGATCAGCTGCGCCGGGCGGCGATCTCCGTGCCATCGAACATCGCCGAAGGCGCCGGCCGGGGGAGCAATCAGGATGCCTTGAAGTTCCTTTACATCGCGAGGGGCTCCCTATGTGAACTGCGCACTCAGGTGGAGGTGATGCAGGAGGCCGGCCTATTGGATAGCCGTATCTGCGAGTCGCTTCTGGGTCGCGCCGAGGAAGCTGGCCGTCTCCTTGGAGGGCTTGTTCGTTTCCGCGCCTCTCGTCGCGACGGTGATGCGGAGGCTTCGTCCTCCGCCAGGCCGCCTGCGCCTTCATTTCGTCCTCCTGAGGCACGCCGCTAGCCTTTAAGCGCTTCCGGGGTTCATAACCCTTGCTTGTGAGGGGTGGTTGCGGATTGTTGCCACCTTCGCGGTTCAACCGCCAACCGCTAACCGCCAACCGCCATCACCTTTCCCATGTTCAGCGCACGCCTTGCTTTTGCCGCGGAGACCAACGCCTTGAGTAAGGCCAAAGCGAAGCGGCTCGCCGCGGGGCAGCCGGTGCTCGACCTCTCGGATTCCAATCCGGCCAACGCGGGCTTCGCGTGGTCCGCCGCCGACCTCGGTCCGCTGCTCCGCCGTGACGGCGTCCAGCGGCAGGATCCTAATCCGCTCGGCATGGCCTCGGCCCGCACGGCGATCTCCGATTACTATTCTTCGCGCGGAGCCCGCGTGCCGGTCGACCAGCTCTTTCTGACGGCCAGCACCAGCGAAGCCTATTCTTGGGTCTTCAAACTGCTCTGCAATCCGGGCGACGAGGTCCTCGTGCCCGAGCCGGCGTATCCGCTGCTCGAGGTCATCGCCGCGCTCGAAGGCGTGACGCTCCGTCCGTATCAGCTCGTCCAGCTTGCCGGCGAATGGGTCATCGATGCGGCCACGCTCAGCGTGAACCGCCAGACCCGCGCGGTCCTCTGCATCAATCCGTCCAATCCGACCGGCGCGTTCGTCGGCCGTCGCGACCGCGACGTGCTCCGCGGCTTCGCGCTCAAGCATGGCCTCGCGATCGTGTGCGATGAGGTCTTCCTCGATTACCCCGCCGAAGGCGTCGCCTCGCCGGGCACCTGGGCTGGCGAAGCGAACGTGATGACGTTCGTGCTCAGCGGTCTCTCCAAGGTCGCGCTCGCGCCGCAGCTCAAGCTCGGCTGGATCGTCGTCGCCGGCCCGGCGACCTCGACGCTCGAGGCCTGCCGTCGTCTTGAGCACATCGCTGATGCTTTCCTGTCCGTGAATACCCCGGCCCAGCTCGCTTTGCCGGATCTTCTCCGTCGCGCCGAGCCGCTCCGTGCGCTCGTCCGTACCCGCGTCGCCCAAGGGGAGGCCACCCTCCGCGCTTGGGTCGCCTCGACCGCCGTCGGTTGCACCGTGCTGCCGCGCCCGGCCGGCTGGACGGCCATCCTCACTTTGCCCCCGGGTGTCCATGAAGACCGCTTCCTGATGAATGCCCTGAGTGAAGGCGTCTGGGCTCACCCCGGTTACTTCTATGGCATGCCGACGACCACCCCGAGCGTCGTTTTGAGCCTTTTGACCCCTCCGGACGCCCTTTCGGCCGGCCTTCAGGCCCTCGACCGGGCTTTGAAGCGGACTTAAGGGGTAATTACCGCTTGCCAACGGCCCCGGCACTCCTTTGCTCCGACTTTCCAAAAGGAGCCCGAACACTATGTCCCGTATCTGCAGCGTCACCGGCAAGCGCCCCGTCAAGGGCCGCCGAATCATTCACCGCGGTCAGTCCAAGAAGAGCGGCGGTATCGGCTTCCAGCTCGTGAAGCAGACCAAGCGCACGTTCAAGCCGAACGTCCAGCGCATCCGCGTCCTCCAGCCTAACGGCTCGGTGAAGCGCCAGTGGGTCTCGGTCAAGGC
>Ga0315907_10006610_pt1 | contig 12253 bp, 9 predicted proteins | sample LakEriMetagenome_3_FD_203525 | JGI IMG/M metagenome (GOLD analysis project Ga0315907, IMG submission 203525) | Freshwater fungal communities from buoy surface, Lake Erie, Ohio, United States - Buoy 12 MA123 | ecosystem: Environmental > Aquatic > Freshwater > Lake > Lake biofilm | place: USA...
GTACGCCTTTGGAGCTATGAAACCGAAGGATTTGCAAAAACTGGTTTGCAATTTTGCGGATTGATGATGGGAGATCATAGTAAGTGTGGAATAAACACTATGTTTAACACGGGAACAGTTGTGGGGGTTTCAGCAAATATTTTTGGCTCAGGATTTCCAAGAAATTTTGTTCCAAGTTATTCTTGGGGTGGTGCTTCTGGTTTTACGACCTATATAACAAGTAAAGCATTTCAAACTGCAAAAATTGTTATGGCAAGAAGAAATGTCGAATTTACAGAGCAAGATGCTGCTATATTAACACATGTATTTGAAGAAACTAAAAAGTACAGAAAAGAATAATACGTGATTTTAAACGAATATTTCTTAAAAAATAACGTTTATTGAATGGTGTTAATCGTTTAAGACTAAAGCGTGTAAATTTGTACTATAAAATAAGATTTTTAGTTCTGTAGGGGGAATTTAAGAATTTTTTAAAAAGCTTGGCTTTTGTCAAGCTTTTTTTTATATAATAAAATTAACGCTAATTACTCATTATTAACGTTTGTTCTTTTAAAATATACGATTATAACAAAAAAATAAACATTAGTTTAAAGGTGTTAACACTCCGGATAATTATTATATATCTTTACACTATAAAATAAGATTTTTAGTTCTGTAGGGGGAATTTAAGAATTTTTAAAAGGCTTGACATTCGTCAAGCCTTTTTGTTTTTTATTTTGGTACTATTATAATTGTCCGTAAATTTGTCATTCAATTTTTTGACAACGATTTCATTAATTGAGTAGTACTTATGGAAAACAAAAAAAAAGTAGCGTTCTACACTTTAGGATGCAAATTAAACTTCTCAGAAACGTCTACTATTGCGCGTGATTTTCTAAATGAAGGTTTTGAACGGGTTGATTTTGAAGAAATAGCAGATATTTATGTAATTAATACCTGTTCGGTTACCGATAATGCTGATAAACAATTCAAGCAAATTGTAAAAAAAGCAATGAAGCTAAATGATAAAGCGTTTGTTGCTGCAGTAGGTTGTTATGCCCAATTAAAGCCTGAAGAATTAGCATCAGTTGATGGTGTTGATTTAGTATTAGGTGCTACCGAAAAATTTAAAATCACCGATTATATCAATGATTTGTCTAAAAACGACATGGGAGAAGTGCATTCTTGTGAAATAGAAGAGGCCGACTTTTATGTAGGAAGTTATTCAATTGGTGACAGAACTCGTGCATTCTTAAAAGTGCAAGATGGATGTGATTATAAATGTACCTATTGTACCATTCCCTTAGCTAGAGGAATTTCTCGTAGTGATGCTTTAGAAAATGTATTGAATAACGCTTCCGAAATATCACAACAAGGCATTAAAGAAATTGTTTTAACGGGTGTAAATATTGGTGATTATGGCAAAGGAGAGTTTGGCAATAAAAAACACGAACACACTTTTCTAGATTTAGTAAAAGCATTAGACGAAGTAGAAGGAATCGAGCGTTTGCGAATTTCTTCCATCGAACCTAATTTATTAAAAAACGAAACCATTGATTTTGTATCAAAAAGTCGAACCTTTGTTCCGCATTTTCATATTCCATTGCAATCGGGTTCAGATGCGATTTTGAAGAAAATGAAACGACGTTATCTTCGAGAAGTTTATATTGATAGAGTTAATAAAATTAGAGAAGTAATGCCGCACGCTTGTATAGGTGTCGACGTTATTGTAGGATTTCCAGGTGAAACCGACGAACATTTTTTAGAAACGTATCATTTTTTAAATGATTTAGATATTTCGTATTTACATGTTTTTACGTATTCGGAACGCGATAATACAGAAGCAGCAGTTATGGATGGAGTAGTGCCTGCCAATGTGCGTTCGAAAAGAAGTAAAATGCTTCGCGGACTTTCAGTTAAAAAAAGAAGAGCTTTTTATGAAAGTCAAATTGGAACCAATAGAACAGTCTTATTTGAAAGCGAGAACAAAGAAGGCTACATTCATGGATTTACCGAAAATTATGTAAAGGTTAAAACACCTTGGAATCCAGAATTAGTTAATACACTACATGATATTCATTTAACCAAAATTGATGAAGACGGAAGCGTAAGAATGGAATTTATAAACGTTGAAGTATAAAAAAAATCCCAAGTCTAATAAACTTGGGATTTTTTTGGTTTAAATCATCAAACCTGGAGGTAGAAGTTCTCTATATTTTCTATTTTTCCTAAAAAAGCTAATAAATTTTGCATGAGTAGGTACTACTTTTAACTTTCGGTCTTCGGCAATTCCTAATACCTGAATGATGAATTCGTCGTGTACTACTTGTTCTTCATTGGTATTAGCGCAAAATTTTGTCAAAAACAATTTTCGTTCTTGAATAGAATATTCAATTGCCACTAAACCAGTAGGGGTAATAATTTCAAATTGTCTTAAAAGTTCATTATCTTTGATTTCCATGAAAACAGCAATTAGAGTGCAAATTTACAAATCTTTTTTCACATTGAAGCCATGAATAAAATCCCTGTTTATTTTATGCCTGGATTAGCGGCAGGTCCTACAATTTTTGAAAATATCAAATTGCCTGAAGAACAATTTGAAATGTATTTTTTAGAATGGTTTTTACCTAGTGATAATGAGACTATTGAAAGTTATGCACTACGAATGACTCAGAAAATCACACATGATAATCCTGTATTAATAGGAGTTTCTTTTGGAGGAGTTTTAGTACAAGAAATGGCAAAAATCATTCAAACAGCTAAAGTAATTATTATTTCAAGTGTCAAATCGCCTCGTGAGTTTCCCCCAAGATTTAAGGTTGCAAAGGTAACTAAAGCTTATAAGTTAGTACCTACGCAGCTATTAGCAGATATTGAAAAATTAGTAAAATATGCTTTCGGTGATAATATTGTGGCAAAAAGAATAAAGTTATATGAAAAATATTTATCGGTTCGCGATAAACATTATCTAGATTGGTCAATAGAGACGATTTTGTATTGGAATCCAAAAGTATCCAACCAGTCAATTATTCATATTCACGGAGATGCTGATGAGGTGTTTCCTATAAAACATATAAAAGATTGTATCATAGTAAAAGGCGGAACTCATATTATGATCTTAAATAAATTTAAATGGATGAATGAAAATTTACCTAAATTGATTTTAAACTAAAGTAACAATGAAAAAAATAGGAACAAAAAAGAGCGTTATACTGCTATTCGCAACTGTTTTAGGAAGTTTTTTACTGTACGGTGTTGTTTTTGATCGATCAAAATATGCGCCAATGGGATATAATTTGCAAATGGATTTTGCTGGTGAAGAAGTGCCAACATTTATTGCTGATGTTCAAGAACGATTGGATAAAGAAATGATTACCAACATGAATTATCATACCAATACAACATTGGTAATTAAACGAGCCAATAAAGTTTTTCCTATTATTGAGCCGATATTAGCAAAATATGGTGTACCCGATGATTTCAAATATTTAGCGGTTATTGAAAGTAGTTTAGTTAATGCAGTTTCCCCAGCGGGTGCAAGAGGCGTGTGGCAATTCATGCCGGCAACTGCAAAAGAAAAAGGAATGGAAGTGAGTGAGCACGTAGACGAGCGCTATCATTTAGAAAAATCAACAGAAGCAGCTTGCAGGTATTTACTTGCTGCTAAAGAAAAATTTGGCTCTTGGACTTTAACCGCTGCATCCTATAATGGAGGTATTGGCGGAATCAAAAACAAAATGGAAGAACAACAGGTTGATAATTACTATGATTTGTTGCTAACCGAAGAAACCTCGCGTTATGTTTTTAGAATTTTAGCTTTAAAAGAAATCATGAAAAATGCAGATAAGTATGGTTTTTCTATTCCAAAGGAAGCGTTGTATTATCAAATTCCTACTAAAAAAATTGTAGTTGATTCTTCTATTACCAACTTAGCTACTTTTGCTAAAACCCAAGGAGTGAACTATAAAATTTTAAAACTTCATAATCCTTGGTTGCGCGATAAAATGCTTATGAATACGGCTGGTAAGAAATATGAAATTGAAATACCTACATCTGGATATTCAAAATAAAAAAGCACCTGTAGAGGTGCTTATATGTTTAAGTATAATGGTTGAATTACATTTTTTTCATTTGATCCTTCATCATTTTAATCTGATCTTTTAGCATATTTTGTTTGTCTAGCTTTTTTGCTTCATTCATTAAATTAGTTGCTTCAATTTTTCTTCTGCGCGTCATTGCAATCCCTGCTAATTGAAGTTTTGCTAAAGCTAAATCTTGATCCATAGACAATCCAAGGGCGATAGCCTTTTTAAAATAACGTTCTGCTTCATTTAAATTAGTTTGCGAAACCATCAAGCCATGCAAATAATTAAAATAACCTTGTTGTTTTTTTACTAGAGCAGCTTCTGGGTTTTTAATGTACGATAACCATTTTTGAGCTCCTGGAAAATCTTGTTTTCGTAACTTTAAAAAAGCCAATAATATAAACTCATTTTTAAAGTATAAGAAAATAAAAATGGTAGATAATAACAATAAGAAGATTCCATTTCCAATTTCGTTTTCTGTAAATTGATAAATTCCAAATGCAATGATTAAAGCAGCTAAAACTAATTTGATATTTTTATGAAACATAATATTATTTTTTGTTGGATACAAAGGTAATAAAATCTATTAAAAATATTTTTAAAAAAGTACTTGCGAATGAAAAAAGTCTTTGTATATTTGCACTCGGTTTTCAGGACAGGGAACCTGAGAGTTTTAAAAAAAGATTTTTATTTATAGAATTTAAAAGATACTACAATGAGTAAGAGAACGTTTCAACCATCAAAAAGAAAAAGAAGAAATAAGCACGGTTTCATGGATAGAATGGCTTCTGCTAATGGAAGAAAAGTGCTTGCTCGTAGAAGAGCTAAAGGAAGACATAAATTAACTGTTTCTTGCGAACCAAGACACAAAAAATAATGTTTAGCTTAAACAATATATCAGCCGTTACTTTTATTAGTAACGGCTTTTTTTTAAGTGTTTATAAAATATGAATAAGTTTTTGAAGTTCATTTTGGTGCTAACCCTTGAAAATTAGTAATTTTATAACCACAATATAACTACAACCCACAACAAAACAACAACACAATGCCTAAAGACACATCAATCAAATCGGTTTTAATTATTGGATCAGGGCCTATCGTTATTGGACAGGCGTGCGAATTTGACTATGCGGGTTCGCAATCCGCTCGATCTTTAAGAGAAGAAGGAATTGAAGTAATCTTAATCAATTCAAACCCAGCAACCATCATGACCGACCCATCCATGGCCGATCATGTATACTTAAAGCCGCTAACCACAAAATCAATCATTGAAATTCTAAAAGCACATCCGCAAATTGATGCCGTGTTGCCTACAATGGGGGGACAAACGGCTTTGAATTTAGCTATTGAAGCTGATGAAAAAGGTATTTGGAAAGATTTTGGTGTTCGTTTAATTGGTGTAGATATCAATGCAATTAATATTACCGAAGATAGAGAGAAATTTAAAGTATTATTAAATAAAATTGGTATTCCTCAAGCTCCTGCAAAAACAGCGAATTCATTCTTACAAGGTAAAGAAATTGAGCAAGAGTTTGGATTTCCTTTAGTAATTCGTCCTTCTTTCACTTTGGGTGGAACAGGTGCTGCAATCGTATATAAAAAAGAAGATTTTGACGGCGCATTGACCTATGGATTAGAAGCTTCTCCAATACATGAAGTCTTGATTGACAAGGCATTAATGGGTTGGAAAGAATATGAATTAGAATTATTACGCGATAAAAATGATAATGTAGTTATTATTTGTACCATTGAAAACATGGACCCAATGGGAATCCATACCGGAGATTCAATCACAGTCGCTCCAGCCATGACGCTATCGGATACTACCTTCCAAAAAATGCGTGATATGGCCATTTTAATGATGCGTTCTATCGGTAATTTTGCTGGAGGTTGTAACGTACAGTTTGCGGTTTCTCCAGACGATAAAGAAGACATTGTAGCCATAGAAATCAATCCTCGAGTGTCGCGTTCTTCCGCATTAGCTTCAAAAGCAACGGGTTACCCAATTGCTAAAATTGCTTCAAAATTAGCCTTAGGCTATAACTTAGATGAATTGCAAAATCAAATTACAAAATCGACTTCGGCATTATTTGAACCTACGTTAGATTATGTAATTGTAAAAATACCACGTTGGAACTTCGATAAATTTGAAGGTGCCGATAGAACATTAGGACTTCAAATGAAATCGGTAGGTGAAGTAATGGGAATTGGTCGTTCGTTTCAAGAAGCGCTTCACAAAGCCACACAATCGTTAGAAATTAAACGAAATGGTTTAGGAGCAGATGGAAAAGGCTATAAAAATTACGAACAAATTATTGAGAAATTAACCTTTGCTAGTTGGGACAGAGTTTTCGTAATTTATGATGCCATTGCCATGGGAATTCCGCTTTCAAGAATTCACGAGATTACAAAAATTGACATGTGGTTTTTAAAGCAATATGAAGAATTATTCCATTTAGAGCGCGAAATTTCAAATTATAAAGTAGACACACTTCCAAGAGAATTGCTTTTAGAAGCGAAACAAAAAGGATACGGTGACCGACAAATAGCGCACATGGTGGGTTGTTTAGAAAGTCAGGTTTATAAATTGCGTGAAGAGCAAAACATCAAACGTGTATACAAATTAGTTGATACGTGTGCGGCTGAGTTTAAAGCGGTAACACCATATTTTTATTCTACGTTTGAAGCCGAAATCGAAAAAGCAGACGGAACCAAATACGTACACAACGAAAGTATTGTTACCGATAAGAAAAAAGTAGTCGTTTTAGGTTCAGGACCCAACCGAATTGGACAAGGAATTGAGTTTGACTATTCGTGTGTGCATGGGGTTTTAGCAGCAAAAGAATGCGGCTATGAAACCATCATGATCAACTGTAATCCTGAAACGGTTTCTACCGATTTTGATACGGCAGATAAATTATATTTTGAACCTGTTTTTTGGGAACATATTTACGACATCATTCAACACGAAAAACCAGAAGGCGTTATTGTGCAGTTAGGCGGGCAAACCGCATTGAAATTAGCTGAAAAATTAGCCAAATACGGCATCAAAATATTAGGCACTTCGTTTGATGCGTTGGATTTAGCCGAAGACAGAGGACGTTTTTCTGATTTATTAACGGAATTAAATATTCCATTTCCTAAGTTCGGAATTGCTGAAAGCGCAGAAGAAGCCAGTAAACTTGCCGATAGTTTAGACTTTCCATTGTTAGTGCGTCCTTCGTATGTATTAGGCGGACAAGGCATGAAGATTGTCATCAATAAACAAGAATTAGAAGAACACGTTATTGACTTATTAAAATCAATTCCTGGAAATAAATTATTGTTAGACCATTATTTAGATGGCGCTATTGAGGCAGAAGCTGATGCTATTTGCGATGCCGATGGCAATGTGTACATCATAGGAATTATGGAACACATAGAACCTTGTGGGGTGCATTCGGGCGATAGTAACGCTACGTTACCACCGTTTAACTTGGGTGAGTTTGTGATGCAGCAAATTAAAGACCATACCGAAAAAATTGCAAGAGCTTTGCAAACGGTTGGTTTAATCAATATTCAGTTTGCAGTGAAAAACGATATTGTGTACATCATTGAAGCCAATCCTAGAGCTTCGCGTACAGTGCCGTTTATTGCAAAAGCCTATGGCGAACCGTATGTAAACTATGCTACAAAAGTAATGTTAGGTCATAACAAAGTGACAGATTTTACATACAATCCTCAGTTAAAAGGCTATGCCATTAAGCAACCGGTATTTTCATTTAGTAAGTTTCCTAATGTAAATAAAGCCTTAGGACCAGAAATGAAATCTACAGGAGAAAGCATCTTGTTTATAGAGGATTTAAAAGACGATCAATTCTACGATTTATACTCACGAAGAAAAATGTACTTAACGAAGTAATACTGAAAATCCCAATTGAACGATTGGGATTTTTTTATAGCACATATTGCAATTCTTAGCTACTGAGAAACTTGCTCAATTGTTATTTTTACTATTTTATTTTAAATTAAATCGATTTTTTTTGTAGTAAATTTCAAATATTTTAGCGTTTTTTTTCATTAAATAAACTAAAAAAAATTCGTCAAGTCTAATTTTTCAATTCAACAGGTCTAATCTTTGAACTCGTCAGGTCTAATTTTTTTAAAAAAGTAAAAAAAAAGCACCGATTGCTCAGTGCTTTTCTATAAATGAAAAGGATGGATAATTACATACCGCCCATTTGTTGTTTAAATTCTTCCATGGTTACTTTTGTATAGCCTTCACCCGTAATCACAAAGCAATCTTTTGGTAATTCTTTTGAAAAAGAGGTAGCTGTCATGGTCATTTCACCTTGTGGTGTGCTGGTAATAACTTGTAATGGATAACCTGCTAGTTTTACTTTAGTTTCTTTTAAAGGTTTTTGTGGTGCAATAGCGTCTGTAATGTAGAACACATTTGTACTTCCGTCTGCCATTTTAACGTTTGCTTTATAGCATTTAAAACCAGCAATTTCTTTTACATCACCTTTGTCATAGGTTACATCGGTAGCATCGTCAAGATTAGCAACTCCTTTGCTACTGTTCAACGCTTCTTCACCTGCTTCAATGATTTCATATTTCATACCCATAACCTCTACAGCCATTTTAGTGTCTTTAACGTTACCAATTGGAGTAATGGTTTTCATCAACATCATGCCACTCATCATGTTCATTTCGGTAGCTTGTGTTGTTTCATCAAAATGAATGCTTAATGTGCTTTCTCCCATCATGGCAGCAGCTTCATCGTTTCCTGTAAGTACTAATTTATAAGTAACAGATCCTTTTTTTAAGGCTTGTGCATTCATCATACCACCTGCAAGTAGTAAAAAAACGAATGCAATTTTAGTAAGGTTTTTCATTTTTGTTTATTTAAGTTTTGTAAAGGTACTAATTTATTATTTTGATATTTCTTAAACTTATTGAATTTTTTTAAGCAATACTTTTTCTTGTGTAAATTGATAGGCAGCATCTAGAAATGCAATCATCTTTTTCCAGTTGGCATTGGGTTCATACGAATTGAAGTATTTTTTTACCGAAACAATGATTAATTTATTATCTTTTATTTCGGCTTTACTGGTAAAACTTCCTGTTTCGTTTTCTATCGTTTTATTCAATTTATCTAATCCACTAATGGTGTATCCTTGTGGAATATTCAGTTCTATAGTATAATCAAATGTGCGCGGAAATTGGGTATAAATATTATTGGTTCGCTCGTGTTCTTTCTCTTCAATATCAATTTGAGAACTGATGAATTTTCCAATGTCTAAAATATAATTAGGCCCAGCTTTCTTAATAAAATCAGAAGTTATCGTGAAATTTTCGGTAAATACTAACGGATCATTGATGCCAAATCTACCGGTTTTATTAATGGTTAAATCGTGCTTGTCTACTTTTACTTCACATTCGTCTTCAATCTCTTTTTTGAATTTTTCAACTTTATCTTGTTTGAATTTTTCAAGTAAAGCAGCATATTCTTTTTTGTATTTTTCTTTGTCTTTTTTATTGCGTACTAAATCGAGTACTGGACTAGTTCCATATTTTTCATGGTCTTCATTCACATAATCATAAAAGAAAATTTTACTATCGTGTTCAAATTCTTTATTGTGGCCATATAACGAAGTTACTTTATTTGCCGAAGCAGTAGTAAAATCAGGCGCAACAGTAAGTGTTGTAATTACTTTAGAAACATTGTCTTTGTGTGTAAGGCTAGGAAGCGTAATTTCTTCAATATCACTTACTTTTTTGCTTTTTGAAACTTTTAAGGCATAGGCTTTTGTGCCTTCAAGTGAACTGTCGAACTGATTAGGCACTGAATAGGGTTCAAAAATTCCAAAATAGATTGGGTTTTGAGTATTTACTTTAAGTAATATTCTTATGTTTTGCTGCAATAAGACGTCTTTAATAGGTCCGTTTTCTCTACCGGTAGCAACAATAATATCAAATTCGATGTTATTTTTCTTTAAAAATTGCATAAAGTAATTGATGAATTGCTCTTCTTTATTGAAGAAAATAGGAGCATAGCCATATAAAGAGAAAGGATACATAATTTTAGCTTCGTTAATTACAAAAGCTTCAATATAGCGTGTGTAAAATTGATGGCGCATGAAATAATAAACGGCCGTTACTTTTTCTTCATCTGATTTGAACGATTTTCCTTTAAAAAAGTCGTTGATATCATCTAAATCACCCGAGGGATAAAACTTAGTATCATAATAATTGAAAATATCTTCTTTAGTTACGGTTTGTTTTATGATGCTTTCTTTTTCGGGTAAAAAGGCTTCGGCACGTTGTTCAAATTTTCCAGAACGAGCAAAATAAACTTGAAATTTATAACAAGGCAATTCTACTAATGGTAAAAACCAGCGTGGGAAATCATTTTTTGGAATATCGGTGGCTACAATTTCATACTTGCGTTCGCCACTTTTATCTAGTGGAATTTGCTTCAACTCGGGACCATTGTTATAGGTATTAAAATTGACAAAAAAATCATTTTCGGTTTGAAAGGTTAATTTGTAATTTAAAATAGGATAGTTTTCACCAAGCGTACGTTCTTCAGGATCAAAGCCAAATTCAAGGGTTGAACTGAAGGTTTCGGTACTATAATTATAGAAATCAATGATGTCGCCAATTTCTAAATTGGGTACTGCCACTCTTTTTTCTTTATCAACGGTTACGGCTTCTTTTTCGGTATCAATAACGTTTTCGGTTCCGTTAGGTTTAATTACCTTGATTCCTACAACGGTTTTTACTACGGCTCCATATCTAGGATTTGATTTTTCGGAGTAATTAAATTCAGAAAATGCGGTAACGGCTGCCTGATCATTTAATTTCACTCTTTTTCTAAATGCCGATCGAAAGGTTACACTTTTTCCAAATTTATGGTAATCATAATCTTCATATTTGTAGATTACAACTGCCGATTCATTTTTGTACTTATCAGGTATAGTAGTAGCTGTTTTATAGGCATCGGATTTGCCCCAAAAAAAATCTTTTATTTCCTCTTTGTTTTGTGCTTGAAAGATACTAGTTGTTAGGATAGCTAGTAATAGTAATTTAAATTTCATGATAGTATTTTATTTGGTTAACACCACTTGTTCTGCATAATTTTTTTGAATTTCGGCATAATGATTTTTCCATTCGTCAAATTTCGCCGATTTTATAATACCGTTTTTAAACAAAAATTGTTTGGTATATTTAAGCGTAGTTCCTTTGACTTCATAATTCATCGTAATGCTGTAGTCATCGGTTTTTATAGCAATATTATTGGGTACTTTTGAAACTTTATATCCTTCAGGAATTTGTAACGTGATTACAATATCGTCAAAAGATTTATAATCGAGTATAAAATCGGTTTTACGATCTTTAAAGTCAAAACTGGCGTACTCTTTATCGTAATTCAAATCGATATAAATTTCATTGTCAAAAGAAGAAATGTGGTTGGCAATGGCAACATCATAATTGAGCGTGAGTTTTTGATCTCTATTCAATAAATCAGAAGTTTTGATATTGCTCACCGAACAGTTTTTGTCTCTCGAATTTAAATACCATTTTAAAGCATCGTCTTTTTTATCATTCTTTATTGTGTTATAATTATACAAGAATGATGCTCTACTTTCTCCTAAAAATTCCATAGTTACTGAACCCTTTAAGGTTTCATTTTCTAAGGTATAACTTATGTTGCTTTTTTCGGTATTTCCAACTGCGGTTTGCACCGGAATTTTGTCAATGATAAAAGCAGTACCGTCTTCAATAAGCACTTCTTTACCTTGAATGCGTTCGGCATATTCGCCAAGCGAATTGTATTTTTCAGTTCCGTCTAGAAAATAGCGTTTTCCATTTTTAAACAAAGCACAAATCATGTGATTATCAACCGATAAAGAAGGAGTGGTGTAATCATAAGCAATATGATTGGTTCCAATCCAGCATAATCGAGCGTCAAATCCGGCAGCTTTAAGCATTTGTTTAGTCAAATTTGCCATCCCTTTACAATCGCCATATCTTTTTTGAAAAACATTTTGTGAATCATCGGGTTTAAATCCTGCAATGCCATCTTCAAATGCAATGTATCTTATATTATCTTGTACCCAGTAGTAAATATTCTTTATTTTTTCTTCGTCTGTTTTTGCAGTAGCAGTTAGTTCCTTCACTTTAGCAGTAAATACACTAGGATC
>Ga0315907_10006611_pt1 | contig 12251 bp, 4 predicted proteins | sample LakEriMetagenome_3_FD_203525 | JGI IMG/M metagenome (GOLD analysis project Ga0315907, IMG submission 203525) | Freshwater fungal communities from buoy surface, Lake Erie, Ohio, United States - Buoy 12 MA123 | ecosystem: Environmental > Aquatic > Freshwater > Lake > Lake biofilm | place: USA...
TCTCAAACATCTTCTATAGGTGTTGAGAGTATTTTAGTGCCTTATACAATTACTATAAAACCAATTGCGCCACCAATTAATACAAATAATGGAATTGTAGGTAACACCATCACTTATTGTAAAGGAATATCTGCTTTTGCTTTAACAGCAACAACATCTGCTGGAGGAACTTTAAAATGGTATACTGTAGCCACTGGTGGCGCTTCAGCTAATAGTCCACCAACACCTAGTACAAGTTTAGTAGGCACGACTAACTATTATGTTTCACAAGTAGTGAATGGTGTTGAAAGTGATAGAGTTTTAATTGTTGTAACGGTAAATGATGCACCTAGTGCCGTGACAGCTACTGCTACACAACCTACTTGTACTAATTCATCGGGTTATATTGTTATAACTTCTCCATTAGGTACTGGATTTACTTATAGTGTAGATGGTAGTAATTATACCAATACTACTTTGTTTAGTGCATTGCCTGCCGGTATTTATTATGCTACCGCAAAAAATAATTTAGGTTGCGTAAGTGCACCAACACCTATTACGATTAATACAGCAGTTGCCCCACCTTTAAGTCCATTAGTGAGTGTTGTTCAACCAACTTGTGCTTCAACCACTGGTTCAATTAATATATTAAGTACTACTTTATCAACCGATAATTTTTCTATCGATGGCGGTTTAAATTATCAAGCAAGTAAAATATTTACTGGTGTAGCACCTGGAACTTATACTGTGACTACTTTAAATGCAGGTGGTTGTTTAAGTGCTGGTACTGCTGCTATTGTTAATGCTGCGCTTGCAGTTCCTGCTCAACCAAGTATAAGTTCAACTTCTGCAAGCGGAAGTATTTGTGCTGGTAATTCTGTTACTTTAACAAGTAGTGCTTTAACAGGTAATCAATGGTATAAGAATGGTGTATTAATTTCTGGAGCGATTAACCAAACCTTTACACCTAATGAATCTGGAAATTATACTGTCATAGCAACCAATGCAAGTGGATGTGCTAGTATAGAAAGTGCTGCTGAAACAATTACATTTAATCCTTTGCCAACGCCTGTAATTTCTAATGGCGCTACCTTGGCATTTGATAACTGTACTACAACTGTTATCACACTTACAGCAAGTAATACCAATACATCAACTGATAATACTTATCAATGGTATTTAAATGGCAATAGTATTAATGTGGGTGGCAATAATAGTACCTATAACGCCAATCAAGCTGGAAATTATAGCGTAGTCATTACAAATAATGGATGTTCTGCTACTTCACCAATTTCAAAATTAATTGCAGCACCTTCTGTGAATGCAGCTAACACTGCTTTCTGTGAAGGAGGTTCGGCTTTATTATCTGGTAATAGCACTGGTTTTACGAATCCAACTTATCAATGGAAAGTTTCAACGAATGATGGATTAAGTTTTGTTAACGCAACAGGTGCTGGTACGACTTCATTAACGTATACTGCAACGACTGCTGGTAAATATCAATTACAAGTAACGGATGGTGGAATTATTTCAACTTCTTGTGCAATTAATGTAACTGTGTTTACCAATCCAACTGCAACAATCACCGCAAGCCCAAGTGCTGCAGTTTGTGTGGGATCAACTATTAGTTTAAATGCCAATGCTGCAAGTGGAACGGCATCTTATACTTATCAATGGTTAATCGCTGGAGGGAATGATATTGCTGGTGCTACTTTAAGTACTTATACAACTGGCGTTGCCGGATCTTATGCTGTTAAAGTAACAGATGCAAATGGTTGTGTAGTGAATGCTGCGCCATCTGCCATTAACTTTAATGCTGTCCCAACTGCGCCAGTGGTAACCATTACCAATCCAACCTGTGAAGTTGCAACTGGAACCATTTCAGTGACTGCTCCTTTAGGTGCCGGCTATACTTATAGTATTGATGGAATTAATTATACCAACACAACCGGATTGTTTACAGGGTTAACTGCAAGTTCAACTTATACTGTTACAGTAAAATCTAGTACTGGTTGTACAAGTAATGCAACGGTAGCTAGTATTGCAGCTGCATTGGTAGTACCTGATCAACCAGTGATTACGGGACCTGCCAATATAATTCCATTTAGTTTAAATACGTATTCAGTTGCTCCAGTTACTGGTGCAACATCTTATAGCTGGAATATACCAGGGTATTGGTCTGGAGTTTCTACCACCAATACCATTACTATTAAAGTAGATGCAAGTGCTGGTTCATTTAGTGTGACCGCCAATAGTGCTAGTTGCGTGAGTATTGCTGCCACTAAAAATATTACTGCTACTATATTAAGTCCAGATGTGAATGTGACTAATATTAGTGTACCTGTATCAGGTAAATTAACAACCAATGATATTGTTCCTGCTGGAACTACTTATGGTCAACCAGGAACGAATGCTGCTAATCCAACTGGTGCAAGTTTAACTGTTAATGCAGATGGCTCTTATACATTTACGGCTACTACTCCTGGAAAATATATTTATTATGTTCCGGTTTGTGCTGCTGGTCAAACAACTGGATGCCCAGTTTCTCCTTTGGAAATTACAGTAGTAGATCCTTTGGTAAATACAGACAATCCAATTGTTAATAATGATTTTGCTACCGTTAAGTCTGGAACACCATCTATTATTAATGTTTTAGTAAATGACGCTGCAGGTAATACAGGCGGAACTTTAAATGCATCTAGTCTTTCTATTACAAGCACACCAAAGCATGGCGTTGCAGTAGTGAATAGTGATGGAACCATTACTTATTCATCGGCTGCTGGATTTATTGGAACGGATAGTCTTGTATATAATATATGTGATAATAGTGCACCAACACCTATTTGTCAGGTTGCAGTAGCCTACTTTAAAGTGCTACCTACCTCAGCACCTTCTATAACATCAGCAGTAGATGATTATGCATCTATACTTTCTTCTCCTAGTGGAGCCAATGCTGTTTCTGGAAATGTATTAACGAATGATGTTAATTCATCTGGAACAAGTTTAACTGCTACTGTGGTAACAGGACCAACCAATGCACAAGGCAGTTTTACAATGAATGCAGATGGCTCTTATACTTTCACACCTACAGCTAATTTTAGTGGACCTGTTGATATTACTTACACAGCCTGCACCGGTGCAACACCAGCGGCATGTGCTACTGCTACCATACATATTTTAGTAGAGGCATCCTCAGTGATTAATCCAGATGTTGCTACTGCCTATCTTAATATTCTTGCCACGGGAAATATCTCAACCAATGATGTATTACTTTCTGGAACAACTTATGGTCAACCTGCACAACAATCTGGAGCAACGATCACCATGAATACTGATGGTACATATGATTTTACTGCAACTGAGCCAGGCATTTATACTTACACAATACCAGTTTGTGCACCTGGCCAAACAACAAGCTGTCCTACTCAAACTCTAGTCATTACTGTTCCAGTAAACATACTTGTAAACGATGTAGCAACAGCTTATGTGAATATTCCTCAGCCAGGAAGTATAGCTACTAATAATACAGTACCAACAGGAACAACCTATGGCACACCAGTGGCAGATCCAACTAATCCAGCTGCTGGAACAGGTGCTGCTTCAAGTGGTGCAGTGTTAACCATGACTGCAAATGGTACTTACACCTTTACAGCAACTGTTGCAGGTACTTACACTTACACAGTGCCAGTATGTGCACCGGGTCAAATAAATGATTGTCCAACAGAAACAATTGTGTTTACTGTTCCAGTGAATACTTTAGTGAATGATGCTGCTAATGCTTTAATCAATATTCCTACAAATGGAAGTATCGCAACCAATGATGTGACGCCAGCAGGAACAACTTATGGTACACCAGTGGCTGATCCAACTAATCCAGCTGCGGGTAATGGTGCAGCTTCAAGTGGTGCAGTGTTAACAATGACTGCAAATGGTACTTATACCTTTACTGCAACTGTTGCTGGCACCTATACTTATACAGTGCCAGTTTGTGCACCAGGTCAAACAAGTGATTGTCCAACAGAAACGATTATGTTTACTGTTCCAGTAAATACTTTAGTAAATGACAAAGACACTGCTTATGTAAATATTCCAAAAACTGGAAGTATCGCAACCAATGATGTTACTCCAACAGGAACAACTTATGGAACACCTATTGCAGATCCAACTAATCCAGCTGCGGGTGCTGGTGCAGCATCAAGTGGTGCAGTGTTAACAATGACTGCAAATGGTACTTATACCTTTACAGCAACTGTTGCAGGAACTTATACTTATACAGTGCCTGTATGTGCACCAGGTCAAACAACAAATTGTCCTACAACAACCATCGTGTTTACTGTTCCAGTGAATACTTTAGTAAATGATGCTGCTAATGCATATGTAAATATTCCTATGCCAGGAAGTATTGCAACCAATGATGTTACTCCAACAGGAACAACTTATGGAACACCTATTGCAGATCCAACTAATCCAGCTGCGGGTGCTGGTGCAGCATCAAGTGGTGCAGTGTTAACAATGACTGCAAATGGTACTTATACCTTTACAGCAACTGTTGCAGGAACTTATACTTATACAGTGCCTGTATGTGCACCAGGTCAAACAACAAATTGTCCTACAACAACCATCGTGTTTACTGTTCCAGTGAATACTTTAGTAAATGATGCTGCTAATGCATATGTAAATATTCCTAAGCCAGGAAGTATTGCAACAAATGATGTGGTTCCAACAGGTACAACCTATGGTACACCAATAGCTGGTACAACCAATCCAGCTGCGGGTACTGGTGCTGCTTCCAGTGGAGCAGTTTTAACGATGACCGCAAACGGCACTTACACTTTTACAGCAACTGTTGCAGGAACTTACACTTATACCGTGCCAGTATGTGCACCGGGTCAAATAACGAATTGTCCAACAACAACTATTGTGTTTACTGTACCAGTGAATACTTTAGTGAACGATGTAGCTAATGCTTTAATCAATATTCCTACAAATGGAAGTATCGCAACAAATGATGTGACGCCAACAGGAACAGCTTATGGAACACCTATTGCAGATCCAACTAATCCAGCTGCGGGTACTGGTGCTGCTTCAAGTGGTGCAGTTTTAACGATGACCGCAAACGGTACTTACACTTTTACAGCAACTGTTGCAGGAACTTATACTTATACAGTGCCAGTATGTGCACCGGGTCAAACAACAAATTGTCCAACAACAACCATTGTGTTTACTGTAATTGGCAGTCAACCACAAGGTGTAATTAATTTAAAATACGATACTTTATTAGCATCAGATTCTGTTCATGTAAAATTGAAAGTATATGATGGAATAGGACCATATACAATGATCTTTAAAAACTCAATCAATAATAGAATTGATACAGTTAAGAATATTATTGATAGTGCAATAGTAATGTTGCCACCATCTAGTAATGATGCAATATATACTTTGATAAAAATTATTGATAATGGAAATAATACTAGATCAAACAATTTTGATAAGGATACAGCTAGATTGACCATTTTAAGGCCCAAAATTTTATTGACCTTAAAAGCAGATTTGCCTACTAAATTACCTGATAATAGTTTTAAGACCAAGATTGTAATGAAGATTAAAAACAATGGAGAATTGAATTTACAAAATGTTCAAGTAAATGCAGATCTATCCAAGGTTTTTCCTCCTGACATGCAATTTATTTTAGATAGTATAAAAGTGGCTTCTGGTAATTTAGCGTTGAATCCAAATTATACAGGATTTGGAATTCCTAAAGCACCTAGTTATATAGCCAAAACAGTCAATGGTTTTTCTATTAAATACAGAACACTTGCAACTTTATCTGGTTCTGATTTATTTAGTAATGGCGTAAATCTTGATATAAATGAGGAAGGTTCAGTTGTTTTCTACCTGACTTTAAAGCCAGGGGTAAATATTGAGCCATTGGTACTTCAATTCACATCTGCCGGGGATGGCTTATTGGTTCAAAAGGATGGTAATAAAAGTATGCAACCAACCACCTCTATTTCTCATGATAATTCAAATGTAAATGCACATCCATCGGTAACAACTATTGGTCAACCTTTACCAACTTATATACCTTTCTTCTTGATCAATGAAATAGGGGCTTCTTTAGAAGCATCTCAACCAGATACAGTGAATGGTGGATATATATTCCGTTTTAAATCAATTATAAAGAACTACAGTAATTCAAACTTAGATTCCGTGGCTGCATCATTTGATATCAACCAATTTATAAAGGTTCCTGACTCTGCAAGTATTTTTGGAATGCCTACGGTTGTTGGTACAACTTCATTCAATACTAAGTTTGATGGGAAAAATGATATTCAGTTTTTTAAAGGGGTGAGTCAATTAAAAGTAGGGGATTCAATTAAAATTACGTTTGACCTATTTGTTAAAACAGATAAGACAAAAGCAATATGGCCAACCTATTTAATTGCAAAAGGAATCACTACAACAGGAGATCTTAAAGTCACAGACACATCCACCAATGGACCTAATCCAGATCCAAATGGAAATAAAATTCCTAATGAAAGTGTACGAACCATCATTGGAATTGGACATAATCCACCTCCAGCCCCTGAAGTGATTGCTGCAGTGTATGAAGTGAATGACAAACGTAATCCAAAAAATATAGGTCAATTAATTAAAAAGATACCTGTTGGTACAGTACCTACTTGGTGTAATGTCGATGGCACTGCTTGTACGATTATACCACCTGTTTTACCAAATATTGTGGGTACTTATATCTGGTGCGTGAAGGCATTAGATACAATTACTGGATTAACAAGTACACCTTGTGTGTATGATACAGTTCAAATTATACCAATTAATAAGTATAGTAAATATGATTTAATTAAGTCTACAAAAACGATTGAATATGATTTAAGTGGCAAGTTCATTGTAGGATTTAATATTAAAGTGGTTAATAGAACAGATCGTCAAATTGATTCAATTCTTGTTCAGGATGATTTAACAAAAACATTTAATAGGGCGGATGGGTTCAAATTACTTAGTATTACTAGCTCAGGAAACTTAATTGTAAATAATGCTTTTGATGGAATTAGTAATATCGAAATGCTTAAACCTTCTTCTTATTTAGCTGCCTATAGCACAGATTCAATTGTCTTTAAAATATTGATTGAAACGACCGCTATCGAAGGGAACTATAATAATGCTGCCAATATGAAAATATGGTCTGATTATGGCAAGCTTGACTTATTAAGTAATGATACGGTCGTTAATAAAAATGGTTTAATCAATCGAGTGGCAACTCAATTTATGGTGCCAAAAATTGTATTGAATATTCCAGAAGGATTCTCGCCAAATAATGATGGAATTGATGATACTTGGTTCATTAAGCATCCATTTGGTATGAAATTAGATGTTAAAGTAGTAAATCGTTGGGGCAATGAAGTTTACTCAAATCCAGATTATAAAAATGATTGGAGAGGAAAAGGAATTAAAAACTTCCTTGGCGAAGATTTACCAGAAGGAACTTACTTCTTTATTGTTCAAACAATTGATAGAAACGGATTAAGAAACAAATTTGTTGGACCATTAACAATCATTAGATAATGTATAAAGCTGAATATAAAATGCATATAAAATCTGCTAACATTTATCTAAAGATGTTATATGTAACAGTCTTATGTGTTATAGGCTTGTTCAATTCAAAATTATTTGCCCAAACGGAGCCTATGTATTCCCAATACATGTACAATATGTTAGGAGTGAATCCAGCCTATGCAGGTAATAGGGAAGCATTGAGTTTGAATTTTTTTCAAAGGAATCAGTGGGTTGGTATAAAAGGTGCGCCCAAGACAACTTCAATTAGCATGGATCAATCTATAAAAGAGGGCAAAATGGGTTGGGGACTTCAAGTGTATGACGATCGATTAGGGGTTGAATCAGCTACAGGATTTAATGGGATGCTATCTACTAGAGTTCAAGTATCTGAAAAAGGTATTTTATCTGGAGGTCTTAGTCTTGGCATGATGAATTATCGAATCAATTTAAATGATGTAAATAATAGAAACAACCCCAATGATCCTAGTTTTATAAGTACCGACAATCCCTCCAAATGGAATCCTTCATTGGGTATGGGTATCTATTACAATACAGATCGCTTTTATGCTGGACTTTCTACTCCGAGTATTTTAAAAGCAAGACTGGCTAGTTATGAAAATATGAATACAAGTATTCAAAAATCAGATGCTTTTCATTTGTTTGCTAATGCAGGCTATGTGTTTGATATCAATGAAGATGTTAAATTAAAGCCTTCTACCATGGTGAAAATGGTGAGTGGGGCACCTATTGAAACAGATATCAATTTAAATGTTTGGCTTAAGGATTTACTAGGTTTTGGAGCTAGTTATAGAACTGGGGATGCATTTGTTGGTATGGTGGAATTACAGGCAACATCAAATTTAAGATTTGGCTATGCCTATGATATGCCATTTAATCCACTCAAATATTTTACAAAAGGTTCACACGAACTAATACTAAGGTATGAGATTGGCAACTTTAAGACCAAGATTAAATCAACAAGATACTTCTAATGAAAAACAAACAATTCCTTTTACTGATTTTAATGATTGCATTGTCAATACATACTTTGCATGCACAATCACGTAAACAAAAAGGTCTTTTAAAATTAGCACAACAAGAATATAATAATTTACGATTCGCATACGCCATACCTATTTTTAAACAATATATATTTGAACAAAAAAAGGATAGTACTGCATTATTACAATTAGGTAATTGCTATCAAAAACTAAATCAATACGATAGTGCAATAAAATATTTTGAGCTTGCTGTTTCAGTTGGCGTTCAATACAATTCAAATATGGCAGAAGCTTATGCTATCACAGGGCAATATGATAAAGCAACCTCGATCTACAAACAATTAATAGATAGCAATAAAACTAAATTAGCAGATGCACGTTATTTTGGTTTTATGAATATAAAAAAGATGCTGAACGATTCTTTAGATTTTAGCATTTTTAATACGAAACTGAATACTAAGTGGAATGAATTTAATGGAGTACTTTATGATAGTGGATTAGTATATGAGTCGAATCAATTTGTAAATTTAGTTAGTAGAAAAAAATTCTTTTTATTTAAATTATTTAAATCAAAGCGATCCACTTTCATACCAGAGTTTGCTTGGGATGGAGGAGGATATTCACAATTATATTTTTATTCAAACTTGGATAGCATAAGGACTGATTTAATGCCTACTGTTGATTGGAATGAGAAAAAGCCTCTAAAAAACTATACAGATTATTCTTCGAATACCCCAAATGATACTAAAAAAATAATTGGCACTTATGGTGTTAAAACAACAGACTCATTAACAAATAATACCATTCAAAAATTTGATGTATTTGCCCGCGATAAGATGAATCTTGGTGCGGTAAGTTTTACAGCAGATGGTAAGAAAGCTTATTACACAAGAAATCAAAAGAAATCCTTAAATGTTTATCAATTAGAAATATGGGAAGCTAGTAAAATAGAGGGTAAGTGGGTAAATGCAAAAAGAATGTTCTTTAACAATCCAAAATTTAGCTATTTCCATCCAGCTATTACACCAGACGGAAAACGTTTATATTATGTCACTGATGACAATACGGGTGAAGGAGGAACAGATATTTTTTATGTTGAACGCAATGAGGACGGATCTTGGAAAAATACAGTCAATTTAGGACAAGACATCAATACGGCTGGCAATGAATTATTTCCTACTTTTTATGAAGGTAATTTATTCCTTAGTTCCAATGGGCATCCTGGAATAGGCGGGTTAGATATATATCGTTTAGTTAGAGGCGTAAATGGCGAACCCATTTTAAAAAATATGGGGTATCCGGTGAATAGTGCTAAAGATGATTTTGCTTTTAGTATTAAGGGAACAAAAGGTTTTTTTAGTACCAATAGAAACGGTTCAGATGATATTTTAGCATTCGATTTTAAACAAAGTTTTGTAAAACTTGTCGGAAAATTACTAATCGATAATACTATACAAGTTGATAAAAAAGTTTATCTATATCAAAATAATGAACAAGGTAAGTCTATATTAAAAGATAGTACTATAGTTGATGCTTATGGTAATTACGAATTTAAAATTAGACCTAATCAAGCATATGATTTAGTGACATTAGATGATGAAGGCAATCGTTTTTTACAAACAATCACCTCTGATGGATATCAAAAGCAAGACAATGACTTTATAAAGAATATTGCAGTCATTAATATCCCTTTAAGTGACAAAGTAAAACAAGCAAAAGTTGCTGCTGCTGAAGCTTTAAGAAAAGCCGAGTTGGCAGTTCAAACTACAAAGTTTATTAGAGCTATAGACTCATTAAAATTATTGACAAAAGATTATGTAGAATTACATCACCCTTTTGATCAAGTATATATCATAGAGAAAGATCTTCCTAATTATTATAAGGTGATTGAATTAGTGAAGCGTATTAAGAATAAAAAAATTGTGATTGTTTCAGCTGCGGATTGTAATGGTAGTCTGGAATACAATGAAGATTTATCTAATCGAAGGGCCAACCGTATTTATCGTACTTTATCTAAATTATCTGATAATGAAGTAGTTATTAAGCAAGTTGGAGAGCGTGAATTATTAAAAGATTGTACTGAAGCTCGAAAAGATATTGATGCACAGGTAGTGAATAGATATAGCTATATATTTATTATTGATAAAAAGTAGCTAAATTTGATAACCATTTATTTAAGATTTTAAATTTAAAAATATGAAAAAGTTTATTTTATTTGCAATTGTAAGTTTGAGTTTTATTCAGCTAAGTGCACAAACAAATCCAGCAAGTTCCACAACACAAGTTCAAAAGGATATCAATAAGGTATTGAAGTTTACCAACGATAATTACAATATGGGGAATATCCCTTACGGCAAGCCAACTGAATTTGTAGTTACCATAGAGAATATCAGTGCTGCCCCAGTTACTTTAAACAATGTTCAAGTAAGTTGTGGTTGTACTACACCAAAATTCCAGGCAAATGCAGTAATTGCCCCTGGTCAAAAAACAACAGTGACTCTAGGTTTCAATGGAGCTTCAATTGGTAATTTCACTAAAAGCGCGACTATCTTTTTAAGTGATAATTTGATTAAGACAGTGAACTTCTCAGGAGTTGGGGTGCAGTAATTTTTTGATAGAAATATCTTCATCAATTAATGGCCAATGAATACCATAGTTTGCTGGTGAAATTTGATATTCATTTCTTTGTATTGAAGTAGCATTTAATAATTTACTTGATACTTTATCAAGTTCAAAACAATGTTCTATGCCATTAATATGAATGATCATTAGATTCTGTTTGAATGTAACAGATTGAATATTAGGCATCTTTTCCATTATTTAAAGTTAGTTATTTAAAATAGCTATACAAATGGAATAAAAGGATTGCCGTCGTTGCACTCCGACATCCTTTTGGGGGGCGAGAACTAAGAAAAAGAGCTATTGTATTATTAAATATGCCCAAATGAATGGCATTTTAAATCCTTCGGATTTACCTTATTTATAAATTCATTTTCGACCTCAAATCAAGATTTGGGTCTCATCTTCTTTATAATATAGGTTTCACTACGTGAAAATGCCAATTATTTAGGCATAAAAAAAGAGGCTAAAAGCCTCTTTTTCATAGTTCTGCGGAGAGAGAGGGATTCGAACCCCCGGACCTGTTACAGTCAATAGTTTTCAAGACTATCGCAATCGACCACTCTGCCATCTCTCCGCGGCAAATGTAGGAAGGGAAAAGCAATTTTGCAAAAAAATGCCCATTTTATTCATGAATTCAATGGTTCTAATTACTTGACTACCATGTATCTTTACAAAAAAGGACCAAGTGAGAGAATTAGCTGCTTTAAATCAATTTTTCTGGAAATATAGATTTCGTTTTTTCATAGGAATGGGATTGGTTATAGCGACCAATTATTTGGCTGTTTTAGCCCCTCAAATTACTGGTTATGTGGTAGGTTTGGTTCAAGCAAAACTACCTGGAGGAAAGCCTGTTTCAGGTATATCAAATGATTTAATTATTAGAGCGATCGCTGGTATTAGTGAAGCCAATCATTTGAGCTTTGGATGGTTAATTACATTTTGCAGTATCACCATTTTGGTTTTGGCAATTTTAAGAGGCGTGTTCATGTTTTTTATGCGTCAAACGATTATTGTAATGAGTAGACATATAGAGTATGACCAAAAAAACCAAGTCTATGAACATTACCAAGC
>Ga0315907_10006615_pt1 | contig 12248 bp, 4 predicted proteins | sample LakEriMetagenome_3_FD_203525 | JGI IMG/M metagenome (GOLD analysis project Ga0315907, IMG submission 203525) | Freshwater fungal communities from buoy surface, Lake Erie, Ohio, United States - Buoy 12 MA123 | ecosystem: Environmental > Aquatic > Freshwater > Lake > Lake biofilm | place: USA...
GCAAACTACTTGATTGGTAACGGTAGTCAATTAACTGGATTGCCAGCTGGCTATGCTAACTCAGATGTGGCCACATACCTGGCCAGCGGTACAAACAGTTCTAACATTATCACCACAGGCAACATCAGTGGTCAATACATTCTTGGTAATGGTTCTTTGCTGACAGGAGTTAGCACAAGTTCATCAAATATCAACAGCGGCAACAGTAATGTAACTGTTGTAAGTTCAGGTGGCAATATCACAGTTGGCGTTGGCGGAACTGCCAATGTGGCAGTGTTTGCCACAACTGGTGAGTATGTAACTGGTGAAATTAGTGCCTCGGGCAACATCACTGGCGGTAATATAAATGGTACAAACATCACTGGCACACTGGCTACAGCCGCTCAAACAAATATCACAAGTGTTGGCACACTTGGATCATTGAGTGTAACTGCCAATATTGATGGTGGCAATTTACGCACTGTTGGACTGATATCAGCAACTGGTAATGTGTCAGGTGGTAATTTAAATGCCACAGGCCTCAGCCTGAGTGGTAACGTTGTTAGTGTGCTGGTCAGTGCAGCCAATATTACAACTACTGCCAACATTTCAGGCAACTACATTTTAGGTAACGGATCACAGCTAACAGGATTGCCAGCAACTTACGGTAATGCTGATGTTGCAAACTATCTAGCATCAGGTGCAGATACTGCTAACATTATCACAACTGGCAACATCAGCGGCGGCAATTTGAAAACCGCTGGAGACCTTCACGTCAATTATGTCCTAGCAAGTGGAAATATTGCTGGTGGCAATGTTAATATTACTGGAACATACAACGGATCAACACTATCAGTAACTGGCAATGTCAATGGCGGTAACGTAAATGCCGCAGGCTTGAGCCTGAGTGGTAACGTTGTGAGTGCAATCAACACCACAAATGCAATCACAACTACTGCCAATATTGCAGGTGGCAACGTTAACACAGCTATTGTTAGTGCAACTGGCAACATCACTGGCGGTAACATTGCCACAGGCGGACAGATCACTGCAACTGGCAACATCACAACCACAGCCAACATCTCAGGTGGTAACCTAAGTGTAAGCGGTGCATTTGCTCCAGCTACCATGACAGCCACAGGCAACATAACAGGTGGCAACTTGACAACAGCAGGCGTAGTCAGCGCCGCAGGCAATATTATCACAGCTGGTTACTTTGTGGGTAACTTTGCCGGCAACATCACAGGTAATTTGGTTGTTCCTGGATCCAACACACAGGTGTTGTTCAACAATCAAGGCAACGCAGGTGCCACAGCCGGCTTGACATTTGACACCGACGGACCAAACTTACTCACTGTAAATGGCAATGTACAATCTGGGAATTTACTTGCTACTGGTGTTGTTAGTGCTGGAGGTAACGTAAGTGGCGGCAACATAAGCACAGTTGGATTGATAACTGCCACAGGCAACATCACAGCCACTGCAAATGTGGCTGGTGGAAACTTGCTCACAGCAGGACTTATATCAGCCACAGGCAACATCACTGGTGGCAATGTACTCACCGTTGGAAACATATCTGCCACTGGCACTGTCACTGGTTATAATATTATTACAGACACAGTTTATACCAACGTTGGCAACGGTGGTGCTGCTATATTAAACGGTGGAGGCAATGGCGTTGGAAACATTGGTAATTCAACAGGCTATTTCAACACAGCATTTTTAAGTGCTGTTTCAGCCAGTGCAAACATAGTAGGCGGTAACATCAACACAGGTGGATTGATCAGTGCTACAGCCAATGTAATTGGTGGAAACATCAATACTGCTGGCCAAGTCTTAGCAACAGGCAACATCACTAGTGGAAACATCAATACTGCTGGCCAAGTCTTAGCAACAGGCAACATCACTGGTGGTAACCTATCAGGAACAAACATCACAGGTACTTTGGCCACAGCCGCACAAACCAACATCACATCAGTTGGTACATTGGGTACATTGGCTGTTACTGGCAACATTGGCGGCGGCAATTTGAATGCCGCAGGATTGAGCCTGAGTGGTAACGTTGTAAGTGCATTGGTTTCGGCTGCAAACATTACAACTACAGCCAATATCACAGGCGGGTATATTCTTGGTAACGGTTCACAATTAACTGGTATTGCAACAGGAACGCCAACGCAAATTGTCAGCGGAACATCAAATGTTTCTGTTGTAAGTTCAGGCGGCAACGTCTCAGTTGGCGTTGGTGGAACGTCAAACGTAGCTGTATTTGCATCAACTGGGCAGTTTGTAACTGGGTTAATTAGTGCCACAGGTAACATAACTGGTGGGAACATACTTGGCGGTGCTAACGTCAATGCTACTACACATACAGGTACCACAGCAAGTTTGAGCGGTAACGTTACTGGTGGTAACATTGTTACTGCTGGACAAGTAAGTGCTGGTGGTAACATCACTGGTGGTAATATTGCAGGTACTAATATTACAGGTACATTAGCAACAGCGGCACAAAACAATATCACTTCAGTTGGCACACTAAGCGCACTCACAGCAACTGGCAACGTCACAGGTGGTAACTTGACCACTGCTGGGGCAGTATCTGCACTTGGCGTTGTAAGTGCCACAGGCAACGTGATTGGCGGCAATGTTGTAAGTGCAGGCGCAATCAGTGCAATTGGAGCCATAAACTCAGCGGCCATGACTGCCACTGGCAACGTGAGTGGCGGCAACTTGGTCACACTTGGACAAGTGTCAGCGTCTGGTAACATCACCGGTCAGTACATTTTGGGCAACGGTGCTTTGCTGTCTGGCATAGCTGGCGGAGTACCAACAAAAATTACTAACGGTACAAGTGAAGCCAACATTGGCGTTAGTGGTGGTAATGCCAACATCTCAATTGGCGGAACGTCAAATGTGGTTGTTTATGCCAACACTGGTGTGTTTGTGTCAGGACTCGAAAGTGTAACTGGCAACGTAATTGCAGGCAACCTTGTCACAGGCGGTATAGCCAGTGTAGCTGGTAATATCACAGCTGGAACCTTTGTTACCAGCGGTGCAGTTGTGGCTACAGGCAATGTGAGTGGTGGTAATTTTGCAACTCTTGGACAAATACAAGCTACAGGTAATGTTACAGGTGGTAATTTTAACACTGCTGGCAGTCTTAGTGCAGCAGGCAATGTGTTGGTCACGGGCAATGTGTCAGCTACTGGTAATGTACTAAGTGGTAATATTGGTACAACTGGATTGATATTTGCAACAGGCAACATCTATGCTAATGGCAATCTTGGTACTGCTGGACAGATGTTTGCCACAGGCAACGTAGGTGGCGGCAACATCAACACAGGCGGGCTAGTTTCTGCAACCGGTAACATCACTGGTGGTAATCTAATTACCACAGGTTTGCTTACTGTACAAGGCAATATTAGTGGTGGTAACTTGACCACAACAGGTACGTTACAAACTGCAAACTTGAGTGCCACAGGTAACGCAGTAATCAATGGCAGTCTCACTGTCAACGGCAACGTGACCTACATGAACGTCACAACCCTGGCAGTGCAAGATCCAATTATTTCCATGGGCCGTGGCCCCAACGATGCACCTCTTGTGTCTGATGATGGCAAGAGCCGTGGTATTGACATGTTCTACTTTGAGTCAGCACAGGAAAAACAAGCATTTATTGGTTGGGACGACACAACCGGCAAGTTGTTTGCTGCGGCCAACGTGGGCATTGCCAACGAAGTTGTGTCTGTCAGTCAATATGGAACATTTGTAGTTGGTACACTAGAAGCATCTAATGTTAGTGCCACAATAAACGTTTCAACTGGTAACCTTATTGCTACAGGACAAATCAGCACAACAGGCAACGTGGTTGCTGCCAATGTCAATACAGGCACACTAAGTCTAAGCGGCAACGTAATATCTGGATTGCCTGTAACTGGCAATATTACTGGTGGCAACATCACCACAGTAGGATTGATTTCAGCAACTGGTAATATCACAGGTGGCAACATCATGGGCGGTGCCAATGTCAATGCTACCACACACACAGGTACTACTGCCAGTTTGAGTGGTAACGTTACCGGCGGCAACATTGTCACAGCAGGTTTAGTAACTGCTGCAGGCAACATAGTTGGTTCCAATGTCAATGCCGGCTTGAATGTGTTTGTTGGAACAAACAACACTACCAGAATAGAAATGGCTGGAGATACTACCAACCCAGTAATTCAAGCCAATGGTGCAGCTGGTGCAGGATTGACGTTTACTAGTCAAGGCAACGGAAATGTACTGTTCCAGCGATCAGGTAGTGTAACTGAAGGTATCAATACAGGACTCAAGATTGAAGGATATGGCAATAACTATATCACTATTCAATCGGCTAACGATACAGCAGCAACTATTACTGTAAAGAGTTTGCTCAACGCCAACGTTGATATTGCGTTGTCACCAAAAGGTGCAGGTAATGTCACCACCGGCGCTAATCTAAGTGTTACAGGCAACATCACTGGTGGCAATTTGAATGGTACTGGTATTTCGGGTACTTTGATCACAGCGGCACAAACCAATGTAACTTCACTTGGTACATTGACTTCCTTGGCAGTTACTGGCAATGTCTCTGGTGGCAATCTATCAGGTAACAGCATTTCAGGCACACTGACCACTGCGGCTCAACCAACTATTACTTCAGTTGGCATACTAACATCATTGAGTGTCACAGGTAATATCACCGGTGGCAACATTAATACACCAAATCTGATCAATACCAATAACATGTTTGCCAGTGGTTATGCCAGCGCAGTTGGCAATGTCACAGGTGGCAACGTGGAGACTGGTGGCTTGGTCACAGCCGCAGGCAACATTGTGGGCGGAAACATCACCACAGCAGGCCTGATAAGTGCAACTGGTACAGTAGCGGCTACTGGTAATATCACTGGTGGTAATGTAATCAGTCTTGGTAACATCAGTGCAGCTGGTACAATGTCCTCAACTGGCAATATTACCGCACCAAACTTTATTGGTAATCTAATTGGTAACCTTGCTGCGCCAGGATCAAACAGTCAGGTAATTTTCAACCTAGAAGGCAGTTTTAGTACTGACGCTGGATTGGTATATGATTATGCGGCCAACGCACTCACAGTTGGTGGTGCAGTGAGTACAGCCAACGGTGGTAATTTAAACATCAGCGGAAGTGCAAGTGTAACAGGCAACGTGGTCACAGCAGCCACAGCCAACGTGTCAACAGGTAATGTATTATCATCAACCGCAATGATTGCCACAGGCAACGTGGTTGGTGGTAATATCAACACAGCAGGATTGATATCGGCCACAGGTAACATTATTGGTGGCAACATCATGGGTGGAGCCAACGTCAATGCCACAACACACACAGGTACTACTGTAAGTGTAACTGGTAACATCACAGGTGGTAACATCATGGGTGGCGCCAATGTCAATGCAACAACGCATACAGGCACCACAGTATCAGTAACTGGAACCATCACAGGTGGCAACTTAGCCACAGGTGGCACTGCAAGTGCTACTGGTAATATCACAGGCGGTAATTTAAGAACAACTGGGCAAGTCAGTGCAACCGGTAATATCACAGGTGGCAACGTGCTCGGAGGCGCAAACGTCAACTCATTATTATTTACTGGTACCACTGTAAGCATGGTTGGCAATGTTACCGGTGGTAACGTGATTGGAACGGCACTGGTACAGGGCGTAACACTTAGTGCATCTGGTAACGTGATTGGCGGAAACGTAAGCACCGCTGGATTGGTAACTGCCACAGGCAATATTATTGGCGGTAATTTGAATGCTGCAGGGTTGAGCCTGAGCGGTAACGTGGTTAGTGCTCTAAATATGACCACTAACATCACCACTACAGGTAATATAACCGCAGGAAATGTGTCAGCTACAGGTAACATAAATATTGCAGGACAGTTGGCAGCAACCATAGCGGACGCAACAGCACTAGCAATAGCTTTAGGATAAAAAATGGCAAATACTTTTACAAGAAAACTCAGCAGACTAGTAGGAACTACAGCTACCACAGTTGGTAGTTATACCGTTCCTTCGAGTACTACCGCAGTTGTGGTTGGACTTTCGTTGACAAACGTGACTTCAAGCGCAATCTCTGCCAACGTGATTATTTTAGATAACGCGGCCCAAAGCACAAGACTATCAGTTAATGCACCTATTTCAGCAGGATCAAGTTTGGTAGTGGGCGGCGGCGATCAAAAGATTGTGTTGGTCACGGGTGATCAATTGCAAGTTCAGAGTAGCGCGGCAACTAGTATTGATGCTGTAATGAGTATAATGGAAATCACATAATGGCTTACGTTGGCTTAAATCCGCAACAACAACTGCTGAATACCAGTACTGAAACCTTTAGTGGTAATGCGGTAGCGTATCAATTTACTCTGGGTCGGGCAGTTGCATCCGCATCTGACCTTGATGTCATGATTGATCAAACTCTACAACGTCCGTTTACAGATTATGAAGCTGAAAACGTTTCTTTGCTGTTTCAGTCGCCTCCTGCAAGTGGTACAAACAACATCACTGTTACCTATCGTGCAGGTGCACTCAACAGTCTTAATTTAACAGCCAACGCTTTTGGCGCAGGCACTGTTGGCGCACCAAGTGTGTACTCTGTTGCTGCCAACAACTCGGGCTTTTATTGGTCCAACGCTACCAGTGTGGTAACCACAGTGGCTGGAACAGCTCGACTGGTGGTCAGTGGCAATGCAAACTCAACCAGCAACACAACAGGTGCAGTACAAGTTATTGGTGGTATTGGTGCCACTGGTAATATCAACACCAGCGGTATAGTTACTATTACTAACACCACAAACAGTGCAAATATCAGTACAGGTGCTCTAGTAGTTGGCGGCAGTATTGGAGTTGCTGGCAACGTTACTATTGGACAAAACATCACCTGCGTTGGCGACTTTACTGTCAATGGTACATTTACTACCACAGGTACAGACAGTTTGGACGTTACAGATCCGTTTGTCTTCTTGGCCAACGCCAACCCTGGTGACACATATGATACTGGTGTAATATCTCAATTTTATGACGGTGTAGCAAATCGATACACAGGCTATTTCCGTGATATCACTGACAACAAGTACAAATTATTTGGTAACTTGATAACAAAGCCAACAACAACAGTTGATACTTTGGATCCTAGTTTCCAATATCAAGATTTAATTTTAGCCAATGTAAGCGCAACCGGCAACGTTAACGGTACTTTTTTTATTGGTAACGGTAGTCAGTTGACTGGTATTCTTACCACAGTTTCAAACGTTACAAACGGCACCAGCGGCTTGTTTATTCCTGCCCTGAACGGCAACGTGATCGTGAACGTGGGCGGCACTACTTTGGCCACAGTATCCAGCTCAGTTGGCTTGGCTATAACTGGTAACGTAAATGCCTCAACAGGCATCAGCGCCATAGGTAACATTGTGGGCGGAAACATCACCACAGCAGGCATTGCAAGTGCTACAGGTAATATTACCAGTGCAGGAAACGTTGCTGGTGGTAACTTGTTGGCAGGCGGATTACTCAGCGTTGCAGGATCAGTCACTGCAGGCGCAGGTGCAAACATCACTGGTGTAATGAGTGCAAGTGGCAATGTCACAGGCGGCAATGTTTTTACTGGTGGTTTTGTCACAGCCACAGGCAATGTCACTGGCGGCAACGTTCGCACTGCTGGTTTGGTTTCGGCCACAGGAGTAATCTACGGTAATGCTCTAAGTGTAGATACCACAATCAACGCAGGTACTGACATCACTGCCAGCGGGGCTCTTTCAGCAGGAACCACAATCAGCGCCGCAGGCACTATATCTAGTGGACTAGAAATAACTGCCGCAGGCAATATTACAGGCAGTTACTTCTTGGGCAACGGTGCAGCACTAACTGGCATTGATGCCACAAGTATTCAATTTGGCAGTTCAAACGTTCGAGTTGTTGCGGCCAACGCCAACATCACCGTTGGTGTTGCCAATGTATCCAATGTGGTAGTGTTTTCCTCAACTGGACAAACCACAACAGGATTTGTCAGCGCATCGGGCAACATAATTGGCGGCAACTTGACCACTGCCGCACAAGTATCGGCTACAGGCAATGTCACAGGCGGCAACATCAACACAGCAGGCGTGATATCAGCAACAGGTAATATCACAGGCGGTAATATCTTGGGTGGTGCCAACGTCAATGCTACCACACACACAGGTACTACTGCCAGCTTGAGTGGCAATGTAACCGGCGGTAACATCATCACCGGAGGTGCAGTATCAGCAACTGGAGCGATATCAGCTACAGCTAACGTCACAGGCGGCAATATAATCACCACTGGTGTTGTTAGTGCTGGAAGTGCTGGTGTTTCAGCTTCGGGTAATGTGGTAGGTGGCAACATTGTCACAGCAGGTATTATCAGCTCAACTGGTAACTCCGTACACGGTATTGCCAACGTTCAAGCTGGTAACGCAATTATTACATCATTGGTACAGGGTGCAACAGTAAGTGCAACTGGAAATGTGGTTGGTGGTAACTTGAATGCCGCAGGATTAAGTTTGAGTGGCAACGTGGTATCAGGCTTGAGCATGATCACAGCAATTACCACAACTGCCAACATCACTGGTGGTAACATTGTTACAGGTGGCATTGTAAGTGCAACTGGCAACATTGCAACAGGTGGCAATTTGAATATTGCCGGCAGCATTTATGACACAGGTGCTTTAAGCATCATTACAGGCAGCAATGGCAACATTGCACTGGTGCCAAATGGTACAGGTATAGTCACTGCTACAGGTGCAATTAGTGCGGCTGGCAACATCACAGGTGGTAATGTAATATCTGGCGGTGCTAGAGTTTACAAATACACTGCTTCAGCCTCAGTGCCTAGCAATGGTGTAGCAGGAGATCACTGGTATGCCACTGGTACAGACAAGTTGTACATGTATATCAACGATGGCACAACTAGCCAATGGGTTGATCAAAGTTTCCCCACAAGCATTTCAGCCCTGGCCATCAATGGCAATTTATCAGTAGGCGGAACATTAACAGCCGCCAATATAACTTTTAGTGGTGGTGCTTTTAGTGTTAATAGTCTGCTGAATTCTGGCGCAAACGGTGTGGGCAACATTGGTAACAGTACCACAAGATTCAACACAGTTTTTGCCACAACATTTAGTGGAGTATCAACCACAGCAAACTACGCTGACTTGGCAGAAAACTATCAAGCAGATGGTGATTACAAGCCAGGCACTGTTGTAGTATTTGGCGGCAAAAATGAAATCACAGTAAGTGACATTGATCATGATACTCGTATTGCAGGTGTGGTATCAACCAATCCTGCTTACTTAATGAACAGCTCGCAAGACAATGGAACACCAGTGGCCTTGGCCGGTCGTGTGCCTTGTTTAGTACAAGGTCCTGTGACCAAAGGAGACAGATTGGTAAACGTAGCTTCAGGTATAGCTGGAAAATTTGATCCAGCCAAAGCAGAACTAGGGTGTGTTGTAGGCAAGAGCTTGCAAGATCTACCACATGATCATGTAGAACTAATTGAAATAGCAGTGGGGCGAACATAATGGCATTTCCAGTATCTCCGGTAAACGGACAAACAGCAACCGTCAATGGTGTGGTATACACTTATAATACCACCATTGGTGCATGGACAGTGACCACCAGCAATGCCGGTGATATCTCAGCTAATACAATTGCCAGTGCGGGTGCCATAACTGGTAGCACAACATTGAGTGTGATAGGCAACATTACCGGTGGTAACTTGATAACTGGCGGATCAATTGCCACTAATGGAGTTACCAACACAGGTGGTAACGGCGTTGGAAATATTGGCAATGCCGCGGTGTATTTTAACACAGTGTTTGCCAAATCAACCAGCGCACAATACGCTGACTTGGCAGAATTTTATGTTGCGGATGCTGTGTATGAGCCTGGTACAGTGCTGAGTTTTGGCGGATCAAACGAAGTCACATTATCCAGCATATCTAGTGATGCTCGTGTGGCAGGTGTGGTATCAACCAATCCAGCACACGTGATGAATTCTGGCAGCAACCATGAATACGCCACTATAGTTGCCTTGGCTGGCAGAGTACCAACTCGAGTAATTGGTACAGTGCGAAAAGGAGACATGATGGTTTCTGGGGGCAATGGTTACGCACAGGCCAGTAACCAACCAGTAATGGGATCAATACTTGGCAAAGCACTGGAAGATTTTAATGGCAACACAGGTATTATAGAAGTGGTCATAGGCAAACTTTAAGGAAACAACATGAGTTACGTAGGCATTACCCCGCAGGTTGGACAGTATCGGAAAATGGATTCGTTAACGTTCAATGGAACAGAAACCTTGTTCAATATTACTGTAGGCGGTGTTAGTTTTTCGCCTCCCACAGCGTTTGCTATGCTGGTATCACTCAACGGCGTGGTACTTAACCCTGGTGTGGATTTTAGCATAAATGCAGCCACCATAAGTTTTGCAGTAGCACCCGCACTTAACACACCGTTCTTTGCGTTGATGTTTGGAGACACGCTATATACTGGCACACCAAGTGATGCCACAGTGATCACAAGCAAAATAGCAACTGGTGCAATCACATACGCAAAGTTTGGTACAGATACACAAGCACGTTTGACAGCAGGTCAAATTATTTTTGGAGTTTAAAAGATGGCAAGAAAAAGATTATACGAGTATTCGTTCACACCAGGCTCAGCTGGTTTAGGTACTGTAAAGGTCCCCGACCGATACAACCTAGCCGACATCCTGGCTATCTACGATACCACAACCAACACTGCGATCTACAACTTCGCTGACAACACACTGGGCGGATCAGTGGCTTGGGCACCTGGAGTAACAGCCACATTTCCTTCAGCATACGCTGGGGTAACCACAATTACTCTAAACTACAATACAGCTGGTTTACTGTCCAGTGACAAACTGGCAATTTATGTTGAAGACCGTGACCTACGAACCATACCCTGGGACTTTGGCATGGATGCCATTGGACGCGAACGTGTGTCAAACCCACAGTCTCTGATTGACGCTGACTTTGAGTATGGTTTGCAAAACACCAAATGGGAAGCGGTATCAACCACAAACAACATTCCCAGCTTCTACGAAGATGTTGGTGCAGACTTGGTTTACAACACCAACGGTTATGTTTCGTTGTTGGCTGGAGATGATTTGATCACATCCAACGTCGATACTGCGGTTAGATTGCAAAACCCAGGAACAGCACAATGGGTAGCCACTGATTACGCTTTGTTGATCAGTCAAACACAAGGTAATGCTACACCACTTACTAGTACTTTTATCACAGCAAACGTAAACAGTTCAGCAGAACGTACATTTACTGTTGGAACATCAAGTGGTATTACGGCTGGTGACAACGTGTTGATTATTGGTCGTCCAACCACAGGCGGTACCACTCTGGCAGTTGCCAACATCACCAGTGCCGCAACAACAACAGTCAACGTTGCCAACGTGGCAGCCGCTCCGTTGATTGTTGACGGTAGCTATATCATTGTTCAAACTGACACCACAAACGTTTATGAAACAATGGCAGTTACCAACGTTTCTGGCAACGCATTAACAGTTGTTCGTCAAACCAATAACACAAATTTGGCAGGTGGTAATATTACCATTGGCAATAGCGTTTTTCCTGTGAGCACTTTGGAAATAGCACAAGTTCAGTCAGTAACCGACGGTACCACAATTCAACTCAATCGCGGTTGGTACAACACCACTGCTGCCAATGCCTATGTTACTGGCACAGTATTGCAAAAACTCAGTGGCAACATTGAACTAGTGCAACACAACGTGATCAGTACTGCTGTAAACGGTACGCAAACTATTGCTCGTGGACAATTTAACACCACAGCATTGACAGCAGCCGGTGCAGGATCTCCAATGATTCGTATGACTGGTATGTTCTATGCAACAGGTTCAAACACAATTCCACAAGTGGGTGTGAACCAAAGCGACACACCACTTGACGTCAACGAGTATGTGAGCACACAAAATACCAACAACTCCAACACAGAAGGTGTTGGTCTGGTATTCCAAGCAAACACCAACAACTTCTTCTACTACCCACGTCGTAGTCCAAGTTTGGCCGCTGGATATCCACTGAATCAAACAGACACAATCATTCGTCAGGCATTCCCATACACTGGTGCTGACTTTGATGTAACAAGTATTGTGAGTGATGGCAACAACCCAAGCACAATTACTGTGACAACAACTT
>Ga0315907_10006620_pt1 | contig 12238 bp, 10 predicted proteins | sample LakEriMetagenome_3_FD_203525 | JGI IMG/M metagenome (GOLD analysis project Ga0315907, IMG submission 203525) | Freshwater fungal communities from buoy surface, Lake Erie, Ohio, United States - Buoy 12 MA123 | ecosystem: Environmental > Aquatic > Freshwater > Lake > Lake biofilm | place: USA...
GCCGCGACGCGGCGCGCGGCCTCGCGGCGCGCCTGCATCGCCTGCAGCGCGCGCATGTCGTCGTCGTAGCTCGAGGCGAGGGCGCCGACGAGGCCATCGCCACCGGCGGCCTTCGACGCGGCGCGCATCGGCAGCGGATCGGGTTCGTCGCTGAAGACGACGCGCGGGGGCGCCGGATCCTCGGCCGGGAGCGCCGCGTGCGCGGCCGGAGCCGGCATCGTCGCGCGCGTCGCATCACTCGCCTTCGGCGTCGATTCGCAGGCCGTGCCGGCGAGGCCGGCGCAGCAGAGCACGGACCATGCGAGGCTGCACGGAAGGGGCGAGCGTGCGGGAGTCCATGGAAGACGGGCAACGGATCGGGGCACGCGAAGCTCCTCTTCGATTCTGGTCATCCTGACCACGGCCGGATCGAGGCGAACCCAAGAGCCGCCACACCGCCCCACGCCGATGCATGGGACAACGCGGACCACGCCCGGGGGCTTTCGATCCGCCACGGGCATCGGCCAGACGCGCCGAAAAGCCGCACATTCGCGGTCGCTGGCTACCTGCGCGCCGCGGCCGGAGCCGCGAGCCGGGCGCTGAAATCCGCCGCGAACGCCTCGAGCGTGCGGGGCAGTTCGCCGGCGAGGCCCGACTTCGAGCGCCGGTCGAGGTCGACCGCCGCGCCGAAGAGCCGCGCCGCGCGCACCGGGCCGAGGCGCCGCGCGGCCTGCAGGGTCGGCGCGGTCGAGGGCCCCCACAGCTTCACCTGCCGCGCGACCGCGGATTCAGGCTCGCCCTCGGCGAGCATGCGCGCGGCGTCGTGGAGCTTGCGCGCGAGATCGACGAGCGACCAGAGGATCAGCTGCTCGGGCGCCTGCGAGATCTCGACGAGTTCGCGCACCTTGCGGATCGCGCGCAGCCGCGCGCCCGCGAGCACCGCCTCCTGGACTTCCCACGCCGCCTCCTCGCGCGTCTGCCCGGTCAGCGCGTGGACGAGCGCCTTGGTCGCGCGCCGCGCCCCCGCGGGCTCGCTCGCGAGGTAGCAGCCGTACTTCGCGAGCTCCGAGTCGAGGCGACCGAGATCGCCGCCGACCCGCTCGACGAGCGCCTCGCACGCGGCGGGCTCGAGCTCGAAGCCATACTCGTCCTTGGCGCGCCGGGCGCACCAGCCCTTGGCGTCGGCGACCGCCGGCGGCTCGAACTTCACGACCGCGCCGACCTTGGCGACGAGCTTGTCGAGGTTGCCCGGGCGCCACGATTCGGAGCGCAGCACGAGCGTCGCTTCCTGCATCGGCTGCTCGGCGTAGCGCTCGAGCGCGCGGCGGCGCTCCTCGCTCGCGACGAACTGCTCGGCCTTGTCGACGACGACGAGCTTGTGGGTCGCGAGCAGGCCGAAGGTGCGCAGTTCGTCGAGGACCTCGACGAGCTGCGCCGAACCGCCATCGAACTCGAAGCGCGTCACGTCGCCGAAGCGCGACGCGAGGTCCTTCTCGAGCGCGCGGATCGCGCCGACCACGCCGAACGAGTCCTTCCCGTGGAGGATCACGAATCGCATCGAGGCGTCGACTGGGGCGCGCGCGGCGGCCATGGCGCCATCGTAGCGGCGCGGCGGCGCACGCCCGCGCGTACGATGCGCCCATGTTCTCGCTCATCGTCGCGCGAGGGCCCGATGCGGGCCGAACGGTCCGGCTTCCCGAGCGGGAACCGCAGCTCGTCGGCCGCTCGACCGAGGCGTTCGATCTGCACGACGCGACGATCAGCCGCCGACATGCCGAGCTCACGCCCGAGGACGGACGCTGGATCGTCCGCGACCTCGACAGCCGGCACGGCACCTTCGTGAACGGCGTTCGTCTCGCGGGACCGGTTCCGATCGCCGCGGGCGACCGGCTGCGCTGCGGCGACACCGAGTTCCTCGTCGTGCGCGACGGCGGACCGGGCGCGCGGATCGACGACGACGGCGACGCGCCGCCGATCGACCTGCCGCGCGGCGGCGAGGGCGCCGACGCCGCCACCCTGCGCGCGCTGCTCGCGCGCGCCGCCGAACCGACCGACGCCGACGTGCTGCTCGCCGAGGTCGCGCGCGCGGTCGCGGCCGCCGCGGGCTGCGAGGCGCTCGCGCTGCGCGCGGTCGACGCGTCTCTCACCGAGTTCCTCGTTCCCTCGCACGCGGGTTCAGGCGCCGCGCCGCACGCGCCGCTCGCGCCCGTCCGGGCCGCGCTCCGGGCGAACGAACCGATGGCGGCGCGCGAGCCCGGCGCGACGCTTCTCGTGGCGCCGGTCGCGCACGACGACGCCGCGCCCTGCGCGCTCCTCCTGCGTCGCCCGGGAAACGCGGCGCCGGATGCAGGCGACGCCGCCCTCCTCGCCGACGCCGCGCGCATCGCTGCGCTCGGCCTCGCCGCGCGCACGCAGCGCAGCGCCCACGGCGCGCACGAGCGCCTCGCGCTGATCGGCGAGACGGTCGCCTCGCTCAGCCACTCGATCAAGAACATGCTGCAGGGCCTGCGATTCGGCGCCGACGCGGTCGACCTCGCGCTCTCGCGCGGAGAGCTCGCGAAGGCGCAGGAAGGCTGGCCGATCCTGCAGCGGAACCTCGACCGCGTGCAGGCGCTCGTCCTCAACATGCTCGCCTGGGCGAAGGAACGCCCGCTCGAGCCGGAGCCGCTCGACGCGAACGAACTCGTGCGCGAGGTGCGCGAACTGCTCGCGCCTGCCGCCGGCCGCCGTCGCGTCGCCATCGTGCTCGCGCTCGACGAAGGCATTCCGCCCGCGAATCTCGACGCGCCCGCGGTGCATCAGGCGCTCACCAACCTCGCGCTCAACGCGGTCGAGGCCGCACCCGAGCGCACCGGACTGGTCACGCTCGCGAGCCGCTACGACGAGGTGCGCGACGAGGTCGTCCTCGCGGTCGCGGACAACGGCGCCGGCATCCCCGACGCGATCCGCGCGCGGCTCTTCGAGCCCTTCGTCTCGACCAAGGGCCAGCGCGGCACCGGCCTCGGCCTCGCGGTCGCCCGCAAGATCGCCGAGCGCCACGGCGGCCGGCTGACGCTCGCCGCGAGTTCGCCGAGCGGAACCACGATGGAGCTCGCGCTTCCCGCATCCCGGGGGGGCGACGACCCCGCCGAGACCCGGTCGCCGAAGGGCCTCGCGCCCGGCGACTACCCGTGGAAGTTCGGATGAGTCGATTCCTGCGCGGTCCGTCCGAGCGGGAATCTTCCGAAAGGTTTGCGAAGTCCTCGGCCTTGCTTGCCGATCAACCCCCGACCGTTACGATCCCGCCGCTCCGTGGATGGCCGCGCGCGACGCGCTCGGCTCCCCGGGTCGGCGGAAGTCCCGCCGAATTCCGCCACGCAGAACCCAGACTGAGGCCCCAGCGCATGCATTCGATCCTCGACGCGCATCTGCCCCACATCCTCGCCACGCTCCCGGCCGAGCGTCGCCACGAGGTCCTGAATGCCGTCAACTACCAGCGCACGCGCGAGATGACGATCGACGAGCTCCTGCTCGAGAACCGCGTCGTCTTCCTGATCGGCGAGATCAACTACGCGTCGGCCGCGCGCGTGATGATGCAGATGCTCTACCTCGAGAACCAGAAGAAGGGGCAGGACATCAACTTCTACATCAACTCGCCGGGCGGGTCGGTGGACGACACGCTGGCGATGTACGACACGATGCAGTTCATCACCTCGGACGTGGCGACCTTCTGCATCGGGCGCGCCTACTCGGGCGGCGCCGTGCTGCTCGCCGCCGGCCACCCGGGCAAGCGCTACATCCTGCCGCACGCGAAGGTGATGATCCACCAGCCCTTCGGCGGCGTGACCGGCCAGACCACCGACATCCAGATCCAGGCCGAGCACATCATCAAGATGAAGCGCACGCTCAACGAGATCCTCGCGCGCCACAGCGGCCAGACCGTCGAGCGCGTCGCGAAGGACGGCGAGCGCGACAAGTTCTTCAGCGCCGAGGAGGCGAAGGCCTACGGCCTCGTCGACGAGGTCGCGGTCTTCCCCGACAAGTCGAAGAAGTGACGCGCGCCGAAGCAACGACCCCAACGACCCCGCACGAAGAAGCGAGACGAGAACAATGACCCTGATCCCCATCGTCATCGAGAAGACCGGTCGCGGCGAGCGCGCCTACGACATCTACTCGCGCCTGCTCAACGACCGCATCATCTTCCTCGGCGGTCCGGTCAACGACCAGATGGCGAACCTGATCGTCGCCCAGATGCTCTTCCTCGCCAACGAGGATCCGCGCGCCGACATCTCGCTGTACGTGAACAGCCCGGGCGGCAGCGTGACCGCGGGCCTCGGCATCGTCGACACGATGCGCTTCGTGCCCTGCGACGTCGCGACCTACGTGATCGGCTGCGCGGCGAGCATGGGCTCGGTGATCGCGTGCTCGGGCACCAAGGGCAAGCGCTACACGCTGCCGAACTCGGAGAACCTCATGCACCAGCCGCTCCTCGGCGGCGTGCTCGAGGGCCAGGCGACCGACCTCGAGATCGAGGCGAGGCACATCCTCCGCATGCGCGACCAGCTGTACGACATCTACGCGCACAACACCGGCAAGCCGAAGGACGTGATCGCCGAGGACTGCGAGCGGAACAAGTGGCTTACGGCGAAGGAGATGCTCGAGTACGGCCTCGTCGACAAGGTGCTCGAGAAGCTCCCGATGAAGCCGGAAGGCTCGAAGCCGAAGCAGGCCGACGAATGACGGACGCAACATCCTGAACGAACGAGACGGGCGCCGATCGGCGCCCGTCTTTCATTCCGTTCGCTTCATCGGCTCCGCGCGGTTCAGCCCGCGTCGCGCCAGGTGAGCAGCAGCGCGCTCGGCGCCGGCGCGTAGGTGAGCGCGACGCGCCGGACGACGAAGTCGCGACGCGACGCGGTCATCGCGGCGAACGCGGCGTCGAGCGCCGCGCCGTGGACGCGGTTCAGCTCGTCGCCGACGGACGCGAGCGCGGGCAGCTCTCCGTCGAACGCCTCGACCCTCGACTCGAGCGGGAGCTCGGTCGCGCCGGCGCTCGGGTCGATCCCGGGGATCGACGCGTGCAACGAGCCGCCGAACGAGCCGCGCTGCGCGAGCGAGCGATGGACGCACACCTCGAGCACGCTGGTGCCCGCAGGAAGCAGCGAATGCAGCGCGAAGCGGGGCGACTCGCGCCAGCCGCCCGTGGACACGGCGTCGCGCGTGATCTCGCCGAACACCGCGCGCAGCGGGCCTCCGCCATTCGAGCCGTTCCCCGCGAACATCGCGCGCAGCGCGCCGCGTCCCGCGACCGCCTCGACCGCGCCCGAATCGATGCGCGGGCTCGAAAAGGTCCGCATCAGGCGCGAATCTTCGGAACCCTCGAGCGACTCCGCCCGCTTCGAGTCGACCCCGTTCCAAGGGCAGGCCGGCGCGACCTGCAGCGGCCACGGCGCTCCGTCGCGACGGCGCTCGAGTCCGTCGAAGATCGAGACGACCGCGAGGTCGAGCCCGTCGCCGCGTCGCGAGGGCGCGACCACGAACGACTCGATGCGCGCGAAGGCCTGCACGCCCCAGATGATCGCGGTGGCGTCGCCGGCGTCCTTGCGGACGCGCGCGTTCTGCCGCGCGCTCGCCTCGCCGGCATCGCCCTTCGCCGCCGCGACCATGCCGGCGAGCATTCGGCGGTCGAGGCGCTTGTCGACGAGATGCCGTTCGAACCCAAAGATCGCCTCGCGAAGCGTCGCCACCGCGCCGGGCGCAGCGCCTGCGCGCGGGAGCCGCTCGAGCACGATCTCCCAGCCGCGCGCGCCGGGAATGGCCGCGAGCGACGACAGCGCGTCTTCCGCGAAGGAGATCTGGTAGACCTTCCAGCCGAGCGATTTGTCGAGATCGAGGACGCGGGCGCACGCGCGCGCGCCCGATCTCGACGGGAGCAGCGGCGCGATCGCCGCCCGAAGCGCCAGCCGGATTTTTTCGTAGCGGGGAAGGATGTCGGCAATCGCAGGTGCCGATGCGGTGAAGGTCGTCATGGTTGCCGCGCTGCGGTCGTGGGTCGATCCCGGAATCTCACGTCTCCGACTTCCCCACATCACGGAACGCGCAACTAATTCGGAAACTGCATCGAGTTGCGAATAAACGGAAAGGTATCGGTGGATTACGCAGACGGCAGGGAAATGCTCCCTTGATTCGTCTCTAGAGGCGCAAGTCCGAAGTTCGCTTCTCTGAGGAAACCAAGGGGGGCACGGTCCCGAGCGGCTCCCACGGTGCGTCGAACCGCCGCAAGATGCCGCGATGCGCCGGCGCGACGACGACACCCCTCCGCTGTTTCCCGGGCTCGGGCCCGAACGGAACGGCGGCGCGCCCGAGGCCGCGGAACTGCGGCCCGGCGTGCGCGAGCTCGCGGCCACGCTTCCAGGCACGCTTCGGTTCGGGACTTCGAGCTGGAGCTTCCCGGGCTGGCGCGGACTCGTCTACCGCGACGAGGCGACGGAGAGCGCGCTCGCGAAATCGGGGCTGGCGGCGTACGCGCGCCATCCGCTGATGCGCTCGGTCGGCGTCGACAAGACCTTCTACCGGCCCGCGCCGCGCGAGGAGTTCGCCCGCCTCGCGGCGCAGGTCCCCGACGACTTCCGCTTCCTCGTGAAGATGTGGCGCGGGCTCGTCGAGCCCGAGCACTTCCTCGATGCGCGCATCGCCGAGTCCGATTGCGTGCGCCCGGCGGTCGAGGGGCTCGGCGACAAGGCGGGTCCGATCCTCTTCCAGTTCCCGCCGATGCGCCTCGGCGGCGCGGCCGCACATCGCGCGTTCGTCGAGCGGCTGCGCGCGTTCCTGAAGGCGCTTCCGCGGGGTCCGCTCTACGCGGTCGAGGTGCGCAACCGCACGCTCGTCGCGCCCGAGCTCGGCGAGGCGCTCGCGGACGCCGGCGCCGTGCCGTGCCTCACCGTGCATCCGACCATGCCGGAGGTCGAGATCCAGTCGCGCGACCTCGCGCTCGACCCGACGCGCCCGCTCGTGATGCGCTGGATGCTGCGCGCGAACCACGCCTACGCCGAGGCGAAGGACCTCTACGCGCCCTTCGACCGGATCGTCGAGCCCGACGACGCGAGCCGCGACGCGCTCGCACGCCTCGCGCGCGCGGCCGTCGGCGCCGGACTCGGCGCGTGGGTGATCGTGAACAACAAGGCGGAAGGCTCGAGCCCGCTGTCGGTCGAGCGGCTCGCCCGCGCGGTCGCCGACGCGCCCGCTACCTGAGGAACTCGCGCATCCGGCGCGCGACCTCCTGCGGCTTGTCGTAGAGCAGCACGTGCCCGGCGTCGGGCAGGACCTCGCCGTCCATCCGCCGCAGACCGAGCCGCCAGACCGAGATCATCGAGGAATCGGTGAGCTGGTCGAGCGAACCGTAGAGGACGAGCGTCTCGGCCTCGACCGCGGGCAGGAGCGGCTCGCAGCCGGCAAGCAGGAACGGGCGCAGGTCCTCGATGATGCGCATCAGCGCGTCGCGGCGCTCGATCGCCCGGCTGATGAACTCGCGGCGGATCGGCTCGGGCATCGACGGCGGATTGGGGAAATTGAGGCGCAGCACCTCGTCGAAGCTCGCGTCGTCCTTGATGTCGAGCGGGATCTCGCCGGCCGCGACGCGGCGCATGAAGGGATTCTCGATCGGCGCCGGCACGCCCGCCGGCGAGAGCAGCACGACCCGCCGCACCGACTTCGGATAGGTCGCCGCGTAGGCGGCCGCGAAGGCGCCGCCCATCGAGGTGCCGACCACATCGACCTCGCCGAGCCCTTCGTGGGCGCGGAAGCGCTCGATCTCGTCGATGTAGAAGCGCCAGTCGTGCGGCCGATCGCCGTGCATCGCGTGCTCGCCGAAGCCGGGGAGATCGGGCACGAGCGTCCGGTGCGTGTCGGCGAGGATCGGCGCCACGCCCATCATGGCCTCCGCGGAGGTGCCGAGACCGTGCAGAACGAGCGCGACGCGCCCGGGCGCGGCGGACGCGTCGGGGTGGGTGTCGAGCACGCGCCAGCGGTGGCCGTCGATCTCGACGAAGCGCTCGACGACCCCGGCGTTGGCGTGGCCCGCGACCATCGCGATCCGGAACGCGCGCGCCGGCTCGTTCCAGAGCCAGACGCCGGCGGCGACCGTGGTCGCCGCGAGCGAGGCGAGCGCGATCAGGATCCACTTGAGGAAGCGCTTCATGGCTCGAAGCGTAGGCGAAGCCGCGCCGCGCCTCGCCCCCTTCCCGCTTTCCGGCGGCCCCGTACCATGCGCCCCCATGACGACGAGCACCGTCCCTGCCATCGAGCGCGAGGCCGAGGAGTTCCGCGCGACCTTCGAGAAGACGCGCGCCGAGATCGCGAAGGCGGTCGTCGGCCACAAGGAGATCGTGGACGGCGTGCTCGTCTGCCTGTTCGCGGGCGGCCACTGCCTGCTCGAGGGCGTTCCCGGCCTCGGCAAGACGCTGCTGATCCGATCGCTGTCGCAGGCGCTCCACCTGCGCTTCAGCCGCATCCAGTTCACGCCCGACCTGATGCCCGCCGACGTGACCGGCACGACGATCGTCGTCGAGACCGAGAACGGCCGCGACTTCCAGTTCCGCAAGGGCCCGATCTTCGCGCAGATCGTCCTCGCCGACGAGATCAACCGCGCCACGCCGAAGACGCAGTCGTCGATGCTCGAGGCGATGCAGGAGCGCAGCGTGACCGTGGGCGGCAACTCCTACGAGCTCGAGCGGCCCTTCTTCGTGATGGCCACGCAGAACCCGATCGAGCAGGAGGGCACCTATCCCCTGCCCGAGGCGCAGCTCGACCGCTTCTTCTTCAAGCTCGTCGTCGGCTACTCGACGCGCGAGGAGCTCTCGACGATCCTCGACCGCACCACGACCGGCGCGAGCCCGACGATCGAGCGCGTGCTCGACGGCGCGGGCATCGTGGCCGCGCAGAAGCTCGTGCGCAGCGTGGCGATCGCGCCGCACGTGCAGGACTACGCGGTGCGCATGGTGCTTGCGACCCATCCCGGCGGGCAGTTCGCGACGCCGATGGCGAACCAGTTCCTCCGCTTCGGCGCGAGCCCGCGCGCGGCGCAGACGCTCGTCCTCGGCGCGAAGGTGAAGGCGCTGCTCGCCGGCCGCAGCGCGGTCGCCTTCGAGGACATCAAGGCCGTCGCGCTTCCGGCGCTCCGGCACCGCATCCTCCTCAACTTCGAGGCGGAGGCCGAAGGCCGCACGACCGACGAGATCGTGCAGAACATCGTCGACACGCTCGTCCTCGACGCGCGCTGACGCGCAGGAGACCGCCATGCATCGCAACGCCCCGTTCCTCGCGGCGACCGCCGCACTCGCCTTCGCACCGCTCGCGACGGCGCAGGAGTCGGCCTCGGCCGAGCCCGCCGCCGACCTGCGCCGCGAGGCCGTCGCCGACGACATGAAGTACGTCCTCGCCGGCGGATACGCGCACTTCTTCTCGGCCGACTTCGACGAGGGCGGCGGCGACGCGGAGGTCGACCGCGCCTTCGGAAGCCTGCGCATCTCGGGCGAGCCGAGCGAGACCTACTCGTGGGATCTCGGCATGCAGTGGGAAGGCTCGTGGTACGGCTTCGCCGACGCGGGCGACCTCGTGGCCGCGGCCGGCGGGAAGCCGTGGGACGCGGTGCAGTCGATCTCGATCTCGCCGGGCGCGAGCTTCGTCCTGAGCGAGCGCTGGCGCGCGACGGCGCGCGCGTTCGTGCAGTTCTCCGGCGAGAACGACGCCGACGCCTTCGACAGCATGACCTTCGGCGGCGCGGCGGGCGCGATGTACGCCTTCTCGCCGAAGTTCCTCCTCGGCGGCGGCGTGCTGGTCTCGTCGCAGCTCGAGGACGATCCGCTCGTGATCCCGCAGCTCCTCGTCGACTGGCGTCCGTGCGCGGAATTCCGCCTCTCGAACTTCGCGGGCCCCGAGGCCTTCCCGGGCGGCGCCGGACTCGAGGCGATCTGGACGATCTCCGAGGAGTTCGAGGTCGCGCTCGGCAGCCGCTACACCTACCGCCGCTTCCGCCTCGACGACTCGGGCGATCCCGCGCGCTCGGAAGGCGTCGGCACCGACGAGGGCCTGCCGGTCTGGCTGCGCGCCACCATGCGCGCGAAGTGCGGCGCGCGGCTCGATCTCGTCGCCGGCGTGCAGGCGATGGGCGAGATGTCGCTCGACGACCGCGACGGCGACCGCCTCGAGAAGTCCGACGTCGAGGGCGCGCCGTTCCTCGGCGTCTTCTTCAGCTGGAAGTACTGAGCGATGGCCGCGAAGCCTGCGAATCCGACGTCCGAGCGCGCGCGACCGGTCGCGCTCGTGACCGGCGCGAGCGCCGGGATCGGCCGCGAGATGGCCACGATCCTCGCCTCGCGCGGATGCGACCTCGTGGTCGTCGCGCGCCGCGAGGACCGTCTCGTCGAGCTCAAGAAGCGGCTCGCCGAGGCGCACGGCACGCGCACGATGGTGATCGCCGAGGACCTCTCGCACGCCGCCGCGCCGCGTCGGATCGTCGACGAGATCCGGGCGTCCGGGCTCGAGATCGAGTGGCTCGTGAACAACGCGGGCTACGCGCTCAACGGGCGCTTCATGACGAACGACTGGGCGAGCCACGCCGACTTCCTGCAGGTGATGTGCACCTCGTGGCTGCATCTGACGCACCTGCTGCTTCCGCAGATGGTCCGGCGCGGGCGCGGGCGCGTGCTCAACGTGTCGAGCCTCGCGTCGCTCTGTCCGGAGCCGCCGGGAAGCCTGTACGCGCCCGCGAAGTGCCTGATGACCTCGGCGAGCCGCGCGCTGCGCTACGACCTGCTTGGTACCGGCGTCCACTGCACCGCGCTCTGCCCGGGCTTCACCCTGACCGAATTCCACGACGTCCTCGGCAACCGCGAGACGATGAACCGGCTTCCCCGCTTCATGTGGCAGGACGCGCGGACCGTGTGCCTCGCCGGCGTCGCCGGCGTCGAGCGCAACAGGCCGGTCGTGGTGCCGGGGCTCTTCAACCGCTTCGCTGCGGCGATGTGCCGCGCGCTGCCGTACGCGGTGACGAGCCGCATGATCCCCAAGGGCGTGATGGACCGGTGAACCGATGTCGATGATCTGCGTTCCGATCGCCGTCTCCGAAGCCGGAGAGATCCCGCTCGCCCTCGAGCGCGCCGCGCGCGCGAAGCTCGTGGGGGCGCGGCTCGTCGAGTGGCGCTGCGACGGGCTCGCGTCGCACGACGGAGCGTTCGAGGCGATCGCGCGGCTCGTGCGCGAGTCGCCGCTGCCGGCGATCGTCACGGTGCGCTCGGCCGAGGAAGGCGGCTCGTGCACGCTCGCCGAGAACGCGCGGCTTGCGCTGCTCGCGCGCGTCGCGCGCGGGCCGGGCGCGCCGCGCATGATCGACGTCGAGCACGCGGCGCTCGCAAGCGACCTCGCGCGCGGGCTGCTCTCGGCGGCGGTCGCGGGCGGCGAAGGCGGGGGCGAAGGCAGGGGCGACGGCGACCAGCCCGCGCGCGTCGTCGGCAGCACGCACGACTTCGACGGCCGCCCCGCCGACCTGACGCAGCGCTTCGAGGCGCTGCAGCACGATCCGCTCGCGTCGGTGGCGAAGCTCGCGTGGACGGCGCGGAGCCTGCGCGACAACCTCGAGGCGTTCGACCTGCTCGCGGTGCGCGCGAAGCCGACGATCGCGCTCTGCATGGGCGAGTTCGGGCTGATGAGCCGCGTGCTCGCGCCGAAGTTCGGCGGCTTTCTCACCTTCGCCGCCGACGCCGAGGGCGCCGGCACCGCGCCGGGGCAGCCGACAGTGCGCGATCTGCGCGACCTCTACCGCTTCGGCTCGATCGGGCCGGCGACGCGCGTCTTCGGCGTGATCGGCTGGCCGGTCGCGCACTCGCGGTCGCCCGCCTTCCACAACGCGCGCTTCGCCGAGCGCGGGTACGACGGGGTCTATCTGCCGCTGCCGGTGCCGCCCGAGTGGGAGCACTTCAAGGCGACGGTCGGCGCGCTCGTCGACCACGGGAAGCTCGACTTCGCCGGCGCGAGCGTGACCATTCCGCACAAGGAGCATCTCGTGCGCTTCGTCGCGGAGCGCGGCGGCACCGTCGACGCCGACGCCGCCTGGCTCGGCGCCGCGAACACGCTCGTCGTCCATCCGCGGGGAACGCCCGACGCGCAGCGGCTCGTCGCGACGAACACCGACATGCCCGCCGCGGTCGAGGTGCTGTCGGCGGCGCTCGCGACGCGCGGCACCGCGGTCGAAGGCGCGCGCGTCGCGATCTTCGGGGCGGGCGGC
>Ga0315907_10006621_pt1 | contig 12236 bp, 8 predicted proteins | sample LakEriMetagenome_3_FD_203525 | JGI IMG/M metagenome (GOLD analysis project Ga0315907, IMG submission 203525) | Freshwater fungal communities from buoy surface, Lake Erie, Ohio, United States - Buoy 12 MA123 | ecosystem: Environmental > Aquatic > Freshwater > Lake > Lake biofilm | place: USA...
TGTCAAACATGGACTGGTAGTTCAGCTGGATAGAGAACCAATCCGACAATTTGAAGGTGAGATTCACCTGGCTGGTTAACCGCCATTGAAACGAGGAGGTGAATGGAAATTGAAAGAAGTTGACCACACTCAACTCAACGTGCTCAAACAAATCGGCGTTGAGGCGCACCACTTCATTGGCTTTCCACTGCCGAACCAAACGCTCACCTCCTGATGCATCGGGACTCCCCGTCACATTCCATCGTTCTTCCTCGTGCATAATGCCCGATGCGCACTGCACCGAAAAATGGGTCTTGCGCAGTGCATCAAAGCGCAAATTCAATCCGGCTAGGTTGCGCTCTTTCAACCCTCGGCCTTCATCCATCTGTTGTTGTATGAAGAGCTGCGGGGCAAGGCGATTATGAAACCAGGGGGTATAGCGCATGTAATAATATCCGCTGTTGATGAGCACCCCTTCGCCGGTTCCACTCTTGAAATACTTCGCGTTGAACAAGAGCTGATGTCGATCGTTGCGGTGGTACACACACTCGCTCACCAAGCCCACATCGTATACCAAAAGACTCTGCTTGGAAACGTTGCCTGAAACACTGAGGCCCCAGCGGAAGTCGTTTTTACTCAACGAATCGAGCGGCGTGGAGGGATCTTCGATATTGAGCACTTGTGCGATAGAACCCTCAAAAATTACAATGCTCAGAATACACGAAAATAGAATTCTCAACAAGATTCGATAGGTATATAAAAAACTCATGGATTCGTTTTTTTTTTGCCAACATAGTCATATTCTGAGCATCGGTTCAATCTGTATTGATTTTCTATAAACCAAAACATTACATCGGTAGAAAAGATGCTTTGCCATGCACGAATAATGGAAAATGCTCGTAATAGTTATTCATCGATACGATATGAAATATACTCGCTATCAATTATTTTTGTACGTACTAAATTACTCGATAACGAGACAACCAGCTTCGTTTCTGAGCATAAACCTTTGAATTAACCATCACACCAACTATGATTAAAAACGCTATTCAGGCGAAACTTGATGAACTTTTTCGCCTTATTGGATCTGATCAAACAGAAGCTAACATTGACGCATACAAGAAGCTTAAAAGCGGACTATCCTCAAAGGGATTAGCATCCAAACTTGGTATAAATGAGGCAATGCTTATCGAATTGGAAGAGGCACTTAAGCAGTTCTTTCAAAATAAGAACGATGCACAGAAAAGCCGAATAGCTTGCTTCCGCATCAGTCTTTGGCTCGAAACCATATGCAAAAACCTGAACTTGCCTTTCAATCTGGATGAATCCATCAGTAACGAAGAAATAGCGATTAAGCAAGTTCGAGCTCTGGAGCTGATTATCCGAGATGTTGTGAATGAAAATCTGGGAGGAAAGGAAAATGTTCTTACCAGGCTGCAAGGATTATTCAAGCAAGATGTAGTCGACAAATGGCTGAAAAGTGCTGATAATACAGGGGTTTTAAGCGGAACCACATTTAGCGAACTATCGAATATTTTTCTGGATAAGAATATTTTTAAAAGTGTCGAGGAAATATTTGACTCTTCTCAATTAAAATTGAGCAAAACCAGTCGTGAATCGTTGCGTTACATATTGGAAGACATTAGACTAATTCGCAACGCAATCGCTCATAATAAGAAGATTTCCATCATCCAAATAGAAGCCCTCAATGAATATTATCGCACTATTGCCAAACTGATAAAAGAATCAAAAGCCAATTCGATCAATCCTGATTCTTACCTGGATCTCGACAAAGCTAACATGGACACCTTCCTTTCTTCGTTGAAAGAAGATAATAAGGTCATTTCTGCAGGAATAGAGGAAGTTAAATCCGATGTAAAGGACATCAAGAAAGAAACGACCACTGTTCGCAAGCGCACATCTCTAATCATCGGTGGAATTGTTCTTTCCTTGCTTGCAACAGGCGCAATCCTCTACTTTGTAAGTAAACAATCAGGGTCTACTGATGAAATGAGCAAGGACATTAAAGACGTTAAGGAAATCGTGTCCGGTGATGCAGAGCTTAAAAATATGACCAGTACCGACGACCTAACAGCCACTAAAGAATTGAATGAACGAACCAAAGATGCCAATGCCAAACGATTGGCCATCATCTATTTTGATAATTCTGGTGGGGATCCATCCATGGACAAGCTAAAAAAGGGGCTAGCGGACATGCTCATTACAGACCTATCCAACGTCCGCATGCTGGATATTGTTGAACGCGACAAGCTTGAAGCCATTTTAAAAGAGCAAAAACTGAGTAACTCCAAGGAGTTCGATCCAAGTACAGCCGCGAAAGTTGGGAAATTGCTTGGGGCCCAAATGATTCTTACAGGGGGCTATTTTGAAATGTTGGGAAGCCTGCGCATAGATGCCCGATTTATAGATGTAGAGACCGGAAAAATTTTGAAGGCCGATGGTGTTGACGGACAAACCTCTTCGTTTTTCAAAATACAAAAGCAGCTTTCCTGGAAAATCATTAATAACATGGATGCTAAAATCACGGATGATGAAAGAAAGAGTCTTGAAAGCAAAGAGCAATCGAAAGCCATTTCCTTTGATGACATGGTGGAATACTCAAAAGCCTTGGATTTATATGACAATAACAAGAAAGCTGAAGCACGTCAGATTACCGAAAAACTACTTGGTAAGTATCCCGATTTCGAAGCTGCCAAAAATCTGTTGAATAAGCTATAAAATCACTACTCGTATGAAAACACTGTTTCTTTCCATCACCACGCTGTTGGTTTCAGCAGCGTTAATGTCGCAACCAACACGTGTCGCCATTATCGATTTCGAGAATATTTCAGGGATTGCGAAATACGACGGATTAGGCAAAGCCATGAGCAGCATGCTCATTTCCGATATTGAAGCCAATGTATCGCCCAAGCGATTGCAACTGGTTGAGCGGGCACAGATTCAGAAAGTAATTAAAGAGCAAAACTTCCAGGCATCCGGCAGCGTCGACAAAACCACAGCCGTTAAAGCAGGAAAAATCCTTGGTGTCACTTACATGCTTGTAGGCGATGTATATATACTCAACGATCAGCTTATAATCAATGCCCGACTCGCGAACACCGAAACAGGCGACATTGTGTTTTCAAAGAAGCAGGAAGGAAAAACAACCGGATGGCTGACACTGAAGACGGCTATTGCAAAAGATATAACCGCAAGCTTATCAATACCATTCGACGCGCCATCGATACCAGACCAAGCAACATCGGTTGCAACCATATCAACATATGGAAATGCCGTAGCGGCAAAAGATAGCGGAGACATGGAAAAGGCGGAAACTCTTTCAGAAACACTTATCGAAATGAACCCCGAATTTGATTACGCCAAAGAATTGAAATCTGAGATTGATGAAATCAAAAGGGAAATTGCCAAGATGAATGAAAAAATTGATGATGCACTCGATAATCCCGAGGAAATAGCCCTCGAACTTATAGCCCAAAACTCTGAGATCCAAAAAGCAATTCATTATTTAGACATGGCAAATTCCAAAAGTGATTTCTATTCAAAATTTGGTGACACTAAAAAATTATTTATCTACTTTCAGAAAGCACGAGCACATTACCGCCTCGGTGATTTTAAAAAATCAATGGAATATTATGACTCTTGCCTAATCTTAGATAAAAATTTCATTGCAGCTCATTTCAACAAGTTCAACTTGATGATGGGCGGTAATTTCGGACCAAAACCATCCGGGACCGAGATACTAATTCCAGACAAAGACTATAGTCAAGAAATTAGCAAACATTTTCATGCTATCACTCAATATAATAAATCGAGAATCAAAGAATTCAACACAAGCATTTATAGAGACACCTATTGGAATGACCAAGGAACATGTAGTAACAATCCCCAAAACAAAGACTGCAATTTCTTCAATTATGCTATTGAATTGCCACATAAAAACGGCGCTACTGTTTTTGATGACCTGATGCGAGATCGTTCAATATACTATCTCTTTGAGCACATTTCTGAGCCGACATACGATTACGCCAGATATCTGATAAGTACACAACAAAAAGAATATGCTATTAAAATATTGGAAAACTCAATCAACCAACAATTTGAATTTCTGCGCACTATAAAATCGCAAAGCCAATATGCCTACTCCGATAGAAATTTTGATTTGTCTCAGCCGAGCTCTGCAGTCTCTACTGCAGGTGACTTTCAAAAATACACATACCTCATTACAGAATTTTATGACGTCCTTATAAATAAGAATTCGATATCGTCACTAACTTTTTTTGACAACATACTGCTACTTTCCAATCTATATTTACAAAATAAAGATTTCGATTTAGGGTTTAATTTAATTAATGATTTTCGTACAATTCTCGAAAAAAATTTCCTAGACAGTCAACAAAAAGAGCATCTTATACCCTATTTCAAGTTTCTAATTACCCAGGCCATTCTTTGCGAAAAAATGGGGAGTTCAAGCAAACCTGCTATTCTGAAATCTGAAGAATTGTTCAATATTATTAAGCAAGAATACCCAAAATATATTGATTCGAAAGAGATATCTTTCTCCGATTACTATCTAGAACAAATAGCTAAGATTGATCTCAAAGTAACAAATGATATGAAATATAGCTTTTTGGAATTATCAGAAAATAATAAATCTATTGTTAATTTAGCCAACAATATATATCCAAGTGTCGAAAATATTGTAAACTATTACAATCATGATCTAGCCAATAAAACAATTTTAGTACATGCATATATTGACTCGACAATTCAAATGAAGGAATATTCAGATGACTTTTATTTAAACTTTGTCTGCTCCGATGGCTACAGCTCTAAAACACTTACTTTCAACGCCAATAAGCACACTCATAACCATGCTTGTATAGCCCTTAATAGCAACAACAATAGTCATAAAAGAATTTCCTTGATTCTAACGTTAAACGAGTATGGTAAACCCAACCTAATTCACTTTGAACTGGGATGGAAATCATACGAGGATTTAGACTTTTCAGGAAAGCCACTTTTCGTTCACACAGAAAATGGAATACTGAAATCATCCGAGTTGAAAAACAAACTTGAATCCACAATAAGTCAATTGAATAACGAGGACACCTATTATGAAGACTTAATGAAGTGCTTTGGTATTTTGACCTTTGAAAAGTCCTATGACCTCATAAAAAACGACACACATTTACTAAATAATTTAGCATGGGCAATTGCTGATTCTAAAAATGCAACTAAATCTGATATCGATATGGCTGTTAAAATGGCTGAGAGGGCTAATTATATTATGTTCGAAACCGATCACAATATATTGGATACCTATGCCTTTACTCTTCTCAAATCCGGCAACAAGAACAAAAGTATTGAAATATTGACACAAGCAATTTCTCTAGCAACCTCGCTAGGTGATTCAAGTTCTGCCGACAAATATCAACAGCGTTTAGCCAAATATTAATATTAAAATCATTGCTCTAATGAAAGTCATAATAATAATCTGCTCTTTCTTATCTTTAGTTAATCTTGGTTGGTCACAACCAACACGTGTCGCCATTATTGATTTCGAGAATATCTCTGGTATTGCAAAATACGACGGATTAGGCAAAGCCATGAGCAGCATGCTCATTTCCGATATTGAAGCCAATGTATCGCCCAAGCGATTGCAACTGGTTGAGCGGGCACAGATTCAGAAAGTAATTAAAGAGCAAAACTTCCAGGCATCCGGCAGCGTCGACAAAACCACAGCCGTTAAAGCAGGAAAAATCCTTGGTGTCACTTACATGCTTGTAGGCGATGTATATATACTCAACGATCAGCTTATAATCAATGCCCGACTCGCGAACACCGAAACAGGCGACATTGTGTTTTCAAAGAAGCAGGAAGGAAAAACAACCGGATGGCTGACACTGAAGACGGCTATTGCGCAAGACATAGCTGCGAGTCTTTCCATGCCCTTCACAGAACCTACGATACAAGACAGTGAATTAGCGATAGGTACAATTACCACATTCGGTAATGCAATTTCAGCAAGAGATCAAGGAAACATTGACAAAGCACAATCTTTGGTAGATGCAGTTACTGAGATTAATCCGGAGTTTACCTATGTAGATGACCTGCGAAAAGAAATCGAAAAACTTAAACTGCAGGTAGCACAGAATACAGAGGAAATAAAGGAAATGAAGGAGGAAGTAATCGAAAATACAACTAATTACTTAGACCTTGGGTACAAGTACTTCGAGGAAAATGATTACATAAAAGCTGAAAAATATTTCACAATCGGGTTAAGCAAAAATGAAAAAGACAATTTACTTAACAAGCTTAAGTTTCACTTCGCTCTTTGTCAAACATATTTCAATCTTCAAAAATTCGAAGAGAGCTTATTGCATGCTGAACATGGACTAAAAGTTTACCCATTTTTTAAAGATTTTATATATCATAAATACATGTCTTTGTTTTATTTAGGAAAAAAAACAGATTTTGACAATATTGTTAACATTCCATTAGCAGAAGACGCCAATGAATATGATGATTTAATTTTAAAAACAATAAAATCGTATTGTGACTCTACCAATATGAACTACTCGAATGTCGAACAGAATTACATTACCTGGAAAATTGATTGTTTTGGATGTAAATGGAATGATGGCATTCGTGGTTATAAAGGAGAATTCTATTTCTCTAGCTTCATTGAAGAAATTACATTAAACGACATTGTAGTTTCTTGTATAATGGAAGCTTATCCTGATAACCCGGAAAAATCAGCAACGTTAATGAAAAAACTAAAACTTACTGACAAGAAAAACAAATCAGCATTAGGTTGGAATCTACTATTAACAAATGACTTGGAAGCCGCAAAAAACATTTGGGACGACATTGTACTAAGTACATTTGGAGCATACGAAAAATGTTCAGATATTCGAAATAAATATTGGCATGAGGGTAAAGTAAATTTTCCAACGGTTGAATTAGCCCAATGCCTCCAATCTATGGAATTAAACTCTCGTAATTATAAAGATAGTGACTTTGATAAAATGTCAATAATCAATTGGGGGCATGCATATTTACTTCTTGGTGATACAGAAAAAGCAATAGAAATTTACAAGATAATACCAGCGAAATACTCATTCGGAGATGACTTTAACAATAAGAGCTGCAAAGAAGCAATTCTATCGGACCTTGAAGACTTCAAAAAAAGAAAAATTATAAGTAAAGAAGTAGTAAATGTACTGATAGATAAACTATATAATTAGAACGGGAATTTTAGAAAACACAACTACTAATTATGACCCTAATAGTGAAGGAATCACTTATCAAAATCATAGGTGTTTTCGCATACAATCATAAAACAGATATTCCACGATTCACACAGCGTGGATATGAAGGAATGCAGCTTGTGGATTTGCCAAGAAAATTTAAGCAAAAAAGCGCAAAAGACATTGCTGATGCAGTAGAGAAGACTAAAACTAACTACAAAAACACGTATTATTCAGAGTTTCGGGACTTTATGTTCACCGGCAAGGACCGACGGGATATTGATGGATATCAAAAAGCTCAGATACGCACATTCCAGCGCCATAAAATCGCGCAAACCGAATTCCATTTTCAGAGGTATAATTCCGATGCGAAGAAGATGGTTGATTTTACTTTGCCAATGGTGTCCTCAACACAGGAAATCTACCTTTTTCCGGGTGAAATAGGCATATTCTCCCTTAACCTAATAGCTCAAGAGGACACTCTCGAACATTTGTCGGATTTAATAAATCAGGCTCGTTCCTTTGAGTCCCTGGTTGGACAAACCGGGCAAACCATGCCATTTCAGGAATGGGTATCGAAGGAAATTCTTTGCGGAATTCCACTTGTAGGAGAAAATTTGGCGCTTGATGAATATAGTGGCTCGAAATTTAAAGTCTATTCAGTGATCGATATGCCCCCGCCATCTGAAGCAACCAGTTATAATCGGGAACACTTACTCTATGAAATCGGAACATCTTCTCCCATTGGCGTGGTTGGCAAAGAACATAGACTGCAACCATCCGAAGATTTTTACGATCAACTAATGGATCAGAAAATCAGTGCCTTCCGGAATTACGACGGATTGGCTCTTCTTGATTCCTTCACGGTCATTGGTCACGGCAACTACACGTCTCTCAATGACGAACATGAAGTGTATATTCCCCACCATACTTGGAACCGAGTTTACTTCGCCATCTATGTATATAACCTATTTGTGAGATACAGCCTATTCAAATTCAACGCGCAGTTTCTTTCTAATCCCGTAAAATACCGCGATGAGTTTCAAGACTTTTTGAATCACTATAATTTCAAACACATATCCTTCAATTTCTTACCTAATCTCATTTTCGACCGTATAAGAGCAGCCTTACATATTGAAGAAGAAATTGAAACATTTGAAAAGCGACTGGGAAGTTTGGCAACTTCCATTCAGGAGCAACAGGAAAAACGTCAGGCTTTTTTGCTTACAGTAATATCGGTAATTTCAGCTATCGATGCTGTTGAAGGAATTCTGGCCGGTTTAAATGAGGTGCAAGAGAAACTTGGCTGGAGTAGTTTTCCATTCTACTTTACACTAACATCAATCCTCCTCGTTGGCGGGTATTTCCTTCTCGGCTATTTATTTCCGCTGCATGCGCAGAAACTGAGGAGGAAAATCCAAAAAATCGCTGAAAGGACGCAGAGACGAAATGGGTAAGCTATTCTATTTTTCGGCCGCTCAACGAGAACATGTAATTCGTCATTTCGTTCAGACGGATCTGGCCGGAAGCCATTTTTATACGGACGCTATTGCATCGCCTGAAGCACTTTTGAACCTTATCAATGGTATTGCACCAGAGCAAATAATTAGACAGTCGAAAATACGAAGTGCATATTCTTTTAAATCAATCGATGGAAATCCCATTGGAACATGTGGCCTAGCCTTTCGTCGCGACCTTCTCGAAGAACAAATCTCCAGACACGTTCGTGATGGATATACGATTGAAGTTGGAATAGTTGACCGGCTCCCCGAGACCAATCAATTCTGTGTAATTGCAGATGAAACTCCAGAAGGTCTCTCCATTATCACCGCCTTCCCCGGCGGTTATGCCCGCCCGTTCGCGCAGAAAGGGCAACCCGCAGAGGAATATGCCCTGAATAAGCAGTTTTGGGAAGAACATGTATTATTGAAACAAAAACAATCGTAGCATGAAGCATTTCTCAACACTGCTTATTTCACTCTGCCTCGCCGGCGCGACCTATGGGCAAAACGAAAGCTTCTTGTTTCGCACACCTTTGAGCTTCTACAACACCGACATCCTTTCCTACCTGCAGGTGCTGCATAAAAATCAGCAATACGAGAAGATGGTTCCATTTTTTACGGGGCCCCTTGCAGCGCACAAATCGGCGGAAGATATAGCTGCCATGCTTGCCGACTCACCCTTCGGTTATAGCATGAAGCGCTCGGGTATACGGGAAATTGAACCCAAGCACAGCTGGTCACTCACCTATTCACGAACCATCCTGGGCACTCAAGAAACGTTCAAAATTGATTGTGTGCTCGAGAGAGATACGTGTCGGGTGGTGTTGGATGAAAAGAGTAAAATGGCCATTTTTAAACAATGATCCCATAAAGCGCTCAATCCAATTCAATTTAAATAATCACTGCCTATCTTCGCCTTATGCATCACCACAACACTCCAATTGCCGTTTGGCACAGTCAGCCCTTTGAGGTTCCTGTGCTGGATGCGGCCATGCGGTGGGCGTTGGTGAGGTATCGCAATCCGCGCGAGCAGCCTCGTTCCTTTTCGCTCATGCGGAATTTGTTCGTGGTTCGCAACGGTCAAGCCTTTAGCGCCGTGGGCAATGAAAGGTGCACGTCGATACGCGTGTGGCAATTTCGGTGGTGGATCGGCTGGCCTAAGTCGAAGCGGATTGAACTCGCGGTGCGCAAGCTCTCCGAGCGTCGCATGCCGCAAGTAAACGCAACAACGCCAATACCAAGCGTTGTTTCGAAAGTTGCAGACGAACTCCAAAACAACTTGTTGCGAAAGGACAACGTCCCAAACACCGCAATTCACATTCAACCGAACACACAACTGAATATCGTAAATCTCAACTTATCACTCCCCACAATTAACGACGAACCAACCCTCAAGTCTTTCCACGACTCCCTATAATCCTACAATCCTATACTCCTACAATCCTCATAAGCTATGTCCACAACCCCCTACTCTTCTCCCTCCAAGACAACCCGCTTCCTGTGGTGGTGCGCAGGTGCCGACTCTCACTTCCTGATGAAGTCTCCCATGCAAGACCGCGTGAAATATGCGGGGATAGGTGGAATCGTATTTTCCACAGGGCTGCTCGCTTCCTTTGCTGGAGGCTTTGCTTTCAATACTGCCTTCGGACCGAAAGGACTCGCCGGTGATGACGTTAATTCCATTGGATGGACTATAGGTTGCGCCGTATTCGGAATTTTGTGGGGACTTCTCATTTTTAACCTTGACCGCTTCATCGTTTCAAGCACGGGAAAAGGGGATGGTACAGATGCTATCACACTGCGCGAATTTGGTCAAGCCGTGCCTCGTTTGATCATCGCTCTGATTCTTGGTTTCACCATTTCCAAACCCCTGGAGTTAAAGATTATTGAAACGGAAATCAATGTTGAGCTTCGCAAGAAACAACAGGAAAAAATGGATGAGTTCAACAAAAATACAGATGCCAAATACAAAGATGAAATTGCGCTAATTGACACTGATATAACGAAACTGGAAACAGACCGAAGCGTGCTTGTTACCCGTCAAAAAGAAGCTGAGCAGGAATACATCGATCAAATGCAAGGACGCTCAGGCAATGCCGGTTATGGTCCCAGAGCCAAGCAACTCGAAGTATTAAAGGATGAAAAGCAAAAGGAAATAACTGACTATGATGCTCAGCACGCCTCTGAACTCGAGGCACTCAAAAAACGCAGGGAAGAAAAGATGGCCGCTTGGGAGTATGATCGCAATACTGTCAATAAAAAGCAAGCCGAAAATCTCGATGGCCTACTAGAGCGTATCAGCATTGCACACGACATTGGTTACTGGTTAGGAATAGCACTAACGCTCATCTTCCTCTGCATCGAAATGGGCCCCATCTTCTTTAAGATGATGCTCACCAAAGGCCCCTACGATTACATGGTCGAAAACCAGAACTACCTCATGAATGTAGAGAACGGTGTATTGAAAGAAGACCACATCTACCAAGGCACGAATGGTATCATTCATATGGAGAAGTACCGCTACCTCGAAGTCGAGAAGGCGAAGAAAGACAAAGAAGCGAAGCTCGAGGCACTGGGTCGCATCAACCAGCACATCATTGGTTCGTGGGAGCAAATCAAGATGAACCAGGTGAGTCAGAATCCACAGGCGCATTATACCGAAAACGATCCCAACACCACGGCCTGATGCTCGTTGTATTCGGACTCAATAAAGACATCTGGAACCAAATTGGTGCCGTTGAACGCGCTCAGTATACCTGGGCTGCTCGCCTGTATTTACTGACGTGCCTTCTCAGCGCAGCGGCGGGCGTGCGGTTCATGCATCAGCTTACCGATTCGTATGCTATTGGTGTATTGGGTGGTTTGTTGGTAGGATATATCGTTTCGGTGGTGACGCGCATTGCGCTGATTACGATGGTGTCGCTGCCACTGCTACCTGAACAGGCTCCGGCAGTGCCAACCAATACAGCGTCGGCTGCTCTTTCTCAGCCATCCATTTCAACTTACACCTCCAAACTGATATCATTCCGCGAGCAGCTGCCTGATTTCTCTATTCTATTCAGACTGCTCATCATCGCCATGATGTCGCTCGTGGTTGCTCTGCCTGTTGCTGCTCTCATGGGTTATGCGGAGGCCGAAAACATCAGCGCGCAACGACGCTCTCAAGTAATTAGCGAGTTCAAAGCCAATCACCCCGACATGTCCAGTGAGCAAAACCGCATTCTAATGGCGAGTCTGCAAACCGATCATTTCCCCATTCACGTGTACCTGGAACTGGTGCACCGACCTGTTGGTTTGTTTTCAATCTGGTTCACGGGGGCTTGCTTTCTGATTCCATTTTTTATGCTATGGCACTTACGCAGAGGTAGTCAATTTCAGTACGCCAAACTGAACCGCGACATGCTCGTGCACCAAATAGAAACGGACTATGCCATGACGCTCGAGCAATCGCGCCGCATGCAACAAAACAGATTTGGATTGACCG
>Ga0315907_10006627_pt1 | contig 12231 bp, 24 predicted proteins | sample LakEriMetagenome_3_FD_203525 | JGI IMG/M metagenome (GOLD analysis project Ga0315907, IMG submission 203525) | Freshwater fungal communities from buoy surface, Lake Erie, Ohio, United States - Buoy 12 MA123 | ecosystem: Environmental > Aquatic > Freshwater > Lake > Lake biofilm | place: USA...
CGGCGCTACGTTGATGGCTGTACTGACCCGAGCGAACCAGAAGCGCCCTTCGTGGGACAGAAACCTTATTCTTGAAGACAGGGCTATGTTGACGAGAATGACCAAAGATACGGGCATTGTCGTTGAGCATTGGCAATGTAGAAAAACATCGGGCTATAAAGTGTGTGAGATTGGCCACACTGGTTGCTTGTATTTGCATGGCGACGCGGGTGCAGGTGATTACGGTGGCTGGCTTAGTATGAAAGACTTTTTGAGATACGCAAAAGATAGCTTGGAAAATTATCCAGCACAAAACAAAGGAGAGTGAAATTGGCAGATTTATTAAGCAAAAGTACTAACGGATAAGTTCAGCGGTGAGCGTAGCGAATCCGCTGGAAAGTATGGTTAGGAAAGGAATACCAAGACAATGAGCAGACTAGCGCACGTGGATTTAAGTAAAGCTAGCCACATTGAACAGCCTTTCAGTTTGGATGAAATATTAGGCAAAATAGAGTCGAATGACTACAGCGAAGAATTGATGTTGCAGCACTTATTACTTTATATTTCAAAGCGGGAAAATCATGCACATTCATAACGATAAACTTATGAGCAAGTGGCTTGGAGAAACGTTGCAAGAAATGGCAGAAATGGAAATGGCAACAACAGAAACCCGTTGCCAACACTGCGGGTATCTCAACCGCTATTGTCACCCGGTCGTTGCGAGAAAAAGCGATATTGAATTGTTTGAAAGCATGATGCTCTCGGCGTTTGAAGTCATGGATAGGTACGGAATTACAGCAAACTTGCTGGCAGATATTCGCGCACAATGTTTAATTGCAATGGCAAACAAAAACGCTGCAAAGGAATAAGTCAATGAAAGACTACAGCGAAGACGTACTCAAAATACAAGAAGCTGGCAGAAAATTGCCGGAGCTAATAATGAAAGACAAAAACGCTGCATTGTTGTTTTTAGCGCAAACAATCATATCAGCACAACAAATAATCGAATACTTGAATGAGCCAGCAAACGAATGAACGAGCCGAGACCTTTGAGCGCTTCTGCTGCGCCGTCGAGAATTTTCAGCATGGGGAAAGAGATAAAGTCGCAGACTATTTGCGATACATTGAATATCTGCATGGACGAAACATTGCCGAACGCGTCAAAACCAGTGTTCTTGCCTGTGCAAAATCACCCGGATGGCTTAGAGATGTTGAAAAGCTGCGCGTTAAGCCCAAAAGAACGTGAGCTAATGCAGATATTTGGCAGGCTTCCATTTTCTTTTGAGTGTGACTGGGATAAAAGACTTGAACCTGCTGCGTAAGTGTGTAGAATAAAACAATGGACACAATAAAACCCAAAGGCAGGCCGCGCACTATTGAAGATGCCAAGCGCGTCAACATTTATATCTCAAAAAAAGCGCATGAGAAAGCGAAGAAGATAGGCGGAGGTAATTTTTCCGTGGGTGTGACAAAACTGATCGATGAGTATGATCGTCGGACTTGACCCGGGCACAAATACGGGCGTTGCTATATTTGAAGATGGAAAGCTAACAAAGCTAACCACTTGGACACCAATACAGCTAATAACTTTACTTCCTAGCCTTTCAGTCAAAAGCGTCATATTCGAGGATTCGCGCCTAACTTCGCCCGTATGGAGCCGGGGCACTAGCCAAGCCGCCAGAATGAAGATTGCCCGGAATGTCGGCCAGGTTGACGCTATATGCAACCTAATATGCGCTTTATGCGAAGAAATGAAAATAAACGCTCACGGAATAAGCCCTAAGCATAAAGGGCGCAAGCTGGACGCTGAGACTTTTAACAAGCTGACTGGCTGGGACAAAAAGAGCAACCAACACGAAAGAGACGCAGCAATGTGCGTTTTCTCACATGGTGGAATAAATAGGCTTGCATAGTCTGATTAAGTGTGTATAATTCTCTACATCGACTAACGATACCAGGAGAATGAAAATGATGACAAGAGCCGAAGCAGTAAAAGCATTATCCGAAGCAATCAAGTCTTACAGCGGCGAAACTGGACCGGGCAAGTGGTCTGTCGAAGAAAGCGCCAATAGCAATAGAGCGGCTGTAGGCTTGGTGTACACGGTGGAAGTACAAGACGATGCCTATCCAAGCCCACACGTCGATATAAAAGACTCAAGCGATGTTTTGGAAAAATTCGGCGGCAATCAGATACTAAAAGACGCCGGACTTGATTATTTCGATGGCATTTCAGATAGCTATGTCGATAAATTCGGAGATAGCATGTACTGCGAAATGTCACTTATTGAAGTGTCAGACGAAGCGGAATGATTAGTGGGGCGCAAGCCCCTACAGGAGAATGAAAAATGAGCATCACTGTAAAAAACAACAGTTTTATTTTTGACGCAGATTCTCAGCTAAATGAAGCCATAAAAGTGGCGCAAGAATTGTTCGGAGACAGGTTTTCTTTAATCGGTTTTGGAGACAACATTTTCAAATGTGTACAAGAGGGTGAAAGCGTGAACTGCGTGAACTGTTCTATATCATCTTTGCCTGACTTGCTCGAATGGTGGGATAACGATTGGAACATCAATCATTTCAAATAATTGCAACCCAGCAATAAAGTTTTTTAATAATAAAAACAGTGGCGCAAGCCCCTACAGGAGAATGAAAATGACCATAATCATTTTAGAAACCAAAGCAATAGACCTAAGCTGGGACGAGTTTGTAAACGTTGCGGGGTGGGCATGGACATACTAGAACTGGCGCGTGAGGCTGGCTTTGAACAAAACTCGCTTGGTATGACGTACACGAGTGGGGCTCTGCCTGATTTGCTTGAACGCTTTTACCATGCCGCCTACGCTGCTGGCGTTGCTGCTGAAAAAGCACGATGCGCGGCGCTTTGTAGCGAAGTTGCTGCTGGTAGAGACGCTGAGGCTATTGAGGAAGCCATACTTGCGAGGGGTGAAAAATGAACAGAGACGACTTAGTTAAGCAATTAGAGCGAGCAGAGCAAAGGCAGGCGGCTACTAGAGGGCATCACATTTCTATTTTTTCTCCCGCAACAGAGGCAGTATTCAGAGCAAGCGAAGCACTTCAAATTTGGGATATGGCCTACGCTGCTGGATTTACTAATCGAGATTACTTACTTGCCGCCCTTAAAAAACTGAGAAACGAATCTCACACGATTCAGGGCGCAAGCGACGACTACAAACAAGGGCGCGAGATGGGTATTCAGTTATGTATTAACGAATTGACTAGGGGTAAGGAATGATTAGCACAATCAAGCCGCTTACATACGGCGAATGCAGTGACAATGAAATGTATATACAGGAAGTAGATAACCCGGACATTCAGGTGGCCTATGTATTGAATTACGGCGATTCTAATAAAACCTTGGCGCTTGCTCAATTATTTGCTGCTTCGATTGACGTGACCGAAGCGCTAGAAGCAATTATGCGCTATCCGAAAATCCGTGAATACGTAGGGTCTGAATTGGCCAATAAAGCCGATGCCGCCATTGAAAAAGCAAGGGGTGAGAGATGAACAAACATACACCGAAGCCGTGGGCTGTACATCCTATGGCTACTATGGCAGTACATCAGCCTGAGTTGGAGTGTTGGATTCCCCAGAGCAAAGCAGACGTTTGCCTAATCGCAGCCGCGCCTGATTTGCTGGACGCGCTGGAGGATTTATTAAAAGTGACTGGTATTCATGGTGTTTATGCAGAAAAAGCCCGAGCCGCCATTGCTAAAGCAAGGGGTGAAAAATGAAAAAACTTACGCCAGCTGTTGTACTTGCTTGCTTTGCAGCGTTTTATTTTGTAATGGTTTTTCTGTTTACTGAGCTAAAAGACCAAATACCAAGTATAAAGCTACTAACTTTTTTCCATTTTGGAGGTTGAAGATGACTAAAGAAGAAAAGATTGTTGACGCAGTGCGACAAATGCAAAAAGGTTGCCCACTAAAAGACTTTCTGACTGATGCTGAAATTGAAGAAGCTGTATCAATGCTTGCGGACGTTTTAGTGTGTACTGGTGTGCGATTAGTAGAGGATGAAAATGACTGACCGTGAACTATTAGAGCAAGCGCTAGAGGCGTTGGAAGAGTTTTGTGATCATCAGACCATGCTGCGTCCTATTGAGAAGCGAGACGCACTCCGCGAACGACTAGCGCAGCCAGAGCAGGAGCCAGTGGCGTGGGTTGCTTATGAGAACGGCGAGAAACACGGCATTGATTTTGATGAAGACGAGATCGCAGATTTGCCGGTCGGCACGATGCTTTACACCGCCCCACCAGAGCAGGAGCCGGAAGGCCGTCGTCGGTGGTGCATGACGTACAACGGGCACCAAGATGGGTGCCCCGAAGCGCCCCAGCGCCAAGCACAGCCAGAGCGCGAATGGCAAGGGTTATTCTTTGATGCAGTATATGAAGCATGGCATTCAGCAGGCATGGACGTACTTGGGGGTGACTGGAACACATTTGCCTCAACACTAGAAGCCAAACTAAAGGAAAAAAACACGTGAAAAATATTGTCTCTGCAACAATAAGTCAAGCGGGAAATGTTAGGTAAAATAGCAAAAATTAGGAAAAATAAACACTAAAACGCATGGGGTTGTGCCAGCAGGCGGCACTTTAATCGAAGGCCACGACGAGACCCCATCCGTGTTAGTGAATTGTCCGGAACAGGAGCCACGAAAGTAGCCTGGAAAAATTATGGCCTGGATTTACAGGTGAACCCTGTCGACGGATAGGGCTACGGACATCCGGGGTAATAAGCCCCACCTTATACAGCTTTATACAGCCTTATATTTTGATATATAAAAATTAGGAGCGCACAAATGATTTTGAGCGAATTTGTTTTAACGCACACAAAAGGACGTAGCCCGATAGATTGGGTGTATTTTGCCGATGTGAGCGTAACAACCACAACGGGCGTGCTGTGGTGGAAAAAGAAGCACGTTGAGCGCCGCAAGATCGCACGTAAATACGTGGGATCTTGGCACTTTGTAGACAACGGGGAATACTGCCCCGGCTTCCAAGCGGAGGTGCTGGAAAGAAGCTATAAGGCACGCGAGAGATTGGCTGACGACTAGCATGGACAAGCCAATACTTTACAAAGGCCATGAATGGCGGGGAAGAAGCGGGACGGGCTACGTTTGCGATGAATGCGGCGCTATATGCGAAAAGGCAGAGGAAATGACACTAACCGAATGCAGGCCAAGATTAGCGCCAGTTGAGTGGTTTGGGGCGCATTTACAAATACGCTGGAGCAACACGGACGACCCAGAATGGCCGCTTGAAGTAGTTTACAAACTTTTCAAACAGGGCGAGACTAAAGAACTGGATAAGTTACTTGCAAAAGAAAGTTACCCAAAACTAGCCCCATGCCGGACAATAACGGGGAAAAAGTACGCACAAATTCCGGGGGTATGGAAAGAGCGAATAAAAGCCGACGCAGAAACAATGGCGCTGCCTGTTTATGTTGTTGACATTGATGGCGACCTCATAAAGTGGAATGGTTAAGTGTTGCAAAAACCGCATAATTGTGTAGAATAAATCTATCTATAGTAAAAAATGGATAGAAAATGACTACTAAGCCGAAAACCGGACTTGGTCGGCCTAAAGGAACACCTAAGACCGGAGGAAGATCCGCCGGTACACCAAACAAAGCCACAAGGGAATTTAGGGAAACCATCAACAAGCTGCTAGAGGGCAATGCAGATAATGTGGCCAAGTGGCTGGCAATAGTGGCAGAGGGCGACTTGGAAAGAGAAATCAAGCCAGACCCTGGCAAAGCCTTAGATTTACTCGCAAAGCTGGCTGAGTTTGCCGCGCCTAAGTTGGCACGAACTGAGCATGTTGGGGATAATGGTGGAGCTCTGACGGTAGTAATCAAACGATTTTCTGATGACTAAAATCGTATTGCCAAACAACTGGGAGCCGCGCAGTTATCAAAAGAAAGCTTGGAAATACTTAGAACGCGGTGGACGGCATGCTGAATTAATTTGGCACAGGCGGTCAGGCAAAGACGAAATAGCTTTGCACCGCGCCGCTTGCGCTGCTTTTGAGAGAGTGGCAGGTTATTGGCACATGCTCCCGGAATACTCTCAAGCACGTAAAGCTATTTGGGATGCTGTAAACCCGCACACTGGCAAAAAGCGAATAGATGAGGCTTTTCCGGTTGAGCTACGAAAAACGACCCGAAATCAGGAAATGATGATCGAGTTCAAAAACGGCTCAACGTGGCAAGTGGTAGGAAGCGATAGTTACAATAGTCTTGTCGGCGCTACTCCAGCCGGGATTGTGTATTCAGAGTGGGCGCTTGCTAATCCAAACTCAAGAGCGCATTTTCGCCCGATTCTTGCAGAAAATAAAGGCTGGCAGATATTTATTACAACGCCACGCGGCAAAAATCACGCATACAAGACATTCCAGGCGGCAAGAAACAATCCGGAAGCTTATGCAGAAATTTTAGACGTTGAGCAAACAAAAGTCTTGACGTTAGAAGAAATAGCGAAAGAGAAAAAAGCATTTATTGACGAGTTTGGCGAGGATTACGGATTATCTAAGTTTGACCAAGAATATATGTGCAGCTTTACTGCGTCAAACATTGGCGCAATACTAGCGGCTGGAATATCAAAGCTGGAAAAACAGGGTCGGATAGGTTCACATGTTGAATTTGACCCAGATGGCGCTGATTTTTATATCAGTGCGGACATAGGCAGAAAAGACACATCGACTTGGTATTTCTGGCAGCCAACAATCGGCGGTTATACGATTTTTGACTATGACTGCGGGTTTGGTTTAGACGCTGACCAGTGGTGTGATCGCCTCGAAGAAAAAATAATCCAATACAGGAAAAAGAATGGCATTCGTGCGCTTGGTAAAATATGGCTCCCGCATGACGCAAAGGCAAAAACATTCGCAGCAAAATACAGCGCGGTTGAAATATTCATACAAAAGTTTGGCGCGAACAAAATTGACATAACCCCTGATAGCAAAAAATCAGACAGAGTAAACGCCGCCCGCAGGATTGTTCAAAGATGTGAATTTTCCGACAAATGTGAAAAAGGGCTAGAAGGTTTAAGCGCTTGGAGTTATATATGGGACGAGGAAAGACGCATATTTTCAAGCGACCCAGACCACAATTGGGCATCACATGATGGCGACGGATTCAGTTACGGATGCCTGATTGCGGAGCAAATTAAACCAAAAGAACCCGAAAAACCCGCAAAATTCAACATAAGAGCACAAAACGGTGTCATAATTACGGCACCTTTAGACGAATTATGGCGAGACGTTAAACGCCATCAGGAAAGATACTAATGTCTATATTTACAGTATCAGCTACCGAAGTAGTGCAATTAGGAACTGGCGCTATTCAGCCGACAGACACATTTCAGAACGGTGTGCTTTTATCTGGTGATTTGAACAGGGCTATTGCTACAGGTGGTGATGAGTACGCTAACGGTCTTTTAATGACTGACGCTGGACAGATTCGATACTTTGATGCAACTGCCGGACTTCCTGTAAATGTGGTGTGGTCTAACGGACTTCCTAGAGCCAATGATGGCGCTTTGTGTGTCTCGACAGGCGCATTGGCGACATATTCAAACGGCACTCCAATGGTTGCAAACGGCGCGGTAAGAGTGAGCATAGTCCCATGATATTTGTGCAAGCGCACCCACAAGCCAGGCCGCCAGCCATTGATAAAATTGGCGCGGTTCAATATGTCATGTGGCACCCTGTTAATTGTGACGGCAAAACAGCATATTTTCTATTTCCCAATGGCGCAGAGTTAAAAACTAGCGCAACACCCGAAAGACTGGTGGCCGTTGCGGAAAGCCCAGAGGAGGCTTGGTCAAGAATTGTGACCGACGGTGCGCTTCTCGAAAAATACGGAATACCGACATGAACCCCGTTGATGCAAGCACAAAATGGCTGGCTGAGTTAAAACTTGCCAAGCGCGAAGATGAAAAATTCATTGAGCGTGGCGACAAGATAATCAGGCGTTATCGTGACGACCGCAAAAACTTCACGACATACGGTAAGCGATTCAATATATTGTGGTCAAACATTCAGACCATGATGCCCGCCTTGTACGGGAAAACCCCTAGAGCCGAAGTATCCAGACGCTGGAAGGATTCTGACCCTATTGGACGCACTGCCTCGGTGATTATAGAACGTTGCTTGCAATATGAGATTGACAAAGGCGACTTTGACGCTTCGATGAGGTTGGCGATACTTGACCGACTGTTACCCGGACGCGGTACGGTGTGGGTGCGTTTCGAGGAAAAAGAACTAGCCCAGCCTGTTGACGCTTTGCCCGGTGTGGAAGGTGGCGAGGCGCAAGTTATGCTAAACGCACCCTACAAATACGAATGCACCCCGGTTGATTATGTTTTCTGGAAAGATGTGAGATATTCACCGGCAAGATGTTGGGATGAAGTGACATGGATCGCCCGTCGGGTGTACATGAGCCAAGAGGATGGCATTAAGCGATTTGGCGAGGATTTTAAGCAAGTTCCATTAACTCACGAGCCTGTTGGCCTTGATGAGATGGAAAAGATGGGCGTTGAAGACCTAGACGACATGAAAAAAGCAGTCGTTTGGGAAATATGGAGCAAGACGACAAAACAAGTCTTCTGGGTGTCTGAAGGACACTCTAAGACGCTTGACATTAAAGACGACCCACTCGGTTTAGATAATTTCTGGCCTTGCCCCAAACCTTTATTTTCTACCCAAACCACTGAAACCTTAGTACCCATACCCGATTACAGCCTTTATCAAGATCAAGCCGAAGAAATAGACATGCTAACCAACCGGATAGCAATGTTAGTCGAAGCGGTTAAGGTCGTGGGTGTCTATGACGCAAGCCAGCAGGATGTACAAAGGATGCTTTCCGAGAATGTGAATAACCAGCTAATACCTGTGGATACTTGGGCAGCTTTTGCCGAAAAGGGCGGGCTAAAGGGTGTCGTGGACTTCATGCCGCTCGATTCTGTCCTTCAAGCTTTAAGAGAATGCTATGCAGCCAGAGAGCAAGCGAAGCAGGTGGTGTATGAGATTACTGGACTGTCTGACATCATTCGCGGTGCAACGATAGCTTCGGAAACCGCAGCCGCGCAACAGATAAAAAGCCAATACGCTTCATTGAGAATAAAACCAAGACAAACCGAAGTGGCGCAGTTTGCTACCGAAGTGCTGAGAATCAAAGCTCAGATAATGTGCGATTTTTACGCGCCACAGACGCTTGTAGAAATGTCTGGAATCATGGGGACAATGGACGCTCAATACGCTGAGCAAGCCATTATGTTGCTCAAGTCTGAGCCAGCTAGAGGTTTCAGGATTGAGGTTGCATCAGATTCACTGGTTGAGATGGACGAAGCCAGCGAAAAACAAAGCCGGATTGAGTTTCTAGGCGCGGTGGGGCAGTTCATGGACAGAGCCTTACCCGTAACCCAACAAGTGCCAGAACTCGCCCCGCTTATGGGTGAAATGCTGATGTTTGGCGTTCGAGCATTCAAGGGTGGCAGAATGATGGAATCTGCTTTTGATGAAGCCTTGGCAAAACTTAACGCACCGAAACCGCCTGAACAGCCGCAACCTGACCCGGAGCAGATGAAAGCCGAAGCCATGATGCAGGTTGAACAGGGCAAGATGCAGCTAGAACAGGCAAAAATACAAACTCAGGGGCAGATTGAGCAGTTTAAGGCGCAACAGGCTAAAGAACTGGAGCAGATGCGCCAAGAATACGAATCGGCTAGAGAACAGTTAAGACAGGAAGCCGAGACGCAACGCTTGCAAATGAAAGCCCAGATTGAGGCAGAAACTAAGCTACAAATTGCCGAAATGCAAAAAGAGGATAAAGAAGAAGAAACTGACGAGCCAGAAATCAATTTGCTAGAAAACATCAGAGACATGATGAGCCAGATGGCCGAGACTTTGGGGAATACTATAAGCATGACGCGGGATGAAATTATACAAATGAGCAATACCCCAAAAAAAACGCGGCTAATACGAGACAACAATGGAAAAGTTAAAGAAGTTGAAATAAATGGAATCGTTCGACCAATAATTCGTGACCAATTTGGAAATATTGAGAGTATTTGAAAGGGATATAAATGGCAACATTTAATAAATTTAACGCATGGCCTGAAAACATGGTAGAAGTGGCCAATCTAGGCACTGACCAGTTTGTCATTGCTTTGACTAATACAGCTCCAAGTGCAACAAATAGCGTACTTGCTGACATTACGCAAATAAGCTACACAAACCTGTCTAGCCGAAATGTTACAACGACAAGTTCCTCGCAGACAGGCGGCACTTACACACTGGTGCTACAGGATTTGGTGTTGACGGCTTCTGGTTCTGTTGGACCTTTTCGTTATGTGGTGTTGTTTGATGACACGCCAACTTCACCCGCCGACCCGTTGGCTGGTTGGTGGGATTATGGCTCAAGCATAACTATGGCAAACGGCGAGACATTTACCGTTGACTTCACTGGCGCTGCTATTACCCTATCGTAGGTATCAATATGACAACTTTGGCTCAAAAAGTCGCAGAATTTCCAGCATCCACGCCGGACTGGGAAATTGCTGCGGTATTGAATGCGCCCGACCCTGCTCTGCCAATGAAGCTGACTTCTAGGCACATTGGCGCTGGAACAATTATTGAAACGATGGGGCTTGGCGCTGTTGGCGGTGGTGTTTTCATTTCAAAGTTGCGTGGATGGGCAGCAAACCCAGAGACAATTCCTGAGCAATTATCTAACAATGTTAAAGACATTGCAGAAATACTTCCTGTTATTGACCGTGGTGATTTAGAAATGTCAAACAACTCAGTGCGCACAATGATTGACACGCTTGCTGCGCTCGGACACATAACGCAAGCGCAAGCAACGGCGTTAAAAGCGCTTGCGAATGATGTTAATCAGTCATGGGCAGAGGCGAATGGTGTGGAAGTAACCCCACGCACGGTAGGGCTGGCAAGAGGAGCGGTATAACATGGCAATAGCTAAATGGGCTGTCCCAAGTACGCGGTCGAGTAACTTTGCAGGCACTACGCTCAATTCTCTGGCCAATGGCAGCGAAAGTGCGGTTGTTACCTATGACAATTCAACAAGTCGCGATCTGTACGGCGTTGTGACCATAAAGCTGGGCAGCATTACACCTAGCACTGGCGGATCTATCACGCTTCGCGCCACCCTGAATGACGGCACTGATACGGCAGACCGGATCGGCGGCGATCTGTATGTCATTCCGCTTACCTCCGGCGCATCCGCCAAGGTGGCGGTTGTCAATATGGTCCGGCTCTACCCATTCTCCATGCGGCTGAGTGTGGTAAATAGTGCTGGCGTGTCACTGGCCGCATCCGGGAATGAGCTTTATGTGCGTCCGTGGAATGAGGACGTGACCTAAATGCCGCGCGGCGTAAACGCATACGACGAGGCGAAGTTGCAGGGCCGTCTTTGGTCGCCGGAGCTGGCTGGCCCGTCGCTTTGGTTCGATGCCGCCGACCTGTCCACCATCGCCACCATCAGCGGGGCGGTAAGTGAATGGCGGGACAAAAGCGGGTTCGGCAGACATGTGTCGCAGACAACGGGTGTATCTCGGCCTGCATACACCGCTGCCGGTCTTAATGGGCTGGGCGTACTTACCTTCGACGGAGTAAATGACTCTCTGATACAGGTTAGCTATGCGTTCCCTACTGTTTATAGCATCTATGCCGTCGGCAGAAGCAGTGCCACGTCATACTCAAGGTTGCTTAGTGTTTCTAGTGGCGCAGACATATTTGGTTTTATGGGCACCGGCCCTACTGGAAGCCAATACGCTACTTTTTTTGGGAATGGTGTCGCTTGGAACGATATAACTTCCAACACACCTACGCAATCTATAGCGTCAACTTCTATAATAGGCGTCGTTAAAGCCAATGCAGTTGGTGGAGCCATTCCTTACGTCAATGGGATAGCACAAAACGCAAAAAACGGAACAACGGCAACAGCATCGGGGTTCATACTCGGAACCACAAGCTCAAACCAACAATACTGGCTTGGTATCATGGCAGAGATTATCATGATACCTGCACTTTCCGATAATCCCCAAAGACAGCAGATTGAAGGGTATCTGGCACACAAATGGGGCATGAAGGGGCAGTTGCCCGCCAGCCATCCATACATTAATAGTCCGCCGCTTATCGGAGATTAGGCCATGGCACTTAGGATAAGAGTACCACGACTTGACGCGGTGGGGGGTGGTGGCTCTTTCACGCT
>Ga0315907_10006628_pt1 | contig 12229 bp, 17 predicted proteins | sample LakEriMetagenome_3_FD_203525 | JGI IMG/M metagenome (GOLD analysis project Ga0315907, IMG submission 203525) | Freshwater fungal communities from buoy surface, Lake Erie, Ohio, United States - Buoy 12 MA123 | ecosystem: Environmental > Aquatic > Freshwater > Lake > Lake biofilm | place: USA...
AAATAAGATTACAATGATAAACAAAGAACCCTTCAACTCCTTGCTTAAAGACATGAAAACCACGGGCAGATACCGTGTGTTTAACGATATTATCCGTGAAGCGGGCAAGTTTCCTGCTGCTATGTGGTACGGTCCCTACAATATTAAAAACATTGTGAACTGGTGTTCAAACGATTATCTAGGTATGGGTCAGCACAAGGTGGTTCTAGATGCCATGCACACTGCCTTGGATCACACGGGATCAGGCAGCGGAGGCACTCGCAATATCGGCGGTACCAGTCACTACCATGTGGCTCTGGAGCATGAATTAGCCACACTGCACAACAAGGCCAAGGCTCTGTTGTTTTCATCAGCCTATGTGGCCAACGAATGGACCTTGATTGCTCTGGCCAAGATCATACCCAACATACACTTTGTGTCGGACAGTGAAAATCACAACAGTCTTGTTATTGGTATGCGCCATAGTCGTGCAGCAAAAAGCATTTTCAAACACAATGATCTCAAAGATCTAGAAGACAAATTATCCAGTATACAACTCACAGGCAATGTGCCCTGTGTGGTGTTTGAATCCGTCTACTCAATGGATGGCGATGTGGGGCATATCCGGGAGATCTGTGACCTAGCTGATCGCTATGGTGCTATCACATATATCGATGAAGTACATGCGGTAGGACTCTATGGTCCCCACGGTGGTGGGAAAGTTGAAGAGCTTGGGCTACAATCCCGTATTGACATAGTCAATGGTACATTGGGGAAAGCCTATGGAGTCCAAGGTGGCTATATTGCTGCCGATGTTGAGGTCATCGATGCCATCCGTTCAGTAGCTGCGGGTTTTATTTTTACCACATCAATGAGTCCCGTTTCATGTGCCGGTGCTCTAGCTGCTGTAAAGTATCTCAAAGATCACAATGAACTACGTGAGCTGCATCAAGAACGTGCTCGTAAACTAAAACATAGATTGATCAAAGCGGGTATACCTGTGATGGAATGTTCGACCACGCACATAGTACCTGTGTTGGTAGGTGAAGCCAAGAAGTGCAAGGCCATGAGCGATGCTCTGTTAAATGATCACAACATCTATGTGCAGCCAATCAATCATCCCACAGTGGCAGTGGGCACAGAACGACTACGTTTTGCTCCAACACCCTTTCACGATGATGGCATGATTGAAGATCTAGTCATGTCTCTCAAAGACGTTTTTAATAGAACCTACTAGTCTTTAGATACTGACAGTATTCTTTAATGCCCTGCCAGGGTTCGTAGAATAAATCAACGTTGACTCCTGCAAGCGCCAATTTATCAGTATCAGCTTTAGTATCCAATTGGTACTGAGCCTTGAGATCATCGGGCATAGGAATAGCACATTTGACACCTGTGCCACATTCATTGATCACAATGTTAGCAATGCTGTCAAAGTCCACACTGACTCCTGTACCTAGATCATAGATACCGGGCGTGTAGTTTTTCACAAAATAATATATGGTACTGGCCACATCCTCTACCCATATGAAGTCTCTACGATAGCTGTTACTGTTTTCAAAGATGTTGATCTTGCCGTCTGTTTGTATTTGATTGTACCAATGCAGTATGGTACTGGCCATACGACCTTTGTGATATTCGTTGGGTCCGTAGACGTTGAACAGCCTCAACACTACACCTGTAATCTCTTGTTCGCTAACCTGTTTGCTGAATGCATATTGATTGAGTGGACCTGCACCATTGCCGTAGACTGCGGCTGAACTGGTAAAGATAAAAGGTATGGCATGTTCCAAACAAAAGGCATTCCACATGCGAGTTGACAGCACGTTGGTCTTATAGATAGATGGCCAGTTGCGTTCCAGTGTACTAGAGTTAGCACCAATGTGGACGACTGCTTGAATGTCTTTGGGATTGAATGTGGTCTTTTCAAATGTAGAGTGCGGATGAATACTCTTGAACCGCTTGCCCACAAGGTTGCGATACTGCGTTTCGTTTAACAGATCATCAAATAACACAACATCAGAGATACCCTTCTTGTTTAGGTAGCCCAACATCACGCTGCCAATAAAGCCGCCAGCGCCTGTTAATACAATCATAGTATTTCTTCCATCGTAGGAGCATAACATCCAACATGCTGAACTGTGATAGCAGCAGCTTGGTTGGCAAAGTCCATGGCTCTTTTTATATCTTTGGTATGTAGGTAGTTGTAGACAAGTGCGGCAAGAAAGGTATCTCCTGCGCCTGTAACATCTACAACTTCTACTCTTGGTGCTTTAGAACTATACTCGTGATGGACAGCATCCGCACCTTTGGCACCACGTGTAACAATCAATCCACTACACTCGCTTTTGATCTTGCTGTATTCTAATTCATTAATTTTTACCCATGCACCTTGAAATCTCTCAAGGTCTGTTTTTTTAGTATCGATGAAGATAGGAATACTTAGTGCAATCAGTTCTTCAATTAGTTCATAACTAACAGATCCTTTGTTATAATCACTAACTACAATAGCATCATAGGTAGCTGGGATAATTGCATCAAATGTCAACGGCTCAGAGATAATATCATTGTCGATGCGCACAATCTGTTGTTTGCTGCGAGCATCAATAAGTCTAGTCTTGGTGCTGGTGTCGCCAAATAGATAATTTACTTCACATCCCAACGCCTCTAGATTGTTAAACACATTACCTGCCATACCATCGCTTTCTTCTGCATACGTAGGCACAAATACAGGTACAGGTGCTTCTGGACTGAGCCTATCAATAGTCCCGTACTGGTAAATGTCTTTACAGTTATCGCCTATGAGCAATATCTTGAATTTTGTTTGTGGTTGAGTAGTTGCCAAGTCTGTCATAAAATTTTATCTCTTTACAATATTCAGCACCTATAATGGGCTGACCTCGATAGTCGCTGCCTTTAACCATAACATCGGGTTCGAAGTTTTTGATCAATTTAATTAACTCTTCATCGGAATCAAATGTTTCTACACGATCTACTGACTTTAGAGCAAACAACAAACTACAACGTTCGTATTCGTTATTGATCGGTCTATCATTGCCTTTCAACTGTTTTATTCTACGATCACTATCTGCTAAAACTAACACGTAGCTGTTGGGCAAACTTCTAGCATAATCTAACAGTCTCAAATGCCCTAAATGTATAATGTCAAAGGTTCCATTAACTACTACCTTTGTCATGCAAGCGACTCCACAAACTGAGCAAGGTTGTCAAATATAATTGTGCGCTGTTTGATCTTTCTATAGGTAAACTTTTGTAATTCTTTTTCAGTTTCTAAGCCATAGCCAGTTCTTACCAACACTGGTCGAGCACCTATATTCATGGCTGCTTTAAGATCTTTCATCTTGTCGCCTACATAGTAGCCGCCTTTGAATTTGATATCCTTAACGTCAGCTTCACATTTTTTAAACATGCCCACATTGGGTTTGGCAAACGGATCTTCTCTACGACTGCTGGCACTGTAGTAGATGCCGTCAATTGAAAAGCAGCCTGCTTCGCCTAACAGTTTCAGCATGTGCTCATGCACAGTGTCCACATCTTGTTGGGTGTAAAGACCTTTTTCAATGCCACCTTGATCAGTGATCACTGTGATCTTATAGCCTTTACGCCTGAGTTCAGCTATAGCGTCAATACTGCCTGGAATGGGGTCAAAGTCCTCAACCTTGTGGCAATAGGTGCCTAGGTCTCTGTTGATTACTCCGTCACGATCAAGTCCTACTACGCACTTTGTACGGAACTCTCCACCTACCCAAGATATCTTAGGTTGGTTGTTCTTCGGTTGGTTTAGCGGCTGCAACTTGACTGTCTCCTGGAATGATTCTGTAATTGTCTTCTACTGAGTCTGCTGTGCTGACTTCAAATACCATTGAGTTGGGTTTGAGCGCAATCAGTTGATGCGGCATCATTGGCGGATTGCGCCACGTGTCACCTTCTTTGAGGATTTGTTCTTTGTAAGTGGCAGTGGCAGTGTCGCACCAGATTAACTTGAACTCGCCTGCGTTAACAAACCAAGTTTCATCTTTTTCTTTGTGAAAGTGCATACTAAACTTGGCACCTACCTTTTCAAATACTAAGATTTTACCTGCGTACTTGTCATTGGTGGCCCATATAATTTCGTAGCCCCACCCTTTGTCTTGTTTACCTTGTAGTTGTGTCATTATCTTTTCTCAATGATTTTGTCAATGAGTCCATATTCTAGTGCTTCTTGTGCTGACATAAACGTATCACGATCCATGTCACGTTCAAACTCAGCATAGGTCTTGCCTTTGGTATTGTGTTTGACATACAGTTTGGTCAAGATGTCTTTCATCTTGGTAATTTCTTTGTATTGAATTTCAATGTCGCTCTGCATGCCACGAGCACCGCCGCTTGGCTGATGGATCATGTGTCGAGCATAGGGCAACATATAACGCTTGCCTGCCGTACCTGCTTGTGCTAGGAATGAACCCATTGAACAGGCCTGTCCCATTACATAGGTAGCCACATCACATTTGATAAACTGCATGGTATCGTAGATGCTCATGCCACTTGTGATCACACCGCCGGGCGAATTAATGAACAGTGAAATCTCTTTGTCTGGGTTTTCGCTTTCTAGAAACAACAGTTGTGCCACAATGGTATTTGCCATCATATCTTCTACAGGGCCGTTCAACATAATAATACGTTCTTTGAGCAAGCGGCTGTAGATGTCATAGGCCCGTTCCCCTTTGGAAGTTGACTCAATGACCATTGGTACTAAATTCATCGTAAATCCTTTTAATTAATAAGAAATCTAAGTATAGCAGTTAACCCTGTCTAGGTCAACTTCAATCTTAGTTATCTAAAAAAAAATTGACTAATTATAGTTTTGATTGTACACTAGTTGTTCTTTGATTAAATACACGTATTATGACCACCTTAGTACTTAACGCAGACATGCAGCCATTAAGCCTATTACCCCTCAGCACCATAGACTGGCAAGAAGCCATTCGTTACATTGTGTTGGACAAGGTCAAGGTTTTGGAATGGCATGAAGATTGGATCGTGCGATCTGCACGTTGGGAAACTCGCGTGCCTGCTGTGATCATGTTGAACTCCTACCAAAAGCCCAAACACACTATGAGATTGAGCAAACGCAATATATTTCTGCGTGACGCCTATGCCTGTCAATACTGTGGAATAGAAGTGGCGGAATCAGTGGCCACTTTGGATCATGTGCTGCCTGTGAGCAAGGGCGGCAAGACCACTTGGGAAAACTCAACCACTGCCTGCAAGAGCTGCAACTACAAGAAGGCGGCACATGTGGGCAAGATGAAACCAAAAGTCACACCCTACAAGCCTACATTTTGGGACCTGGTTGCCAAACGCAAGGTCAGAGGATACCACATGGGTCATCCTAGTTGGGCAGATTATTTGGGCATAGAATGAGTTGACAGGATCTTAGGATCCTGTTACACTATGTATAAGGTTGAAATACAAGTAGACCTTGGTTATTATTAACAAATGCCGACTGCGGCGTGAAAGGAAATTATGCTAACTAAAACTCGTGCAATTCGCACACCTAAGGCTCAGGCCTATAACAAAAAACAAGCTATCTTGAATTTCATTAAGAAATTCAAACATCATTTTGAAATGAAGGACGACAGCATCGACCTTCGTGAAATGGCTAAAAACTTTAACGACGGTCCGATTCCCTGTGAAGACATTCATCAAGCAATTGTAACTGTGTTAGGCCCACAATATCATAATATTACATTTGGTCATGACCCTAGTGGTGGTAACTATTTAGGTTACACTACAGGCAAACGCCCCAAAGAATACTTTGATTACATTGATTGGAAAGACTTGTACCTCTGGACTATCTTTCAACGTGATGTAGCACCAAATCACGTAGAAAAGATCTTTAAAGACTTTGACGAGTCTAGTGTTATTGTTCCTTGCATTATTAAAATTACACTTGAAGACGGTCGTGTAGTTTATTGTGTTTGGGACGGGCATCACACTATTCAGGTATGCCGCCTGAAAGGCTATGCTAAGTTTCAGGCATGGGTTATTGACTTGGATCAGTTTACCACAGCTGAAATTGAAGCTGCTGGCTTTGGCGATACTGACGAAGAGCGTATTAAATTTGGTTGCTTCATTGCAGGCACAAACATGCGTCGAATCAACGGCCTGAACAAACGTCCGTTGGCTCCTTATGATGACTTTATGATTGGTCTAGAGACACGCGATCCTAAATTTATTGCCATGAACAATATTCTTACACAATATAAATGTATGCCTAAGCGTCATGCAACCTGTGATGGTGCATGGACACAGACTAAAAGCGGTATTGAATGTTTTGATCTAGAGGGATCTCAAGGACCATCTAACGGAGTGTTTTGGTCACGTGCCGTTGCTTTTCAACGTAATAACTGGAAGAAAGGACACTTAGTATTGGAATTGTATCGTCCAATGAGCTACCTCTATCAATGGGCTAACATTCAAGGATTCCAGCTGCCTGCTACCTTCGATGCAGAACTTGCTAAAATGTTAATCAAAGAATGGGGTGATGCAGAAAGTGTACAGGAAGGCATCAAGGAAAGCTATTGGGATGCAGTTAACAATAAAACAATTATTGGTGAACAGCCACAACACGATAAATTTCGAGTATTGAATGGTCTCCTTAATTTTTACAGGCAAAAGGGCGGCAAGGTAATGTTACCTGCTCCTACTTGCCAGTGGAGTGTTTAATATGAAAGGACAAAAACTTTTTTATATTTTCAAAGATCCGCTAGGATCTATAGACAGCAAGGTAGGAATTACTGGTAGTCCAGCAGTGCGATTGGGGGTCTATCAAAATAGCTACAGTCGTAAAAGCCACATTGCCTGTTTTGATGTTGTGTATATCGGACCGGCTCGTGCAATCGCAAATTTAGAAAGAGTTGCTAAACAAGAACTTGACCTAGACATCGAAAGAGATGGTCGAGGTCACTCAGAATGGGTTAGTCAAACGTACACTACTATTGAAACTAAAATTGACGAGTTAGTTAATGGATATAAATTTAAAGTTACAAAAGTACCAAAAAGATTTCTACCATTGAACGTTGATAACATGAAAGAATTTCTTAAGCATAACGGAATTGAATTATGATCGATATCTCAAATCTACCATCAGTAACCTTTGACTTAGGCAAGTGTCTGCATGCCAGTGAGATCAAGGGCATGATGAAAAAACTTGGCGTCAAGTACTATTGCTATGCTTTTATCTATAATAGCACTGTGATGAAATATGGACAAAGTGCCGACAATGATTGGATTCGTGGCAGTTTTGGTGAAAGAATATACAGACAAGCGTTTCAAATTCCAGGATGGCCTACCAAACCCAGTGTAAAGAGTGCTGGCTGCGATATGCTTGATGTAATAAAGAACTTTCCGGGTATCAATAAAAATAACGTTTGTATCAAGATTTGGGACATGACAAATTATCCGCTCGCGGTACAAGATGATCCTAGGCACGAAGTCACACAACTTGAAGATCAATTTTTGGACGCTCACATCAAACAATATGGATTGTTACCCTTAGGCAATCTGCGAGATGAAAGCCATATTAGACGCAAATCAAGAGTCACCGATCAGCACTTCAATTCAATTTTCGATATAGAATAAAAAAGCACCCTAGGGTGCTTTTTTTAACGCTTACGAAGAACTCGTTTTGCAGTCCGAGCAACGGCGCTTTTGGTAATTTTTGGTGGTTTTCGTTTTTTAGCAGCCATAATTACTTCCTCTTACGAAGTTGACGACGAACTGCTGCCTTTACACTACCATTTTTTGCACGATATGCCATAATATACTCCTTTAAAGTGGTTAAATCTTAGTATACTATTTATAATGATCTGTGTCAATTAAAAATTAGTTGACAACTTAGCCGTTTGATGTTATACTATTAACATAGTAAACGATTAGGAGCAGAGATTGCGCACACAACCACAGACAGTGATTCAACAGCTCGAAGCTGACAACAGCCGTTTGAGCAAAGAACAAATTCTAGATATGGCCGCTAAAGAAGGACTCACAGAGTTCTTTGAAGGCCTGCGTATGGCACTAGATGGCCTGTACACTTTTGGTGTCAAGCAAGTGCCCATTAAAGAACAAGACGAAGGGCAAGGCCTTAGTTGGGACAACTTCCTTGAACTGGCAGACAGTCTCTATCGTAGACGCCTCACTGGTCATGCAGCCAAAGATGCTATCGAATTGGCCATGAATGTTGCTACTAAGGCACAATGGAACGATTGGTATCGTCGCATACTGATCAAAGACATGCGAGCAGGCTTTAGTGAGAAGACTGTGAACAAGGTACTTAAGATACACAAAGACATCGCTCCTGTTCCTGTGTTTGAAGTCATGCTTGCCCACGATTCTGCTAATCACGACAAGAAGATTACAGGCAAGAAATTGCTGGAACCTAAACTGGATGGTGTACGTGCTATCACTGTAGTAGACTTCGAAAGTCGTACTGCCACAATGTACACACGCAATGGCAAGGTACTAGACAACTTTGGACACATCACAGACTATCTCGAACAGCACATGAACGAGATCGGACGGTCATATGTGTTAGATGGCGAAGTTGTCAGCAATTCATTCCAGGACCTTATGAAACAGGTTCACCGTAAATCAGATGTGCAGGCTCAAGATGCACGTCTATGCTTGTTCGATGTTGTTCCACTTGTGGAGTTCAAAGCTGGCAAGAGTGTGATGGGGCAGCGTCGACGTTCCAAGTTCCTCAAAGAGAATTTCTCAAAGCTGTTTGGGGATAGCGGCTGTATTGAAATCATTCCGCAGATTGAAGTTAGCCTAGATGAGTTCTTAGGCGAGATCGAATACAAAGACTACAACAAGAAAATGGTTGCCGAAGGTTTCGAAGGCATTATGATTAAGGATCCAGAGGCCAAATATGAATGTAAGAGATCTGTTTCGTGGCTCAAACAAAAGCCTTTCATTGAAGTTTCACTCACGATCCGAGAAGTGGAAGAAGGTACTGGTCGAAATGTTGGACGCCTTGGTGCATTTGTCTGCGAGGGTGTTGATGACGGTAAGTCGATTGCAGTCAATGTGGGCAGTGGTTTTAGTGATAGTGATCGTGGTTCTTATTGGCAAGAACGTGATACAGTGGTTGGGCAGGTGGTAGAAGTACGTGCCGACGCTATCACTCAGAATCAAGACGGTACCTACAGTCTACGCTTTCCACGCTTCCTTCGATTCCGTGGATTTATTGCCGGGGAGAAGATCTAATGAAAGAACAAATTGGATTTGTCCGTTGGTGGTTCTCAAAGCTAGAACTATGGCAATGGGTCTTGTTGGCCAGCCTGTTTTTTAATGTGGGCAGTCTGTTTGCCATAGGCACAAAAATATCGTCTAATATGAATCTAATCGGAATGATTCTATTACTGATAGTATTTTTTAAATGGTTTGTTTTAGATTCTGTTAAGGACAGTTGGACTCGTTATAAAGAACAACGTAATAATTTATTAACCACAATTAAAGATAGCGACAAATGAATATCAAATTTTACTCAGATGATCCTGCGGTTGTAGAGTTTTTTCCTGTACAGCCGGCCAACAAGGTAGTACCAGAATGGTACAGAGATCTAGATCTCTGGAAGAAGAATCAGTTTCCCGGTAAAGGGATGCCTACCATAAAACACTGCATGCCTGTGCAAGACATGATTATGTCTGGATATATTATTTTCAACACCTATGAACTAATTTTACATCCAGAGAAAAAAGGCAGGCATGAAGATTTCAAAGTCAGTGTGCCACATGTACCTTATATAGGCGGACATAATCATGAGCAGTGTCCTGTAGCTTTAGAAGGCACCTCCAAACAGTATTTCAAAATTGCTCAACCGTGGCTGATTCGAACTCCACCTGGATACAGTTGTTTGATTGTACAACCGTTTTATCAGTTTGAAGAACGCTTTCAATTGTTCCCGGCCATTGTTGATACAGACACACATGACTTGTCTACCGAGCTTCCCGGATATCTTACCAGCGACAAAGAAGTTAAAATCAACCCCGGCGATCCGCTGGTACAGGTGATTCCTTTCAAACGAGATTCATGGGAAATGAGCTGTGAATTCCAAGCAAAAAAACGCAGTAAGCTAGAATTTTTCTTGGGTGGTGCATACCGTAAGATATTTCACAACAAGAAAGAGTTTAAATAATGAGCTATGATTTTACAGAGTTAAACAAGGTAGTTGCCAATTGGGCCACTGATGATACCACAAGATATAACTTTCACGAACCTAAATCAAATAACATTATCTGTAATATAGGCTCTACAGAAATGCTTCGTGTTGCTGAAGATGGATTCTATGTTCGTGGCGAAAAGATTCCTGTAGATGACAAGGAAGCTGCCACAGTCTACAATGCTTTCAAAGAATTCCTTGTTTGGAACAGATTGAGCAGAGAATAACAACTGATCCATTGACTTTTTTCTAACAAGACTGTATAATATACACATAGCAACAAAGAGAGTCTGATATGAGCGGTTGGAACACTATCCAAAGAATCAAACGTGTTGAACAAGCAGTTGACGAGCTGGGCTTTAAGTTCAGTAAAAGCAAGCACTCAGATTGGACAGAGGATCATGGTGCTCTGAGTCTTGTGCCAAAGGATCAAGATGCACTGCCAATTTACAGTCGTGATGCTGAACTGTTTGTAGGTAGCCTTGAGCGACTGGAAGATTGGTTGGCAGGTGTTAAGTGGGCTCGAGATTACGACATGATGTTGCGATTAAGCAACGATACCAAGAGAGCTCGCAAAGAGCAAGATACTCGAAATAAAAATTTGTTAACTTCTATAAAGGAATCAAAATGATCACAATGAAAGAATGGATGGAATTGGTCGACTACAAGATTACTGAAGGTAGTGATTACGGCTGGCAATGTTATGGACCTAACAGCTACTCACTAGATAGTTGGAATGGTGTTCACGGTGTAGGCGGATACAGTTTTAGTATCGTGTTTAGCACCAAAAGTCAAAAGGTCTATGAAGTCAGTATGTGTGACTATACCAATGATCGTGCCTATCGCATGATCAACCCAAAGAATGTTGAAAAGCATCGTAAGGAGTCCGAGTCCAAGAGTGTACTAGCCAATCAAGCATGGGATGATGTCGACTATGTAGATCTTGATGTTGTTGATGACTTCATTCAAAAGGCTCTGGCTATCAAGGCCGGTGAACCCTATGATACTCGAGTGTTGGTACCTATAGACTTCACAGAAGAAGAACTCTTGACCTATATGAAGATAGCACATGAACGTGACATCACATTCAATCAATTGATTGAAGACGCTCTTCGAGAGGCCATTGCCAAGTATAGACCAGAGCTCAATGCCTGGCCCTTTGTCCACGAGGAAGAATTGATTAAATAATCGATGAAACTTTTAGTCGTCTTGTTGTTGCTGGTCAACACAGCCTGGGCTCGAAATGAGCCCAGTGTTCTTTTATATGATAACACCACAAACACGGTTCTTCTTGCAGAGCATACACATGAAATAAGGCCCATGGCCAGTATTACCAAGGTTATGACTGCCATGACCTATCTTGATCTCAATCAAGATCTAGAACGCAAACTAGAAGTCTATCGTGGAGTCAGTGGTGTACTGTTAAAAAAACAACAATACACTCGTAGAGAATTATTAATTGCCATGCTGGTACGGTCAGACAACTCTGCTGCCGAAACCCTGGCTCGCGATCATCCCTATGGTAGATCTGCATTTATGACTGCCATGAACGCCAAGGCACAACAGTTGGGCATGAGTCAAAGCTATTTTGATGATCCCAGTGGACTCAGCAAAAAGAATGTGGGTACAGCACTAGACATAATGACCATGCTCAAGGCTGCAACTACCATAGATTTTATTCGTCAGACCAGTATTATTCAAAAGACCGAGATTGCTGCCAAGGATCGCAAGAAACCTGTTAGGATTATCATTCAGAATACCAATCTCAGTTTGCTTGAAGAGTTCAATACCATTGTGCTCAGCAAGACAGGATTGACCAATCCTGCAGGATGGTGTGTCAGCTTGGTACTAGAAGAACGACACAGACAATTTATATTGATAGTGCTAGGCGCACCCAGCAAGGATGCTAGAAAGAAAATAGTTGAGCGAGTGGTCTTTTCAGATCTTCGTCAGCTGAATTGACTTAGTGGCCAGTATATCAAAGCTATTTCTGCATATGTCTAGAGCACAAGTTTTAGATTGAGT
>Ga0315907_10006632_pt1 | contig 12226 bp, 9 predicted proteins | sample LakEriMetagenome_3_FD_203525 | JGI IMG/M metagenome (GOLD analysis project Ga0315907, IMG submission 203525) | Freshwater fungal communities from buoy surface, Lake Erie, Ohio, United States - Buoy 12 MA123 | ecosystem: Environmental > Aquatic > Freshwater > Lake > Lake biofilm | place: USA...
CCGCATGAAACAGCTACTAATGCGAACATCAGATAAACCGAATATTTTACGATTGATCTCATTTGAATTGATTGTTGATTTGAATTTTTGAACCAGTGTAAGAAAGCGTTGCCAACGCAGAAGCCACATTCAGCCTGCTCGACAGCAATTTTATTTGTGCCGTTAGCAATCGATCAAGTGGAATAATATCATTCACATATTGATTCATCACATGATTGTATGAAACACTTTCTAATGAATAGACAGCAAGCGCGCTTTGATAATCAGCTTGTGCTTTTGTAAAATCATTTTCCAACTGTCGGTCTTGCATGTCGCTCTGCAGAGTAGCATGTTCGACACTCATTTCAGACAATTGCATATTAATCTTCGCTGAACGCATAGCAGTAAGTTTCGAAACATTCGTTGGAAAATCCCAAGACAAACGAAGTCCTACATAACCGCTATTAATCCAACGTTGAGAATTATCGAAGTACTTCTCGTTACTATTGTTCTGACGATTGAAAGAACTCACAAAAGAAAGAGTAGGCAAATTCTGCAACTTGGCCACTTTATACTGTTGCTCCGCCGCAGCGCGTTGGAGCATGTAACTTTTCAATGAAATATTTCCAGTTACTGCAAGTGTCTCATTACTTGGTTTAACATCCCAAAGATTTTCACTCAATTGAATTGCATCTTTTGTATCACAAAGAATAGCAAGAGAAAGATATTGTTGTTCGAGACTTAGCTTCGCTTGATTCAATTTATTTTTATGTTGAATAAGATTCACTTCAGCGTCGTTCAAATCTTGAACACGCACAATGCCTTGATCGTATTTATTTTTTACTATTGTAAAAATAGAATCAGCCTTGAGTGTATTTTCTTCCAGAACCTCTATCTGCGCTTCAAACGACAAGATGTTGTTGTACACCGCATTCAATTGATCAAACAAATTTTTCTTCGAAATTTTGTTTTGTGTTTCCACCAACTCTTCATTGATTTTCGCACTCTTGATTTCTGCAATATGAGCCACATTGATGATATCAAATTGAGGCGCTATATTCAGACTTGTGATGTATTGTTGTCCGAAAGTCACCTCACGAAATGTACCAGCAGGTCCACCGAAAATCTCTGCAGGAATAAAATTGACCGCTAGGTTCGTATTGTTTGTCATGGCTCCAGATATAGGAATACGCGGATTGAGCACATTTCCATAAGATGCCTTGGTGGTGAGTTCCGCCAAATTCTTTTGCAGTTTGGTTTGGTCATTCACGTAACTCGCAGTATCCGCATATCTGAGCAAAGCATCCAACGACCCAAAAGTCAGCGACTGTGCTTTAAGCAGCGAAGTCGCCAATAGAAAAAAGAATATTACACCGATTCGAAACATACCTTTCTAGGATTTAGAGCAAAGCTAATCTTTTATAAAGGCTTTCTGTGCGGCTAAAAGGCTGAACTGCTCAAAGTCATAATTTGTAGAGCCCTTCGACTCTGGTCGCTGCGCTCCCGACCGTGGCCCGCCCCCCAAGAATGAGAAACAGAATGAAAATGAGAATGAATAAAAAAATTCCTTCAAACCTCAATCTTCAAACTTGCGCGGAGCGCCGCGTAACGCACCACACTCGCCTCCCCATCATGATAAACTCCCTCCTTCAAAATAATCACCTCCTGCTTAGCATAAGAACTTTCAAATCCGGCGAATAATTCTTCTACTTCTTGTAAAGAATATAATAAGCTCTCCTCTCTCGGACCGCCGGAATTATTGTTCTCATTGTATTGCAAATGATCTTTTGAAAAACATTCAAAAATCACTTTGCCATTTGGCTTCAAAAGAGAAATTACATTCTCAAAAATTTTCTTCTTTATACCTTCTGGAAAATGAGTGTAGACAAAAACTATCAAATCAAAACTCCTTTCCTCATAAGGCAAATCCAATGCATTCGCAACATCATATTGAACGCTCACCCCTTTCGATTCCGCGAGTTTCATGGCCTTTGCTAATCCATGTTCACTGATATCAAAAGCGGTCACATCCCAACCCAAAGTTGCGGCATACACAGCATTCCTCCCCTCTCCTTCCGCCACAAACAAAGCCTTCCCAGGTGTCAACAAATCAATCTGACTTTTGTAAAATACATTAGGCTCACTACCATAAGCAAACCCTTCTTCCGCATAGCGGCTATTCCAAAATTCTTTCATAAAAACAAAGGTAGTGACCAACGACTAGTGACTGATTACTGGTTACTCTATTCATTCTGATTCTGTTTCTCATTCTCATTCTGTTTCTCATTCTCATTCTGAATTACCCCCCCCCATGAAAACACGCAAGGGTCCCTGAGCGTATGGAACGAAGTGACTGTAGTCGAAGCGCCGCCCTGAGCCTGTCGAATGGGGGTGGTGAGGTCCGTGACCCGCCCCCCCAAGAATGAGAATCAGAAACAGAATGAAAATGAATAGAGTCACTAGTCGTCAGTCGTTTGTCACTATCTTCGCTCCGTTTTCTCACAGGGGTGTCACGAAAAGCGTGACTGAGATTATACCCTTTCTTCGTTCAATCGAGGAGGAACCTGGGCTGGTAATGCTGCCAAGGGAAATTAGTTAGTTAAGCCTTACGCTTGCCCTTGGGTAAGGAATTGATTAACACTTAGTATAATTTAATAATGTTAAAAAGAACTGCCATCTCGGCAATCGCTGTCTGTGCTGCGCTCAGCTCATCAGCCCAATCGGATTCTATCTACACGAAGGATCTAAAGAAACCAGTGTCTATCACCTACATCGTACGCGCGATCGACACCACTCCAATGACATTCTCCAACATCACGGCGGAGGATATCAAAAAAATCAACTACGGTCAAGATGTACCGTTCCTCCTGCGCGACGTGCCATCGCTGGTGTCCACCTCAGATGCGGGAACTGGTATAGGCTACACCGGACTCTGGATTCGAGGAAGCGATCCTTCGCGAATCAATGTCACCATCAACGACATTCCTCTAAATGACCCAGAAAGTCAACAAGTATTCTGGGTCAACCTGCCAGACTTTGCCACCAGCACTAGCAATATTCAAGTGCAAAGAGGAATCGGTTCTAGTACCAATGGCGTTGCCTCTTTTGGAGGTTCCATTCGCATGGAAACCAAAACATCCAAATACACACCATACGCCAACCTCTACAATGGCGCTGGCAGCTTCAATACACTTCGCAATTCTGTTTCTTTTGGAACAGGAGTGCTCAACGAAAAATTCATGCTCGAAGGTCGACTTTCGCGCATTGCTTCCGATGGTTACATCGACCGAGCAAACGCTCGGTTACAATCCTTCTATTTAGCGTCCTCTTTTTTCACCAAAAAAGCCATAATAAAAGCAACAGTTTTTGGTGGAAATGAAAAAACTTATCAATCTTGGTATGGCACTCCTGTATCGCGACTCATCAACAACACAGATTCGATGATGACCTTCGCAGCGAACAATGGATTGAATGAAGAACAAACAAATAACCTCTTGACTTCTGGTAGAACATACAATTACTACACCTACCGCAATCAAGTGGATGACTACTCGCAAACCCACGCCCAGCTGCACATTCAGGGACCATTTATTCCACGAGTAAATTTCACTGGAGCGTTGCACTACACCAAAGGCCGTGGTTATTTCGAAGAATTCAAATACGATCAAGACTACGAAAGCTACAACCTTCAAGCACCCAATGAAAACACTCCAAAAACGGATTTGGTAAGAAGACGCTGGCTCGACAATCACTTCTTCGGTGGACTTTTTAATTTTAAATATGTAAAAAGCAAATTAGTTCTAGACTGGGGTGGCGCGGCGAATCAATACATCGGCGATCATTTTGGTGAAATAATCTGGTTGCAAAACGGTGGCTTCATCGACCTCGGCGACAAATACTACAAAGGCGAAAGTCTGAAAACAGACATGAATACGTTTGTAAAAGGCACATACACCAATAAAAAAATGACCTTCTACGGAGACCTTCAAGTTCGCTATGTCGACTATTCTACAAGCGGAAATGACAATGATTTGCGCGCTTACAAAGTCGATACAGTGATGACATTCTTCAACCCGAAAGTAGGAATGCTTTATATGATAAATGATCAAAAAAGATTCTACGCTTCTGTGGCTGTCGGTAATAAAGAACCAAATCGAAATGACTTTGTAGATGCAGCAGAAGGCAAAACACCGAAAGCAGAATCAATGACAGATGTAGAATTTGGATACATCTATCAAACTCCAAAATTGCGCATCAACGCCAATGGATATTATATGAATTATAAAAATCAATTGGTACTAACAGGAGAACTCAATGATGTGGGAGCACCACTGAGAACCAATGTAGACAAGAGTTTCAGAAGAGGTGTTGAATTCGATATCGCACATCAAATTTTCAAAAAAATAAGTTATGGTGCGAATCTTTCATTGAGTCAAAATAAAATTTCCTCGTTCAATGAAGTACTTTACGACTACACCGTAGACTTTGATGTTCTCAATATCGAACACAAAAACACCACCATTGCATTCTCTCCTTCAATCATTACTGGAGCTCGTGTAGAGTGGAATTGTGTGAAGAATCTTTTTGTCACATTATACGGCAGACATGTAGGCAAACAATATCTCGACAATACAGAAAGCGAATACTTGACCATCGATCCTTACACCTTGTTTGATGCTGGAATTCGTTACGAGGTTCCGCTTAAAAACAGTAAGAAGATTAGTGTGAATGGAATGCTCAACAATGCATTGAACAAGCAATATTCTTCAAACGGATACACCTATAGTTACATCTATGGTTCGCGTGTAACAGAGAAATTCTATTACCCACAAGCGGGAAGATTCTTTTTAGTTTCTCTCAGCTTGGAGTTGTGATGTATCACTTTTACTGACAAGGTAAACACCGGCGAATATTAGAGCGGTACAACCAGCTTTGGCCCAAGTAATATCGCCGGTGTAATCTTTGTCTAGCCATATTGAAAATAGAAAAGAGAACACTCCAGCGAGTAGAGGTTGGAAATAAATATATGCACTTGCAATCGCAGGAGTGAGTTTGCTAAGAGCCAAAATATTGAATAGATAAGTGAGAAACGTGGTGAATACGATGACGTAGAAAACGCTAAACCATTGCCACGTATTTAGATTTTCCCAAGCCACAGTTCCGAGCGAATTAAACCCGAAGGGCAGCACCACCAATAATCCTAAAGTAAATACCCAAGCAATAACCAAAAGCGGATGATACTTCGTCATGAGGGGTTTGACGAGGCTCAGATAGAAGGCGTATGAAATGGAATTAATTAGGATGTATAAATCGCCTTGAACATTGACACCTGGTTGCTTGGTCATATTGCTTAACAACAAAAGCGTTATCGCGCCGATGGCGCCTACGACAACACCTGTAATTTTCAGTGCAGTAATTTTCGATTTGAGAAGAACAGCCGAAATGATCATCACAAGAATGGGATTACTTGTCATGATTATCGCGCTATTAATCGGCGAGGTAAGCGAGAGTCCGTTGAAGAAGAACAACTGATTTATCGCAACTCCAGTGAGTCCGCAGGCTATGAAACGAGGCCAATCTTGTTTGTCTGGAAATTGAAAATGGCGAAACGCTATCATCCAAAAAATCGCCATAGCCCCCAAAACACGAAGGACTATAAAACTATTCGGCCCAATGGGGTCGGGCATTACAGTTTTAGCAATAATGTAGTTGGCTCCATAGATGAGTGCAACTGCACTAAGTGCAAAGTGGGCCTTAAGATTTGAATTCATTGACCAGATTTGGGAAGGCCAATGTACATTTCAGATTACATTGAAGATTTGGCAGCGGCAACAATTTTAGGGGCGTTACCAACAAAGATTTTACCATCATTGATAACAACGGGACGCTTCAAGAAAGTGTACTCATCAAGGATAAACTTCTTGTATTCAGCTTCTGAAAGAGACTTATTGTTCAATCCAAGTTCCCTGTATTTCAGAGCACGGCGGCTAAAAAGTGCCTCATAGCTGCCCGCAAGAGTTTTCATTTCTTCCAATTGGACAGGAGAAATCTTTTGCGTTTTGATGTCCTGTTTTTCAAAACCCTTGGCCTTAGCGCCAAATTCATCAATAATTTGCTGGCACGTGCCACAATTAGCGAGATGATAGATTTTCTTCATGGAGATAGAGTATTTCACTTAGAAACACGCTAACAATCAATTTGTTCAACCTTATTGTGAAAAAACCACGAAGTACGAGTATACCTCAGAAATCCGGAATCAGGAATCCGAAATCAGGAATCTCACCCCTCCCCAAGGAAGGCCCTTATCTTCTCGCACACCGCATTTAGCCCATCCTCAAAACTGTGGTTATTATCTACCACCAATTGACAAGATGATTTATACGGTTCCAAATATTGCTCCTCAGATGGGCGAACGTGATTGTGCCATTGATAACGCACCTGATGTTCAGGATAACCTCTTTCTTCAGCATCTCGCCTAATACGACGCTCCAATCTACTCTCATGATGGGCATCCAAATAGATCATGTAATCCAAGTTATTTCTGATTTCATCATAATGAAAAACAAATAGCCCTTCCATGATAATTACGGGAGCAGTGTGAACGAATACCGGTTTCGGAACCCATGCAGGATTATTGAAATTATATTCCAAAATCTCTATGCTCTTCCCTTCCGACAAATCAACCATGTCTCGATAAAAATGCACACGATCTATACTCGTCGGCATATCAAAATTGGTCACTCCATTATCATCCACGAGCTGCGCACTCTTAGGCAAATAATAATTATCCTGAGAAACCAATGCGATTTCTTTTGAATCAAACCTCTCGAGAATTGCTCTCAAAAAAGTAGTCTTTCCAGAGCCAGAACCCCCGGCAATACCTATAAGTAATTGATTAGCTTTCTTCACTTAGCAGATTGTTTCTTTATTTCTTCTATCAAAATCCGATCGGCACTTTGCTCGTCTTCAATCAGCAAAAGCGACCCATTTCCAGCTTGCGAAACTAAAAGTAATTTCTCTTTGGCAAAAGAATTTGATTCTATTGCGACAACAGTGGTCACAATTCCCTTCTTCGCAGCCTTGGCCACCAGCTTCTCTATCACCTTCTGATCATCAATAGCAAAGGCACCATCGGTGATTACGATCAACTGATTGTTGCCACCCTCGATGTAATTTTTCTTTATTAATTGAAAAGCTTTTTTAAATCCCTTTCCTCCAGAAGTCTTTCCTCCCGTCACAATGCCATCCACCAATTCAATCATCTCTGACTTGTGATCACCGCTAGTGGTGGGCAAAAGTACCTTTGCTTCGTTGGCGTAACTAATCATCGCTACCTCATCCACTGGTCGCAATATTTCGACCAACGATTTCAAAGAATATTTCATCAACGATAATTTATCGCCGACGCCCATACTTCCAGAAATATCGAGAAGAAATACAATATTATTCGCAGAAAACTGATCGACAGAAAACGCCGAAGTATCCTTTTCAATGGGCTGTTCCAAAATCTCAATCACCTCTTCGGGCACAATGATATTCGGCTTGTAATTCGGATCTTTTTCGAGATAAAAAATAAACTTCGAATTGGCATTATTGACATAACTCGTTTTTACCTGACTGATATAACCAGGTTTCTCCGCAATAAGATTATAGAAACCAATTTGAGCAGTGTGCGAAACCTTGCCTTCATTATTTGTTTTCACCTTCAAATGAAGATATCCATCTTCCTCGAGTTTAACGAACGCCTCTTCAATCGGCTTCTTCGTTTCCGCGTCATACACTTCTACGATAAAGAAATTCTGAGCGCAACAGTCAGCGACTTTGGTATTAAAATCAGGACACGGAGTACTTCCATTTACATTGACATATTTCACATCCGCCTCGATAGGAAGTATAATGGGCTTGTCCATAGAAGCAAAATACAATTCGGCAACTTCCTTAAAATTTTCCTTTGCTCTTGGATTAAATTTAATTCGAATTACTATTTGCTGTCCCGGCTCAATCTTCTTATCCGTCCACCTCACTTCGAATGAAGTACTAAAAGTAGAACGCAGTAAATAGTCGGTCTTGCTCCCCACATTCTCCACAATAATATCCACCACCGCTTCTGAATCGCGCGTGAATTCACCGAAGTTTATCTTCTCCGGACTAATCCGAATTTGAGCCGTAAAATCAGAAGAGCAAAGCAGGATAAAAAAAACAATCCCAATCAACCTAACCATACCGCAATGTTTCTGCTAATATACAAGCCGTAGGCTATAAGCCGTAAGCTCTAGGCTATTTAGTACGAAGAAAAGAGTACGAAGTACGAAAAGCACTACCAAACACTTCCATCATCCATCATCCATGCACAAAGTGCTCCGCACACTTGCGATCATTCGCCAGCCTCGGAATCTTATTCTGCCCTCCTAGCTTTCCTTGCGAACGCATATAGTTGGCGAAGCCGCCTTTGCTGACGTTGGTAATGACTAAGGTGCGGAGTACGCTGCCTGTTATCAGATCTTTATAATATACATTCAACTCTGTCATGCGCTGGTCGAGGAATAATTCTATTTCTGACATATTACTCGGCACTTCATCCCACTCCACAAACCACTCGTGATACGGAAGTCCCGACGCGGGAGAAACCTGCGGCGCGACGTGAAATTCATTTACTTTTAAATTAAATCTCTTCACGGCATCGGACATCGCTCTCTCTACTTCCTCCGCAATAACATGCTCACCAAACGCAGATGTGAAATGTTTGATGCGACCAGTAACACGAATCTTCGGTGGATCCAATGAGGTGAACTTTACTGTATCTCCAATGCTATAGCCCCAAAGGCCCGCATTATTACTTAATATCAAAGCATAATTCACACCGATATCGACATTCTCTATGGTATAGCGGCGCGGATTTTCATTGAAATATTCATCGGCTTTTATAAACTCAAAGAATATCCCCGAATCTACATTCAGCAACAATCCATCATCCTGCTGCGAATTCTGAAAGGCAATAAAGCCCTCACTTGCAGGGTACAGTTCTATCACATCTATGCTGCCGCCAATCAATTCTTCAAAGCGCGCACGATAGGGTTCGAAATTAACTCCGCCGTAAACGAATAAATCAAAGTTGGGAAATATCTCCCGAACGTTTGTTCGGTTTGCTTTATTTAAAAGCATTTCAAAATACATCTGAACCCAACTCGGAATGCCACTAATCAGTCGCATATCTTCCTTCATCGTCTCATCCACAATCGCATTCACCTTGGTCTCCCAATCTTCAATACAATTGGTGGCGAAACTGGGCATTCTATTTTTTTGCAAATAAGCAGGAACGTGATTGGCTACAATACCGCTCAAACGCCCGAAGGGTATGCCACTAGGCAATTTCTCCATGATAGGAGAACCCTGAAGAAATATCATTTTACCATCCACAAAAGCCGACTTCCCCGTTTCTGCTATGTAAGAAAACAAAGCGGTTCGTGCACTGCCAATGTGATTAGGTAAACTTTCTTTTGTCAATGGAATATACTTAGTCCCCGCAGTGGTACCACTTGTCTTGCAGAAATAAAGAGGAAGTCCTTTCCACAAAACATCCTTTTCTCCTTTCTTGATTCGATCTATGTAAGGAATAAATTGCTCGTAATCTCTCACGGGAACGGCAGCACTAAAATCAGCGTAGGTCTTTACATCATGCAAATGATGATCCTTATGAAATGCAGTAACTGAGGATTGATCTAGCAGTTGCTGCATCACGGCCAATTGCGAAACAACCGGATTTTGATACGCTCGATAAAATTTCTTCATCGCCAAACCCGCTACAGGTCGGCTTATCACTGCCTTGATTCCCATTCTAATCCTTCACAAACGTTTCTGTAACGATATCCTTCCCATCTCTCATTTGAATAGAATAAACCCCAGCACTCAATGAAGATAATTCCACACGCTGCTGTTTCATATCGCCATTATTAATTCTACCATTCATGATCATTTGTCCAGAAGAAGAATAAATAGACCAAGTCAAATCATTTGCACTTTGCGAAGCTGCAGAAATTGTAATGAAGTCATGCACAGGATTTGGATAAACAGACAATCCTATCAATTCACCTGCTTCTTCAACACCAACCCATGGTCCGAAATTCAAACGAACAATTGGATAGCGCGTCAAATTATAATACTCCTCTGCTTGTGGGCCAACCTCTGGGAAACGAACAAATGATGTAAATTCATCTGCAAATCCATTCATCCCCACCACAAATTCATCTCCGCCATTATCAGAAACAACACAAACAAAATATGCCTTGTTAATCGACAATTGATAAGGAGTATTAAGCACAAAAGTTTTTAGCACCTCACCACCAAATTCGTTTATGTCGGAAGACTGCACATCAAGCACATCTGAAACTGCAACAGGAGTAAAAGTCAATCCCCCATCAAACAAAACTTCGTAAATTTTTGCATAAGCTGTGCTTGGAGTAGATGTGCCCAGTCCCACAGCAACAGATACAGAGACCACTTCCATGCCTGTAGTAGTCACCTTTACCACATTACCCATTTCATAAGGGCGATCGTAGTAATTTGGATTGGTCAGATATACAGCGTTTACTGCGCCTTTATCACGCGCCAAAACGACATCAGTGATTCTAAAATATAAAGTATCAATAGAGTTGTTAAATGAGGCGTCTGGTTCAGTTTGTGTGACTTCAAAGACCACACGATATTTCCCAATATCTCCGGGCATTTGAAATGAGCCCGAACGAAGTTCTTGCTCTGTCGCAGGATACACGACAAATCCTTCACTACTAGTTCCATCATAAAGTACAGCATTCGTTTCATCATTCTCTACCTTAATATGCAGGCGAACATCCGTTTGCGCAATCGCTCCATTGTTAAAAGTAGATCCACTGAATTTCAAAAGTGGTGGCATCTCATTTGGATATTGTCCGTATTCCAACTCTTCATATCCTGTTGGATGTTCTTCAGCAAACAAATCATAATTACCATAGGTCATTGTTTTCAAAACCATATCATTTGCATCCAATTGCAACACCTCTACATCATCAATCATCCAGAAATAATAACGGCCTTCAAAAACAAATCGCAATCTCACATTGGATTGTCCTGCAGCACCATTTCCCAATGGGACACGTGTGTTTTCATCTAAAGAAGTTTCGCCACCTGATACCAAATTTGTTTCGTACATGATAGTCCACGGCCCATTATTCACGCTCATTTCAACACGAGTAGTTCCTTCAAACTTTTTATAGTATTGATGAAAATTCAATCCAACATACGCATATGCACTCAGATCAAAAGTGGGCGTAGTAAGCGTTGCATAGTGAGGGCCAGGCGCTATTCCTGTCCCGAAATATTCCGGTGCACATGGGTTCGCGTCATTGTCCCAATAATTACTATCGAAGATCATAAAACCATTTGTCCAAGTTGGTGATTGAATAGGCGCGCCTGCCCCATTCGAAGAACAAGAACCTCTTGATCCAATCTCATTATTCGGTGTTGTATTGTCACCGCGATATTCCCAATTGGCAATACCTCCATCCTCTGCTGCTAACCAAGAACCAGGCAATCCATCGGAAAAATCTTCACCCCAAATTAAGGTTTCACGATCTCCTGATGTGGTTATTCGATTGATATCGACAACTATTCCGCTTGGGCCTTGAGCCAATGCGACAGCACCAAACAAGAGGGCTGTAGAGAAGAGAATTATTGATTTCATATACCAAATATAGCAAGGCTGTGACAATATTGTTACAGCTTCACTCGAATTCCAGCCATGCCCAGAAACCCTTGATTAGCTATGCAGACAAGTGTATGGACAACTCGGTGCCAAAAATATTTACGTAGAACCTAGTTCATCACACTAATTTCATTTTCGCCAAAAGCACCTTCGGAATTAAATAAGCGATAAGACAAACGCCGATTGCAACACCAAAAATCTCAGGTGCAAAGATTTCAAGTGCAATTACAGCGCCTGTAATCGGTGCTTTCATCACAGCACCAAACATCGCAACGAAACCCATAGCTGCCATCCAGTCGAGTGGTACATTGAAATAGCCGCCCACACAACTTCCCGCGGCAGCACCAATCATAAAGAGCGGCGTTACCTCCCCACCTTTGAAACCAAAACTCAAGGTCAGAGCAGTGAGAAGAATTTTAATTAGCGGCACATAAAATTCTTGTGTCGAAAAGAATGAGTTCGTAATAATTTCAAGACTCAAACCTGAATAGTCTTGCAAATTAAAACTCA
>Ga0315907_10006634_pt1 | contig 12226 bp, 8 predicted proteins | sample LakEriMetagenome_3_FD_203525 | JGI IMG/M metagenome (GOLD analysis project Ga0315907, IMG submission 203525) | Freshwater fungal communities from buoy surface, Lake Erie, Ohio, United States - Buoy 12 MA123 | ecosystem: Environmental > Aquatic > Freshwater > Lake > Lake biofilm | place: USA...
GCGGCGTGCGCTTCGTGCAGGTCTGGAGCGGCAACGACAACTCGCATCCGCGCCGCAACTGGGACTCGCACGAGGACATCCGCCGCGACCACGGCCCGCTCTCGCGCGGCATGGCCCGCGGCGCGGCGGCGCTGATCGCCGACCTCAGGCAGCGCGGCATGCTCGAGGACACGCTCGTGATCTGGACGACCGAGTTCGGCCGCATGCCGAGCTCGCAGGGCGGGAAGGGCCGCGACCACAACCCGTTCGTCTACACCAACTGGATGTGCGGCGGCGGCGTCCGCGGCGGCGTCACCCACGGCGAGAGCGACCAGTGGGGCTACAAGCCGCTCGACCGGAAGAACCCGACGACCGTCTACGACATCCACGCGACGATGCTGCACCTGCTCGGGATCGACCACACGAAGCTCGTGTGGCGCCACAACGGCGCCGACCGGCGCCTCACCGACGTGCACGGGCACGTGATCGAGCCGATCCTCGCCTGACCGCCCCGCGGCTACTCGCTGCGGAGCCCGGCGCTGTAGTTCGGCGCTTCCTTGGTGATGTGGATGTCGTGCGGGTGGTTCTCGATCACCGTCGCGCTCGACACCTTCACGAAGCGGGAATTGCGGCGGAACTCGTCGATCGTCGCGCAGCCGCAGTAACCCATCGCGCTGCGGATTCCGCCGACCATCTGGTAGACGAAGTCGCTGAGGACGCCGCGATAGGGAACCATGCCCTCGACGCCTTCCGGCACGAACTTGCGCGTGTCCTTGATGTTGCCCTGCCCGTAGCGGTCGCCCGAACCGGCGCTCATCGCGCCCTCGCTGCCCATGCCGCGGTAGGTCTTGTAGCGTCGGCCGCGCGCGAGAACGACCTCGCCCGGGCTCTCCTCGAGGCCCGCGAGCAGCGAGCCGAGCATCACGCTCGACGCGCCGGCGGCGATCGCCTTCGCGATGTCGCCCGACTGCCGCACGCCTCCGTCGGCGATCACGGGAACTCCGGCCTTCTCGGCCGCGCGCACCGCCTCCATGACCGCGGTGATCTGCGGAACGCCCACGCCGGTGACGACGCGCGTCGTGCAGATCGAGCCCGGGCCGATGCCGACCTTCACCGCGTCGGCGCCGGCGTCGATCAGGGCCTTCGCGCCCGACTCGGTGCCGACGTTGCCGGCGATCACCTCGATGTTGAAGCGCTTCTTCACCTCGCGCACCGTCTCGAGCACGTTCTCGCTGTGCCCGTGGGCGGTGTCGATCACGATCACGTCGACCTCGGCCGCGAGGAGCTTCTCGACGCGCTCGAACTGACGGACGCCGATCGCAGCGCCCACGCGGAGGCGCCCGCGCGAATCGCGGCAGGCCTTCGGATGGGTGCGCACGTTCTCGACGTCGCGCATCGTGATCAGGCCGCGCAGCGCGCCCGACGCGTCGACGAGGAGCAGCTTCTCGACGCGGGCGCGGCTCATCAGCCGCTCGGCCTCCTCGGGGGTCACGTCGGGCGACGCCGTCACGAGGTTCTGCCGCGTCATGACCTCGGAGACCGCGATCGCCGCGAGGTTCTTTCCCTCGAGGAACTTCATGTCGCGCCGCGTGAGGATGCCGACGAGCTGGCCGCGGCGCGAGCCGTCCGCGGTGACCGGGAAGCCGGAGACGCCCTGCTCGGCCATCAGCTGCGCCGCGCGCGCGAGCGTCTCCGTCGGCGCGAGCGTGACCGGATCGACCACGACGCCGTGCTCGGAGCGCTTCACCTTCGCGACCTCGCGCGCCTGCACGTCGGGCGGCAGGTTCTTGTGGATGATGCCGATGCCGCCCTCCTGCGCGAGCGCGCGGGCGAGCGTGGACTCGGTCACCGTGTCCATCGGCGCCGAGATGAGCGGGATGTTGATCTGGATGCCCCGGGTCAGCCGCGTCGAGGTGTCGGCGAGGTCGGGCGTGATCCTGCTGTGGGCGGGAATCAGCAGGACATCGTCGAACGTGATGCCATCGAGGACGATCTTCGCTTCCATCGGGGGATCATGCGGCCCCGGCCCCGGTTCGTCAACGCCGCGCGCGGAGCGACGCGCGCGCCAGGAGCGCGTCCGCGAACACGGCGCGCTTTCCATCGCGAGGTTCTTTCCGTTACGCTGCGCGGCTTCCCCCGGACCGTCCGGAGGGGTGGCGGCCCCGTGGCTGCCGCGAACGCAGAGAGAGCGAGTACCACCGCATGGCAGCCGTCCGCAACGAACTCCTCGTCCCCCTCTCCATCGGCCACCGCGGCACCACTGCCGGCGAGGGCAAGCGGGCGTGGATCTCCTGGCTCGAGGCGATCATCCGCTTCGAGGGCTCCGACCTCATCGTGAAGAGCGGCCTGCGCCCCCGCATCCGCCACCGCGGCGTCCTCAAGGACCTCGAGACCGACCTCTGCACCCCGGACGTGATGTTCCAGGTGGCGAAGGACATCCTCGATCCGAACCAGCTCGACTACCTCGCCCGCCACGGCTCGATCGACTTCGCCTACGACTACCGCCGCGAGGGCGACACCGACGGCGCGACCCAGCGCCGCTTCCGCGTCAACCTCTTCATGGCGCGCGGCAACCCGTCGCTCGCCGCCCGTCTCATCACGAGCCAGATCAAGCGCTTCGAGGAGCTCTACCTGCCGCCGATCCTCGGCGACATCTCGATGGCCGCGCAGGGCCTGATCCTCTTCTCCGGCGTCACCGGCTCGGGCAAGTCGACCTCGATCGCGTCGATGCTGCAGTACGTGAACGAGCGCAAGAAGGTCCACATCATCACGATCGAGGACCCGATCGAGTACATCTTCAACGACGCGAAGGCGACGATCAACCAGCGCGAGATCGGCATCGACGCCACGAACTTCAACGACGCGCTCCGCGCGCTCGTCCGCGAGAACCCGGACGTCGTGCTCGTCGGCGAAATGCGAGACTACGAGACCTTCGAGGCCGCGATCCGCGCCGCCGAGACCGGCCACCTCGTGTTCGGAACCATCCACGCGAGCTCGGCGTGGCAGACCTTCGGCCGCATCTACGACCTCTTCCCCGAGAACGAGCGCGACCAGATCCGCAAGCTCCTTGCGTACAACCTGCGCGCGATCATCTACCAGAAGCTGCTGCCGACGCTCCACGCGCACATCGCGCGCATCCCGGCGCTCGAGATCCTCATCAACACCCCGGGCGTCCAGAAGTACGTCCTCGAGGGCCGCGAAGGCGAGCTCCTCGAGCTCATCAAGCAGGGCCACGACGAAGGCATGCTCGACTTCACCAGCGCGCTCGTGAAGCTCGTCGAGGAGAACTACATCCACCAGCGGATCGCGCTCGAGGCGACCCCGAAGCCCGAGGAGCTCAAGATGCGCCTCAAGGGCATCAGCTGACCCCGCACGCCGAACCCGACGGCCCGACGGAACCGAGACCGCTTCCCGACCGAACGATCCGACCGAGAGAACGCCATGCAAGAGACCCCGCTCCTCGCCGCCAGCGCCCTGCTCGCAGAGGCTCCGATCCTGATGAGCATCGCGAAGCCGCTCCTGACGGTCGCGATCTTCGTTCCGTACATGCGCTACGTCGCGAAGTTCGAGGCTGACGGCCGCTTCTTCAACCTGCCGGTCGCGGCCTGGAACTTCGGCTTCATCGGCGCCGGCGTCGCGGCGCTCGCCTGCGTGCTCCTCATCCCGATCTTCTGGGTGGGCTGGCCGCTCGCCGCCGTGCTCATGGCGTCGACGATGTTCGCGTACTGGAAGTTCCGCGACGCGCGCGTCCCCGAGCGCGCGCGCTTCAGCCTCGGCGGCGAGGGCATCGCCCGCGCGCTCGAGGCCCGCAAGAAGGCCTCCGCGGAGAAGGCGGCCACCGTCCTCTTCACCCGCGCCGACGGCGCCAAGGAGCCGGTCCCGCAGAAGGAGGATCCGGCGCTCCCCGTGTACATCGCGCTCGAGTCGCTGCTCGTCGCTCCGGTCGAGGCACGCGCGAGCCGCGTCGACCTCGTCGCCGCGCAGGGCGGCGTGTCGGTCTCGATGGTGGTCGACGGCCTGCGCGCGAAGCGCGACCCGCTTCCGCTCGACGTCGGAAACGCCGCGATCGACCTCCTGAAGCGCATCGCCGGACTCGACGTCGCCGATCGCCGGCGCCGCCAGGCCGGCGCGTGCCGGATGGAAGGTCCGGGTGGATCCACCACCCTCAACGTCACCACCATCGGCTCGAGCAGCGGCCAGTCGATCCGCATCGACTTCGACCGCGAGCAGCGCGTCGTCAAGCCGATCGATGCGCTCGGCCTCGAGCCGAAGCAGCTCGAGGCGCTGCGGACCTTCGAGGACATCGGGCTTCGCCGCGGCGTGATCATCGTCAGCGCCCCGCCGGGCCAGGGCCTCACCACCCTTGGATACGCGCTCATCGCGCGCCACGATGCCTACACGAGCAACGTGAAGACCCTCGAGCGCGAGCAGCTGACCCGCGTCGAGGGCGTCGACCACGCCGTCTTCGCGCCGCAGCCCGGCGCCGAGGACTACGGCGCGATGCTCACCAAGATCATCCGCCGCGATCCGGACGTCGTCCTGGCCGCCGACATCTCCGAGCCCGGCAGCGCGAAGGCCGCGACCACGATGGGGATGAACGCCCCGCTCGTCTACGTGCTCATCCCCTCCGAGAGCAGCGCGGCCGCGGTCGCGACCTGGCTTCAGTCGGTCGGCGATCCGAAGACCGCGTCGAAGTCGCTGTCGGCGGTCGTCCACCAGCGCACGCTCCGCACGCTCTGCCCCAACTGCAAGGCTCCGTTCACTCCGGCGCCCGAGCAGGCGAAGAAGCTCGGCATTCCGAGCGGCAAGCAGGTCGAGCTCTACCGACCGAGCGGCAAGGTGCAGGTGAAGAACCGCATCGAGGACTGCCCGGTCTGCCAGGGCAGCGCCTACTTCGGACAGACCGGCATCTTCGAGGTGCTTGTCCTCGACGACGAGGCCCGCAAGATGCTCGCCGAAGGCGACTTCCGCGCGGTGCTCGCCCGTTCGGTCCGCGACCAGCGGATGATCCAGCTGCAGGACGCCGCGCTCCTCAAGGTGCGCGAGGGTCTCACCAGCCTCGAGGAAGTGCAGCGCGTGTTCGCGCCCAAGCAGCAGGCCGCTCCGGCGGCGAAGCCCGCCGCGGCACCGCCTCCGGCGCCGAAGGGCTGACGTTCCCAGACGCGGAAACCTCGCGAACGACACCACGAGAATGAACGGCCCGCCCACCGGCGCGGCCGCCCGACAGAAGGAAACCAGAACATGGAAGCGGTCCTCAACCTGCTCGTCATCGGCTTCGTCGCCCTGATCGCCTACTGGTGGGCGAACCAGGGACTGTTCAGCGCCGTCCTGCACCTGATCTGCGTGATCGCCGCCGGCGCGCTCGCGTTCGCCGGCTGGGAGCCGATCAGCACCATGATCCTCGGCGTGGGCGGGCTGCAGCACTACGCCTTCGGCATCGGCCTCCTGCTCCCCTTCGCCGTCTACCTGTTCGTGCTCCGCCTTCTCGCGGACAAGCTCGCGCCGGACAACCTGAACTTCCCGCAGTGGGCCAATCTCGGCATCGGCGGTGCGGTCGGCCTCGCGGCGGGCGTGCTCACCGTCGGCATCGCCATCATCGGCGCGGGGCACACGCACGCGTCGAAGGAGCTGCTCGGCGTCGTCGGCGCGGGCCGGAGCTCGAAGTCGCGTGGCCAGCCCGACCTCTCGGCGGGCGCGCTCTGGGTTCCCGTCCACTCGATCTCGTCCGGTTTCTTCGGCATGCTCTCGGCGAACGCCTTCTCGCCGACCCTGTCGACGCCGACCCTCCGCGCCGACCATCCGAACCTCGCCGAGCAGTCGCTCGGGCTCTTCCGCGACACGTACTCGAAGAAGGGTCTCGCCCGCACCGTCGCGGCGCCCGGGTCGATCCGCGTCGACAAGATCATGCTCGTCGACGCCTTCGACCTCCTCGGCGGAGCGGCCGGACCGGCGTACCTGATGGACGTCCACTTCGAGCCCGGCGCGACCACCAACGGACAGGGCTTCGCGATCAGCGCCTCGCAGCTGCGCCTCGTGGGAACCGCGCGCGGCGGCGCGGGCCGCGGCAGCGGCATCGCCTATCCGGTCAAGTGGTCGCAGCCGAACGACGGCGGCGGCCGCTCGACCTTCATCTTCGACGACGTCTCGCACTTCGTGACCTCGCCCCCGGGAACGACCACGCTCGACGCCACGTTCGTCTTCCCCGCCGACGCCTTCCTGCAGAACGAGTACCCGCGCTATCTCCACGCGATGGGACAGCGCGTCAAGCTCCCGGAGATCGAGCGCGGCGGCGTGAACGACGGCATGATGATGATGAGTGGCGGCAAGGGCGGCGCCGTCTCGGTGCCGACGGGAACCACGCGCATCAATCCCGAGGATCTCGTCATCAACGACTCGATCTCGCCGGCCAACGCCGACCTCAACAACCTCGGCGGCATGGACGTGCGCGACACGAACTACCTGTTCGAGGGCATCGGCGAGTACACCCAGGGCGGCTTCCGCGGCAACAAGAGCGTCGTCGTGCGCGGCATCTGGGCGCCGCCGAGCACCCGCGTCGTGCGCCTCAACATCTCGCGCGGCTCGGCGAGCTCGATCGACGTCTGGAACGACCGCAGCAAGATCCGCGAGCGCGTCGGCGACAACGCGATGCTCGCGCTCGTCGACGACCTCGGTCGGCTCTACCGCCCGATCGGCTACATCCATGTCACCGGCGGCGGCGACCGGCTCGTGACCGTCACGCTCAAGCGCGACGGCGGCTACTACGAGATCAGCGCCTATCCGAACCTCTCGAGCTCGGGCGCAGACCGCCTGTACGCGCTCTTCACTCCCGCGATCGGCCGCTCGATCATCGGCGTGAAGTTCGGCGACGAGTGGCTCGCCGCGTCCGACCTCCTCATCGAGGCGCCGAAGTGACCGGCTGAGCCGCGGCTTCGAACGCCGGAGGCCCCGCACCCGGGGCCTCCGCTTTTTTTGGCCTCCATGCTCTTTTCGGTCCGGCGCACGGACCACGACGCAGCTTCGCGATCGACTGGAAAAACATGCGCGAATCGGGCCTGACCCCATGCGCCCGGAGAGAATGACCCGACGAGCGATTCGTCCTGCGACGGAAGGCGATCGCCCACAGGGAAACGACGTTGTTCCTCGCGCGCGGGCGATCCGGCGGGGAACGGGAAACGGAGGCATCGCATGCATCAGGGGAACGGTCCGGCGGACGGCGGGCACGACGCTCGCGCACGGCGGCCGCGCGTCGACTGCGAATCGATGGGCCGCGGCGCGACCGCATCGCGGCTCATGAGGCGGGCATGGCGACATCTCGCTGCGGATGGCGCGGCGGTCGCCATCGCGTTCATCGTTCGCAGCCTGCGGCGCAACATGCGCGCGTGGCGGCGCGATCCGGGCGAGCGGGCGGCGGAGCGGTTCCTCCGTGCGCTCGGATATCGCGTGCTCGCCCGCAACTGGCGCAGTCCCCGCGACGCGCGCGACGAGGCTGACCTCGTGGCGGCTTCGCCCGATGGTTCGGCGATCGCGATCGTCGAAGTAAAGCGCGCGGCGGGCCCATGGGATCCGCTCGAGCGGGTCGACGCCCGCAAGCGCGCGGTGCTCTGGCGCCTCGCCGGGGATGCCGTCGCGCTCCGAGACGGCGCGACTCGGTCGCGCGACCGACGGATCGCCCGTGCCGTGCGCACCGCCGCGGAGATTCGCGTCGATCTCGTCGCGGTGCGCGGCGAGGGACGCACCGCGAGCGCCACGGCCCATGTCGTGGGCATCGCGACCCGCCGCGTTCCCGTACGAAAGACCGCGGCCGATCAGTTCCAGTAGCGCTCGAGCGCGATGTCGATCAGCCGGCGCTCCATCGCGCCGATGTCGTCGCTCACCCAGCGGCTCCGCAGGGTGCCGATGTAGCGTTCGCGCTCGATGATGCGACGGCGGGCCTCGAGCTCCGCGCGCAGCTGCAGCTGCACCTCGCGGTCGTAGATCGACCGCGCGGGCGGCTGCTGGATCTCGATGATCGCAAGCCAGCTGATGAAGTCGCGCGCCTCGATCGGACGGCTCGGGCGACCGGGCTCGAGCCCGGCGAGGCGCTCCTTCACCGTGTCGGAGAGATCGAGGCCGGCGATGCCTTCCGCCGGCAGTTCGAACGAGTTCCAGAAGCCGCCCTCGGGGAGCTTGAGTTCCTCCGCGATCTCGGCGAAGCCGCGCCCTTCCTCGACACGCTGACGCACGAGCGCGATCCGCTCCGCGTCCGACTGGACGCCGAGGCGGATGCGGCCGATGCGGACGCTCGCGCGGGGGTTGAACTCGGGCCGGCGACGCTCGTACTCCTGCACGATGTCCCGCCATGAGACGATGACGCGCGGGTCGACGCGTTCGTTGAGCAGCCGGCTGGCGAGCGCGTAGTCGCGGCGCATCTGCATGAACTGCTCGAGCGTCTTCGCCTCCTCGACCTCGAGGCTCGCCTCGGCCGAGGCGCGGGTGCCGCCTCGCTGCGCGATGGTCTCCTCCTGGATCGAACGCAGCCAGCCAAGGAGCCCCTGCTGCTGCTCGGGCGAGAGGCGGGACTCGGCCTCCGCGACCACGAGCTCGCTGTCGACGAGCTGCTTGAACGACCGTCGAACGATCTCGACGAAGACCCGGCGGCCTTCGGCGCGATCCTGCATCGCCGCGGCGTTGCGGAGCCGGTCCTCTTCGGGTTCGAAGAAGCGGTTCGCGAACACGGGGCGTCCGTTGATCTGCCCGACAAGCGCGTCGACGGGCCACGCCCTGCCCGGCGTCGCGCCCGACGACTTCGCGATGCCCGGCGCCGCCAGCGCCGCGGATGGCGCACCTTCGCCAGGACCGCCGGCGACCGGACGAGACGCGTCGACCGTCTCCGCGATCGCGGAATCCGTCGACGGCGCGGCCGGCGTCCGCACGACATCGAGCGGAAGGTCCGCGGGAGGCGCCGCGAAGTCCGAGAGCATGAGCTCGCGCAACGACCGATTCTGGCCGCCGGTGCAGCCGCCCGCGACGATCGCGGTGAGCACGACGAGCGACGGTGCGACCCTGCGCATCGACCCGAGCATACCAAAGCGCGCACGCGACGCTCCGATCGATGCCGCGGTCGGCTATCCTCGCCGCATGACCGACGAGACCCCCCGGCTCCACATCGATTCCGACTGGAAGGAACAGGCGCAGCGCGAGAAGGACCGCCTCGCCGAGAAGGAAACCGCGCGCGACGCGTCGAAGGCTCCGGAGGGCGAGTATCCGCCGGCGGACTTCCGGGCGCTCGTCGCGACGCTCGCGAGCCAGGCCATGATGGGGCTCGGCGCATACGGCGATCCCCAGACGGGCCGGGTCGTGGTCGACATCGTCGGCGCGCAGTTCGCGATCGACCTGCTCACCGTCCTCGAGGAGAAGACCAAGGGCAACCTGACCGCCGACGAAGCGAAGGAGATGGCGGAGATCCTGCACCACCTGCGGACCCGCTTCGTCCAGATCGCGCAGCTCGTCGCCACCCAGATGGCGCGCGAGGCCGGCACCGTGGGCGCAGGCGACCCGACGATCGCAGGCTCGATCGGGCTCGGCGCCGGCGCGAAGCCGAAGTCGCCCAGCGGACTCATCATTCCCGACTGACCGGGGGGCGCCGGTTCTCCGTGCTCCTCGAAGCGGCGCCGAGCGGCGCCGTCTCGCTTCCATGCCATGACGCGACCGCAGCCAGAACCGCCTCCGGGGCGCAGGGCTGACGCTCTATACTCCGCGATTCCCACCGACCCGGAGTCCACTCTTGTCCGAACAGCATGGCCACGCCTCCAAGTCCGCCGGTTCCGCCGGCTTCCTTGAGCGCCACTACCACCTGCTCCGCCGGCTCCACTCGCTGAGCGGCGTCTTCCCGATCGGCGTCTTCCTTCTGCCGCACCTGACGACGAACTCCTCGATCGTCTGGGGCGACATGCTGAACGCCGGCAAGTACGCCGAGTTCGGCAAGGGCGGCGCGGGCGTCGCGACCTTCCAGCACGAGGTCGACTTCATCCACAACCTGCCCGCCCTGATCTTCGTCGAGATCTTCGTGCTGTGGCTGCCGATCGCCTACCACTCGGTGCTCGGCATCTACTTCGCCCGCTCCGGCCGCACCAACACCGAGCGCTACGGCTACCAGGCCAACTGGCGCTACGCGATGCAGCGGATGTCGGGCTACCTCGGCGTCCTCTTCCTGTTCATGCACATCTCTAGCCTGCGCTGGGGCTGGACCTACGGCGGCATCATGCCGAGCTTCGTCGCCGACCACGCGTCGAGCACGACCGCGGCGCACCTCCAGGGGGGATTCTTCCCCTACTTCAACGCGGCCTTCTACGCGATCTGCGTGGCCGCACTCGTGTTCCACTTCGCGAACGGCCTCTGGACCGCGGCGATCACCTGGGGCCTGACCGTCAGCCGCCAGGCGCAGCAGCGCTGGGGCGTCGTCTGCACCGCGATCGGTCTCGGGCTCGGCGCGGCGGGACTGACCGCCGTAGTCGGCTTCGCCACCCTCGACGTCGAGAAGGCGCGCGAGGTCGAGCTCGAGCTCAAGAACGCCGAGACTCCTGCGGTCGCCACCGTTTCCGCATCCGCGGACGCGTCGCGCTGAAGCACCCCGATTTCCCCGTCCGACCGAACCCACGCAGCAGACTCGACCGAAACGGAATCCAGCCATGGCAGCCCCAACCAAGCGTCGTGTGATCGTCGTCGGCGGCGGACTCGCAGGCCTCTCGGCCGCAGTCCGGGTCGCCGAGGCCGGCGTCGCCGTCGACCTCTTCTCGATCGTTCCCGTCAAGCGTTCGCACTCGGTCTGCGCGCAGGGCGGCATCAACGCCTGCAACGAGATCGCTCGCCAGCAGGGCTACTCGGAGTACGAGCACTTCGACGAGTCGATCTACGGCGGCGACTTCCTCGCCCATCAGCCGCCGGTCTACGAGATGGCGCACTGGGCGCCGCGCATCATCGACCTGCTCGACCGGATGGGCGTGCCGTTCAACCGCACGCTCGAGGGCCAGCGCGACCTCCGCCTCTTCGGCGGCTCGCTCTACAAGCGCACGCACTTCGCGGGCGCCACCACCGGACAGCAGCTGATCTACGCCTTCGACGAGCAGGTCCGCCGCTACGAGAGCGAAGGCAAGGTCTCGAAGTACGAGCACTGGGAGTTCCTCCGCCCGATCCTCGACGGCAACGGCGTGTGCCAGGGAATCGTGGCGCAGGACCTGCGCTCGATGCAGATCAAGGCGTTCCGCGCCGACGCGGTCGTGATGGCGACCGGCGGCAACGGTCTCGTGTTCGGCAAGAGCACCAACTCGGTGATGTGCACCGGCGGCGCCGCGAGCCGCTGCTACCAGCTGGGCGCGTGGTATGCGAACGGCGAGTTCATCCAGGTCCATCCGACCTCGATCCCCGGCTCCGACAAGCTCCGCCTGATGAGCGAATCCGCCCGCGGCGAGGGCGGGCGCGTCTGGGTGCCGCGCAGGAAGGGCGACAACCGCGACCCGCGGCAGATCCCCGAGGCCGAGCGCTACTACTTCCTCGAGGAGCGCTACCCGAAGTACGGGAACATCGTCCCCCGCGACATCGCGACGCGCGAGATCTTCGAGATCTGCGTCAAGGACGGCCTCGGCGTCGGCGGCGGAAACATGGTCTTCCTCGACCTCACCCACCTCGGCCGCGAGTACTTGGAGCGCAAGCTCGGCGGAATCATCGAGATCTACCGCAAGTTCGTCGGCGACGATCCGGCGGAACTCCCGATGAAGATCTTCCCAGGCGTCCACTATTCGATGGGCGGCCTCTGGACCACCTACACCGCCAAGCCGGACGGCAAGGGCATGGTGTACGGCGCTCCGAACTCGATGATGACGAACATCGAGGGTCTCTTCGCCTTCGGCGAGGCGAACTACCAGTACCACGGCGCGAACCGCCTCGGCGCGAACGCGCTGCTCTCCTGCATCTTCGACGGGCTCTTCTGCGGCGCCGGCGTCGCGAACTACGCGCGCGACCGCAAGTCGGGCGCCGACCAGTGCGACGCATCGGTCTTCTCCTCGAACGAGAAGATCGAGGAGGATCGCATGCGCTCGCTGATCGGCTCGTCCGGCGGCGAGAATCCCTATGCGATCGCGAAGGAGATGGGCGACGAGATGACCGCCGCGAGCACGGTGGTCAAGGACGCCGCCCGCCTCATGCAGGCGCGCGTCAAGCTCGCCGAACTGCGCGAGCGCTTCAAGCGCATCTCGCTGTCGGACACGGGTCT
>Ga0315907_10006637_pt1 | contig 12222 bp, 13 predicted proteins | sample LakEriMetagenome_3_FD_203525 | JGI IMG/M metagenome (GOLD analysis project Ga0315907, IMG submission 203525) | Freshwater fungal communities from buoy surface, Lake Erie, Ohio, United States - Buoy 12 MA123 | ecosystem: Environmental > Aquatic > Freshwater > Lake > Lake biofilm | place: USA...
ACAAAGCAACTTACTATAACTTGTCTATTACTTCTGATGAAGTAGCTGATGTTATTGGTACTGTTCTTGCCATTCCTGAATTGACAACTGAATCTACAGTAACTGAAGTTCCTGTAGTAGAAGAGGGTTCAACAACAAGCACAGCTATTGACTCTTTTGATGCACCAACATCTACAGTAGAAAGTACTATAGTAGAAGAAACATCTGTTGTAGAGGAAACTGTTATAACAGAACCTATTGCTGAAACAACTACTGATACAACTGCTACAGATACTACAACTGATACTGGTTCTACAGATACTTCTACAGATTCAGGTACAACTGATACAACTTCAACAGATACAACTGAGACTAATGGCTAAATCTCCAGCTTGGCAAAGGAAAGAAGGTAAATCTCCTTCAGGTGGTCTTAATGCAAAAGGACGTGCTTCTCTTAAAAGGGAAGGTCATGACATTAAGCCTCCACAACCAGAAGGTGGTCCTAGAAAGAAGTCATTTTGTGCAAGGATGTCTGGGATGAAGAAGAAATTGACATCAGCTAAAACAGCTAATGATCCTAACTCAAGAATAAACAAGTCACTTAGAAAGTGGAAATGCTAATTATTAATTAAAAATGAGATATACATTCAAAGGATTTTGGCATACAATGCCTAGAAAAAACTCTCCATCAGGAGATGGTTCATTTATTTACACTGTAGGTTATACTATGGATGACCATGAAACAAACACTATTGTAAGTGATATAGCAGAAATAAGTGTACCAGGCTCTACCACAAATACAGATACAGATCCTTTTATCATGCAAAATATTATGATGAGGGTTAATGTAATGTGGAATAAAGCAAACTAAAGTAAATGCTTAACTCAACGATTCTTCTTAAGGTAAAACAAAGGCTTAATAAGCTTGCCAGTAATGACTATGATAACATACTGGACTGGCAGATTATTGAAGCTTTTAATAAAGGTCAATCTGATTGGGTTAGAAGAAATCTGCATGGACTTAATGCTGTAAAAGAAGGTGATGAACAAACAAATAGAAGAATAAGTGATTTTCAAAATTTACTTAGTACTTCTAATTTAACAATTAGTGCATTACCAACATATTATGAATCAACAGGTATACCTGCTGATTTTTTAGAATATAAAAGAATATCTGCTAAAGCACAGGATAAAACAGGTTGTTGCCCAAGTAAATCAATGGTTGTTTATTGGGCAGAACAAGAAAATGTAGATATATTATTAAGAGATGCAAATAAAAAACCTAGTTTAGAGTGGGGAGAAACATTTGCTACTTTTAGAAATAATAGAATCCAGATATACACAAATGGTGAATTTAATCTTGTATCTGCCAGTCTAATATACTACAGACAACCTACTAAAATACTTATTGCTGGTGTATATGATCCATATAATCCTACTGCAACTCCTCCTTTAGTAGATACACCATGTGAATTTAAAGATGATATTGTTGAAGTATTAATAGATGAATGTGCTAAAATTATAGCTGGTGATATTGAAGCAATGGTACAACAACAAATTCAAACTCAATCTGTAGAAACTAATAACTAATTATAATGGCTGAATATTTAAAAAGACCTTTGAAGTCAGGAACAGAAACAGGACCTAAAGCAGATCACTCAAAGCACATTGCTACACTTGTATTTGAATTGATGGTTGGAGCTACTAAAGTTCATATTAATCACTTGCTTGTTACTGGCACAGGATCATATGCTGCTCACAAGGCCATGAATGAATTTTATGATGCAGCACCTGATTTGGCTGATGATGTAGCTGAACAATTTCAGGGTGTGACTGAGAAACTACTTACTTTTCCTACCTCAGCAAACCTGCCTACAATGAAAACAGCAGAAGATTGTATCAAGTATCTAAGAGGACTATATGACCTGGCTGACATGGTTCATGAGGCATGTGGTCATTCAGAGATACAAAATACCATAGATGAAATAAAAAGTTTAATAAATTCTACAAAATATAAATTGTTATTCTTAAAATAATTTGTTATATTATATATATGTTTATTGTTTAACCCTAAATTACTAAAAAAAAATGGCTTATTTTAATCATGCGTTTACCAAGATATTTCTTGGAACACAAACATCTGGGGTAGCCCTCGGACAAAACCCAAATCCAAATCTGTCTAACGGATTTGTAACTCTTGCTGGTGTACCTACTGTCAACTTGACACTTACTAGTACTACAACTCCAGCTAATAACTATGGAACAGGTTCTTATGGATTCTTTAATCCTAACACCTATCTTTCAGAAACAGTATCAACTATTGCTGGTTCTGAATGCTGCCCACTTCTTCTTGCTTCTGCTTCATTGCTGAAGGATGATAAAATTGGTCCTTTCCATGGTGGTTACAAAGAAACCAACAAGTCAAAACTTATCAATCCTAGGTATGTACAAAGGTGGTACAGGGTTGATCCTTGTGTACCTCAGCAATCAGTAGTTAGTATTGGTACTGCTGGTGTATCTGCTGGTAATGGTGCTGTTGTTGGTGCTCCGACTATTGGTACTAACACATATGCTGTTATTGCTCCTGGACCTACCACAACTTACACTAACATATTCCTTACAGGTGGTACTGGTAGTAATGCTGCTGCTACTGTTGTAGTTGACAACGCTACAGGTCTTATTACATCTGTTACAATTACTTCACCTGGTAATGGATATACAGTAGGTAATGTTCTTACAGTAGCATTTACTGTATCTCCAATTGTAACTCCTGGTTATTTGACTAAAACTGGTGGAGCAACTGCTACAACAGTTACTGTTACTTCAGTTGTTCAACCATCTGGTACTTACCAAGGTGGAACCAATGCTTCAGATTGTAAAAAAGACTTCCTTTGTGGAGAAACTTACTACCTGCGTATTGATGTTAAAGGTTCACCTGCTCTGCGTTTCTTGAACCACAATGCTTATCAGACTGTATCTGCTTACACTGGTTGCTGCTCTACAACTGTTCCTACAGCTGTTGATTCAACAACTGTTATGATTCAGTGGGCTGAAGCTATTGTAATCAACAACTACCTGAAAGATCTTATTCTTCCTGTAGTATTTGATGAATCAGGAAATGCTTGGTATGCTCCTGGAACTACTGTAGATCCAATCACTGGTGCTGCTGTATCTTCAACACAATGGTGGACTAACTACCCAACTGGTACAACTCACATTGTTGGTGCTACTGCTGGTCTGCGTTTGTTTGGTGCTTATGTAGAAACCAAATTTGGTAACTGTTCATTCCAAATCACTGACTTCTTTGAAAAAGAGCCAGTACGTATCTATGCTTCATTAGTAGACTACAATGGTGATCCTTGCGTATTTGAAAACCTTTGTGTTTACAATGACTGCTTGGGTCTGCAAGGTATGGGCTTTGGAGAACAAGTTGTAAGGGATCTTATCCTTGCTGAATCTTATCTTCAGAACTTCTTCCACACTGATATCAGGGTGAGGGAAATTACACAAGGTGATCAGATCCTTGGTTCTGTAAATAGGAACGCCCTTTATACAAGGTACTTCCTGCTGCACAGTGTACCACGTTTCAATAACCCAACTGGAACATTTGACAATGACAGGTATTTGCTTGAGATCATCAGCAATACTGCTAATGCTGCTCTTGAAGCATTTGTAGCTGCCTGGTTGTCTGCTTGTCCTAACTGTGTTAGTTTGGAAACTGAGAACTGCACTCCATGTGTTGTTAACGTGAATGGTGTAGCTTAATTCTTACCAAAAAGCTGAAAAAACGGGAGAGTGAGAGGTTATCTCTCCTCTCCCTTTTTTCATTTGATAATATTATTATATTTGCAATATGGCTAATCACTTACTAAGTCTTGAAGTTCCAGAAACACTGAATACCTGTGTTTTACCTATATTTGATACAAGCACATATAGTGCTAGTAATACTATAGATTGTCCATTGCTGGAGATTACACCTCCTGGATATAATTCTCCTAAACAGATTACCAGTCCTACAATTGCCCCTGGATTTTATCAAGCTTTCAATGCTTGCTCTCTAGGAATACAGACTGCAAACTGTGGTAGCAAAAACATGGCTCTTCCTGATGGTATCTATATTATTAAGTATAGTGTATCTCCTAATGATATAGTATATGTAGAGTATAATCATCTTAGGATGACATGTGCTCTTAATAAAGTACAGGCAGTATATTGCAGTCTTGACTTAGGTGCTTGTGAACCATCAGATAAAATATCAGCTCAACTTGAGCAAATAAGAATGATTCAGTCTTATTTAAAAGCTGCTAAATCATATGTAGAGTTTTGCCATGAGCCTGGTAAAGGTATGGACCTCTATAGATATGCTGTAAAGCTTCTTGATAAAATGGACTGCTCAGCATGTAAAACCTGTTAGTAACCAACAAAACCAACAAATATGAAAGCAGTATGTTCAAATTGTAAAGCAACACTAGGTTGCAGTTGTCAAAGGCGTATGGCTAGCAATGGAGCACAAGTATGTGCTAATTGTATTATAAACTATGAATTGTCACTTAACAGTGTTCCTGCACAACCTGCAACTACTGTATTATATACAAAACCTACTGATACAAGTGAAAACAAAATAGATACTTTATAAAAATGAATGTAAAACAAGCTTGGAATTGGTTATTTACAAACGGTGGATCATCTAACTTTGTTAACTGGATCAATTTTAATAACACAACTCCTACAGTACCTAAAGTATTAAACATTACTCCTTCTAAGTTACCAAATTATACACCTGGTGTATCTCTTGGTAATTCAGCTAGTATGTCTGATACTAATGGTAATCTTGTTTTCTACACTAATGGTGATTCTATATATGATATGACAGGTGCTCTTGTAGCAACTGCTTCAACTGGAACAGGTACACCTTTTGCTTTTGGTGCAGTAATAGCAGTACCTCATCCTACAATAGCTGATAATTACTATATATTTACTGTAGGAGATTGGAATCCAAATTGTATACCTAATTTATGCTCTTCACCAGCTAACTGGTCAACTGCTTTAAATGGCCCATTTGATTTAAGATATACTCAAATAAATCATAACACTACTACAAATACAGTAACTGTAGTACCAGGTTTATTTAATGATGTAATTGCCTCAGCACAAAATGGTCCATCTGTAGGCACATGTGCATGTGGTGAAGGTTATGCTGGAATGTTAACTGTAATACGTTCAAGTAATGCAGCTGTTTATTATCTAATTGCAGTACCAACAAATGGGTATAGATTTGATACTTACAAAATAGATGGAACACCTCTTACTCCTGCTCCTGCTGTATTTGCAACATCAGCTGTTGTAACTTATGCGTTTGATGGAGGATTAAGATTTGGACAATTAAAACCAAATAGATTAGGAACTAAAGTTGCATTTGGTGCTGGCTTTAAAGGCAGTAATCAAGATCCAAATAGATATACTCCTGTACTTTCTATATATGACTTTGATAATACTGTTGGTTCACCCACAGAAGGTGAATTTTCTAATGAACAGATATTGATGTTTTCTAATGTCATATATAATGTTAAGGATGCTAGTGGTCTAACCTGGAAAATATCTGAACTTCAATACAACAGTATTTTAGGTCTTGATTGGTCACCAAATGGTAACTGGTTGTATGTATCATTTGGTTGTCATCTTCAAAGATATTCTGGTAATGCAAGTATCGGAGCAAACTACTCTGTATTATTACAAATTAATGTATCAGCATTAGGTACATGGACATTTGCTGGCACATCAGGTAGTACACAAAATATACCTTCTACACATGCTATTGCCAAAGTATATCCTGCAAATAGTTTTTCAGTATCAAATCCTACACCATATTCAACATCTTTGGGTGTAGTACAGAGAGGTCCAGATAACTGTTTATATGTAAACAATACTGGAACAACTAATGTATTAAAACTTAGTACACCAAACTTATCATTAAATAGCTCAGGTTTTACTATAACTAATGTTTCTGTAAATCCAATTGACACTGGAAACATAATTACGGCTATAGGGTTACCTATGATGCCAAATAATATACTTCCTCTTGAAGACACTCCAGCAAACTTACTATTAACTCCTTGTTGTGATATAGGAAGTCCAGTTATTGTAGATCCAGCAAATCTTACAAACTATGATCCAAACTTTAGTACTGATTATGTTTTTTGTATTCCTGGTATTCAAGATGGTGTAAACTGCTATGAGGCAGTTCGTACATTTGATGCAGTAACTGATGCAACATCATATACAGTACAGGGTCAATTTAGAAACTGCGCAGCTTGTAAAAACAGTGGACCAGAATGCAATGATTGCAACTTTTTCTACTTTAATCTACTTGACTGTTGTACTAATGAGCCTTATAAAAATGAATTAGGAGAGATAGTATACTTTAAATACTATAACGTAACAGATTATTTAGGACAACCTGTTCCTTCTGACTTTGCTTCTCCCATAATCATTACTGAAATCAAAAATGAAGCAACAGATGTAGTAGCTGAAGGCTGTCTTATTCTTAATGAGTTAGCAGGATTTGATCCTAATATTACATATTTAGATTGGGTTACAGAGTTTTACACCGCTACTTCAGTAGCAAAATGTTCTGATTGCCAAATTTGTAAAACTTGTTATGTATTAGAAGATTGTAGAAATCCTGCCAATATTATATATACTGATACAGATTTATCACTTTATGTTGGCCAAACAGTAGTATTGTTAGGAGATACAGGAACATGTTACTTTGTAGATGTATTAGAAGAATGCACAGGCACTGAAGTATCAGTGACTATACTTAAATCTTTTGCAACATGTTGGGATTGTAATCCATGTTATAAGCTTGTAGATTGTGAAAACCCTGCTAACTTTATTTATTCAGACCAAGACAGTTTAAGTGCATACATTAATCCTACTAAAATAATAAAGGTTAATGGAGGAGCTACTTGTTATATAGTTCAAAAATCTGATGTATGTACTGGTCCTTTTACTTATGTAACGGTTAATAATGAGTTTGAACAATGTGCTGAATGTAAAGGTTGTTTTAAGCTTACTAACTGTGAAGATGATACTGATGTAGAGTATGTAATTGATCCACAATTAACTCAGTATCTTGGACAAGTAATTGTACTTAAATTTGGTACAAAATGCTATAAAGTTTCTTATGATAAAAATTGTGAGGGTGATGAAGTAACTCTTCAGATAGGACAATCATTCCAAGATACTGCAACTCAAACAGCATGTGAGCAATGTATTCCTGCTCCAAAACCACCTAAGTTAACTAATGAAAGACCTGTAAGACCTGGTTATATCAAACCTAAGTGTCCTAATAACTGTGATACAGGTTGTTCATCTTGCAATAATAATTGTTAATAGATAATAATAATGGCAGAAATATATAGGCTATCACCATGTGATCCACTGTTACCTGAGATAATTGTATCATCTGAGAATCTTACTCTTGAAGTTAATCTTGGGGATGTAATATGTATTGTAAATGGACCACAAGGCAATGCTTGTTATACTGTAAGCAAAAGCTTACTTCCACCTACTACTACAAGCACTATATATGTAAATCAAATATTTGAAGATTGCGTATCATGTACAGAATTATGTACAACTCCAATTAACAATGTTCTTTTAATTCCTTGCATTGCAGGTTTGGGTAATATCATTGTTCCATATTCAAATTATAATTATCCAATTACGCCTACAACTAGTGTAATATGTTTACAAACTGATGACTATGCATCTCTTTGTTATACAGTTCAGTATACCCAGTTGCCTATTAATTCTCAGCAAGTAATTGTACCTAAAGCATTTTTTGGTAACTGTAACACGTGTCAAGAGACATGTTTCTATGAGTTTTATACTCTTGTAGATTGTCAAACAGGAGAACAGTATTTAAACTCTACTGGTCAGCCCCTTAATTTTTATTACTCTGGGGTTACTTCTACTAAAGTAACTGCTCAAGGTGGTATAGATTTTTTAACTGAAGTTGTACTTACAAATATCTATGGTCCAACTGGTATTGAGATAGCAAAAGGTTGTCTTAAACTTGTTGAAGCAGATTATGTAGATGGACTAACCTATTTACCAATTGATTTAACAATAGACAAAGTTCATTCAGTAGATACATGTGTACAGTGTAAATTAAGAGATTGTGGAGATTGTGATACTTTATATACTGAAAAAGTAAATTGTAAATATGCTGAGCAAGTCTATGCAGTACTTCTTTCTAAGAAGTATGGACTAGAAACTTGCTGCACTGAGGACCTTCAAAAATGGGATATCAAGAAAGAACTTGTTGATCTGACCAATAAGAAGGATACATATATTCCTTGTTGTGAAGTTTGTTCTCCTAATTGCTCAACAGCATATCAAACAAGTTGTTCTTGCAATAAATAATATTTGTAAATTAGGTTAATATTTAATATATTATAGTATGAAGCCACTGAATTATGATGATAATGGATGTAATAACATCTCATCCAACTGTGTAATCTGGCAAGGTCCAGATATTAAATGTATTAATCTTTGTAAGGGAGACACAGTAAGTGATGTTATTTATAAGCTAGCAACTGAGCTATGTGAAATACTTGATATACTTAATATTGATTCATATGCTTTAGATTGTTTTGCTGGAACCAATGAACCTGCAACTTTTAAAGAACTTATACAGTTGATTATTACTCAGCTTTGTGATATTCCTGCTGTAATAAATAACATTAATAATAGAATAAATACAAGTACATCAGGAGCATGCCCTGATTGTGTACTTAATTTGCCTACTTGTTTTCAATATGTAAACGGTTTTGGAGACACAGTTACAGAAGCCCAATTAACAGACTATGTAACTTCTATAGGAAATAGAGTTTGTCAGCTTATTGTAGAGATTAATACAATACAAATTGCTGTAGCAGATAATACTGCCAGGATTACAATCCTTGAAAATACACCTCCTCCAGTATACATTCCTCCTACAGTTACTCCAACCTGTGTGCTACCTAGTGTACCTACACAGATGAATGATGTATTGTCTGCATTAGAAACTCAATTTTGTCAATTAAGATCAGCTACTGGCGGACCTGTTGACATATATATAAATGTTGCAAAACAGTGTGCAGGATTAAACTCTGATGCTTCTCTTACAAGCAGTTCTATAACAATGAGTTCAATCCCTGGTTGGACAAGTTCAGTTAGTAACATGGCAGAGGCTTTTGGTAACATGTGGCTTACCATTTGTGATCTTAGAACTGCAGTAAGAAACATTCAACTTAATTGCTGCCCATCTGGTTGTGATGGTATATCTATTACATTGCTTGCAGTACTTGATGGAACTAATTTGACTATATATGTAAACGGTACCATACCTACCAATTTTGTTCAGTGTTCTGGTACAACTCAAATTAAAATAAGTGATACATCAGGAACTTCAAGTATTGTAACTTTTGACTTGCAGTCATATTTAAATAGTTTTGCTGGATTCACAGTTAATCTTGCATCAACTCCATTAAATACTGCATTGGATCTTACAGTTGAAATTGAACCATGTTTGTCTGATCCAAACACTGGAACAGTATGTAAATCTTGCTTGTCCTATACAATTATTAGTACAGCAAATTGTCCTGAGGTAACATTGACTGCAGAAAGCACTGCAATTGATTATTCATTTACAAGTCTTGCTGGCAACTACACATATACTATAGAACTCTATGACAATACATATGGTACATTGCTTCAGACACAAACTCAAGCTGCAGGCTCTACTGTACCTGTAACTGGGTCATTTACTACTCTGACATCTTCTACTCAATACCATATTAGAGTTTCAGTAGTACCAACTGCTTGTCTTGAATGTCCTCCAACTGTATGTCCATTCAATACAACTACAACATTACCTCCAATTATTCTTTAATTAAATAACTCATAAAATGGCTTGTGGAAATAAAAATTGTGGATGTCAAGATACTGGATTAACAACACAGATACCCTGTGATAATTTCCTGTGTCCAACTCCAAATCCCTGCTCAGAGACATTTGACGCTTGCTGTATCATCTATACTGGTCCTCCTGTTGGATCAGTACAGACTGGAGACAAACTCTGTGATATAATACAGAAGCTTGCCATTGGTGGTTCATCTGGTCCTAACTCATGTAGAGATACTGAAAAGTGTTATTCAATTGTAACAAACTTTGTAGGTACACCAACATCCAGTACGTCAATTACATTAAGTTGGACTGCTAATCCATTGGCAGGTCAATATGGAGTATACTATAAACCTGCTACAGGCTCTACTTATAGCTTATTTGCTACCATCACCAATCCTCTTACCGCATCTATTGTTGTAACAGGTCTTACTGCAGGTACTGCATATGATTTTGTAATTATAACTGCTTGTCCCTAATCTTTAAAACTTAATATCATGGCTTATATTTTTGCACCCACACTTCCTTCTACAGGAACAAATGCAATACCAAACTCAGGTTGTGCTACAGCTTCAATTAGAGTGACCACACTTGCATAACAAAAAAATGTCACGGTTTGTTGGTATAACGGTGACTGACAGGTAAAAGCCCTCAGAGAAATCTGGGGGTTTTTGCTTTTAAGAGATTAAAAGTTTATTTTTAAACTTTCAAAAAAATGCGTATATTATATAGAGGTGTATTATGACAAGTAAGATTAGAAAGCCAGATTTAAACGCTCCAAGGTTCAGACCTAAAAGAACAAGTCTACTTAATGAAGCTTTCTATACAAGGTTTAAGAAAAAATACCCTCAGTATAAAGATGTGTCCAATAAATTGCTTAAGTCTGTAATAGTAGGCTTTAACAAAAAATTATGGGAAACAGTAATTGAGTATAGAGATGGTGTAGAATTGCCTGAAAATATAGGTTACATATTCATAGGAACATGCAATCCTGCAAAGAAGAATAACCCTGACTACATCAAATCTTTAAAGTACAATCAACAAGTATCTCATAGAAACTTTGCTTCTGACAATCATTTGGCTAAGATCTTCTATACTAACTTTAATAATAAGTATAGACTGGTAGATAGAGAGATATGGCAGTTTAAAGGTGAGAGAGACTTTACTAGAGCAGTAGGCAGAGAGTACCCAGAGAACTGGAAAAAATACATTAGGGTAGAACCCTACATGCTCATTAATGAGCTTTATAAAAAAAGAATGTTTAGAAACAACTATATAAAAGAAGTTTCTGAACTAACTAAAGATTATAATGAATTTGATTTAAACTAAAGCTATGCCCACAACAATAGGAGAATCTATATCCAGGATAAGGAATATTATAAAAGCAGTTAATGAAGATGCTTTTATTACTGATCGTTACATATTCAGTATCATTAACAAGTATTCTACTTTTGTAGTAAGAAAGGATAGCACGGCTCAAAGCCAAACAAACTTTAATAGTTTTTATGTTACCCTTCCTTGTGTAGAACTTATTGAAGTAGACAAAGTAGAAGCTTGCTGTAATGATGTAAAGTCTAACTGTACAATAATGAGGACTAAGAATAAGATTCCAGTAATCAGACAGGGTATTTCTGGTCCTCTTATTAAATCAGTTTCCTCAATTGATGGTAGTCAACTATGTTATTTGACTCAGCCAAGTATATATGTAGCAATGTCTAAATCAACTACTTTTAAGTATAATACTAAAAAGTATTACTGGTATATGAATGACTATCTCTATTTGCCTAATGTTTCTTGGGAAGCAGTAAGAATTGATGCTATATGGGATGGTGATATAACAAGTTATATATGTGATAATGGTGATGAGTGTGAACCAAAACAAGATAAACCACTTGGTATACCTGACTATCTCATTGCAGAAATTGAGCAATTAACAATTAAAGAAATCAGCATGTTGCACACTATACCTGTTCTTGATGCTGATAACAAAATAAGTCCACTAAGATCTTAATATAATGTCATATAACTATACACTTAAGTACAGGACATTTGATGAATTACTAAATGATGTATTGGTAGATTTTTCTAATACAGCATTACAGAATCAAATTGAGCCACAGCAATTAATTAAAGTTGCTAAAAAAGTTAATTATGATCTTGGTCTAAGAATCATGATGACTAAGGAAGCATTGCTTGAAGTAGAGAAAGGAAGAGTAAGGTTACCTGATGATTTTTATACTTTAAATTTTGCTCTTATATGTGACGAGGTTACTGTAGAGCAGCCAATGCCAC
>Ga0315907_10006639_pt1 | contig 12221 bp, 10 predicted proteins | sample LakEriMetagenome_3_FD_203525 | JGI IMG/M metagenome (GOLD analysis project Ga0315907, IMG submission 203525) | Freshwater fungal communities from buoy surface, Lake Erie, Ohio, United States - Buoy 12 MA123 | ecosystem: Environmental > Aquatic > Freshwater > Lake > Lake biofilm | place: USA...
TGCTCGAACCGATGTTCATTGGTGGCTTTCAACAAGCTTCGATGCGTCCGGGAACCGAAAGCCCCGCACTGGCTAGCTCCATGGCCTTCGCTACGGAATTGGCCGTCCAGGAGCAGCCGGTTCGCTACACAAAGATGATGCAATCTAGAGAACTCCTCGAATCGATCCTGTTGAACGAAATACCCGATGCGGTTGTCCTGGGCTCACACGCCCCACGATTGCCCCATACGATCAGCCTCTCGTTCCCGGGCTTGGATCGACAGCTTTTGCAATTGGCGCTCGATCGCGAGGGTATCGCCTGCGGTACCGGGTCGGCTTGTGCCAGCGGTTCGAGCCAGCCTTCGCACGTACTCCAAGCCATGGGACTCGGCAAGCCGATCGTCCAAGGTGCCATCCGTTTGAGTCTTTCGTGGGAAACCTCCGAGGAACAGGTCCTGGCCGGGGCCGAAAAGATCATTCGCGTGGTTCGTCGTCTGAGGGCCAAGCATTAGTCTGTCGATGAGCGGACGAATCGCCAGCCGCATCGGAAAAGCTCGTGAACCTTGCCCAGGCAGGTAGGTAATTGTTCCATCGGTTCGATGCTGCTTTGAGCCATCCGAGTGGCTTGCGATTCCAGCAGGCAACAGACCATGGGGTGGTAAGAGACTCGGCGGTTTGACCTCGGGCGATCGCATTTCCGAGGAGGTAGTTTTTAGCGTCCTGAGAATCGAGCTCGATGCTCTGTGAGGGTGTAAACAGGGTCGGTAGGAGCATCGATAAGCCATGGTAGGGTTCGATCCTCTTCGATTCGATTCTGGCTAGTTGAAGTCCGTGGCCGAGTCGATGCCCGAACCGTTCGACGAAGGCAAAGGCACCCGGTTCATAACCCAGCCAATGGTGATTCTCGACGAGTTTTTGCAGATGGAACGCGCCCAGTTCTAGCATCGGTTCGGCAGAATCTAGCTTACTGCGGTCCTTGGGTTTTCGCTCTTGGGTTTTGCGAGTTTTGGCTTCGCGGTCGCGGGTTGTTTTGCTGCGGGTGGATTTGGTGTGGTCGATTTTGTTCATCGGTTCGATTGGATCGGACACTTCGATCGCCGCAGCAAAGCCACCGGCGCAATCGTCGCGATGAGGCCATAGGCGATAGCAACCTGCCAGCAGTGGGGATCGCCAGGGTTCGAGTTCCGGGTAGGACCTAGGGGACAGGGAGTCTCGATAGGTTTCGAGCAACGCGGCGACTTGGGCCTCGTTCTCCTGGACTGCGAAGGTGCAGGTGGAGAAGACCAGCAGCCCACCGGGTCGGACCAGTTGCAGAGCGCATTGGAGGATCCGCAAGGCGCGTGCGGCGCAGTGTTCGACGTGGTTATCCGCAAAGGAGCTTTCCGTTTGCTGCTTGCGAGCGACCAAGGATTGGCCGCTGCAGGGCACATCGACGAGGACCTTATCGAATTGACCGGCGAGGCTAGCGGCGAGGTCTTGAGGATCGCTGTTGCTGACGAGGAAGTTGGCGCGACCCGTGCGGGCAAGCGTATAGTGGAGCACGTCCAGGCGGCTAGCGATGACTTCGTTGGCAAGAAGAAATCCATGGGTACCGAGCCTTTCGGCGATCGCCGAGGCCTTTCCACCCGGAGCCGCACACAGATCACAAACCCAGTCGTCAGGATCGAGTTTGAGCATCGCCAAAGGGAGCATTGAAGCTGCGTCTTGAATGTAGTAGTCGGCAGCAGCGTACTGGAGGTACCCGCCTGGCCGAACCGGCCCGGCGGTGAGATTCAAGCCTCCTGTGATTTTCAATCCGGCGGGGAACCAAGGCACCTGAGCGGTAGTAAAAGGGAGGTCTTGGCAGGTTCGATCGACCCTCGGTCGGATCGATTTGGCTGGCCGGCCTCGGAGCGCTTGGGCAAAGGGTTCGGCCTCCGAGGGCCCGATCAAAGATTCGAATTGATCGAACATTAGTAAAATCGCTAGGAGAGATCGGCTTGGGATTTGCCCAGGTTGGATCCGGGCAGTGGCCTGGATTCGAGCCGGGGACTTGATTGTGGATTGGTTTTGGACCATGATCTTCGATTCGGTCCAAGAACGCTATTGTCCGCAGATTCGGAAATCTAGAAATATCACCTATGGCATCGACCATCATCGACCCAATTCTGACCCCGGCAAAGACCATCGACGGCAAGACGCCCAAGCGTCAGGACGTGCCCAAGTCTGAGAGTTTGTGCGATTACTGCACGGCCAGGTGTTGCCGATATTTTGCTTTGCCGATCGAGGAACCCACGACCGATCAGGACTTTGACTTCATGCGTTGGTACTTGTTGCACGACCGGGCCAGTGTCTTTGTCGAGGATGAAGTCTGGTACTTGCTTGTCCATACGGCATGCAAGCACTTGCAGACGGACCATCGGTGCGGGATTTACTACACGCGTCCGCAGATATGTCGAAGTTACTCGACGGAGAATTGCGAGTTTGACGAGGACGCCGTTTACGAGATGTACTTTGAGACGGCCGAGCAAGTCGCGGAGTATGCCGAAGCGCGTTTTTGCAGCGATGGAGAGTCGATTCGTTCCCCTGAGCCACCGTTGTTACCGCTGCTGAACTGAGCTTCTCGGTTCGACCGAGAAGCTCACGAGTGGCTTGAGGACCGATCGCTTGGGGCTTAGAGATACCGATCGAGCATTCGGTCGAAGGCCTTTTCGAGCATCTCGTCGGTATCGTACTTACCGGCGGCGATGGCTTCTCGCATTTGAGCGACCTTGTCGGTGCGGAAAGTCTCTGTCGATTGGGCACCGCCGACCGAGAGGGCTTCTGGGGAGAGTTCGATCAGGTCGACCGGCTCTTGGATTCCCCCGGCCTTAGCGAGAGCTTGGCCCTCGTTGGGAGCCGAAGCTTTGGAGGCGGACCGCAGTGCATCGGCACCGGAAACGGAAAAATTGTTCGAAATCTGCATAGCTCTATCTCTCCCGTGAACACTTCGTGGAATGGACTGCGTATCTGCTCGCGGAAGCCGCTGGTCACACACCAGGGCACCCTTGGAATCTTCGCAGTCCATGTCGCAGAGAAAGACCATCCGTACCGGTCAAGGCGACTTTGCAAAGAGACGACGCAAAATGCGAGCGTCCGGTTGCATCGGATGATCATCTCTACAAATCCAACGAATTTGGTCTCCTACCGATTAAACCCATTGTACGAACTTTGGCGTCCCAGATCCTCACCGGTATCGAACGATCCGATCGATTTTCCGGAACTCTTTTGCCTCTGGGGCTGCTGTCGCGATTGCTCGTCCCAGCAGACCCGTTTTGGCATTCGTCTCCATGTGGGTACTATATTGCAACACCTGTGCCAATGATGCTTCAGGTCGCCGCAAGTTCCCTAAAAAAGACCGACTCGACACAAGGATCTTATACCCGGTCGAGCATCTTCGGTGCAAGCTCTCTAGTTTAACAAATCGAATGAGCGTTTCGTGATCGTCTGGCTTTGCTAGCAATGGAGCTTTTTACAAAGAGTCGGCAATTTTTTCAAAACAGGTTGCAAATCGATGTTGACGCTTGAGTCGGATTTTTTTTAAGCTACCGCTCGTCGTTGGTCGCAAGTCCAAGGATCTGATCTTTGAAATTCAAACGCAGAATTTGGCAGGCTTTCGGCCGTCGCTCCGCGAGAGGGATCTCGAACTTCAAAAGCAAGGATGCTTTTGGTTCGTAAAATCCTAGGCGAGCGAAAGTCCATGGAGCAAACAGGGGAAACGGATTTGCCTTGTTTGACTTCAGCCATTTTCTCGAACCAAATCATTGCTAGTTTTGCATGACCTTTGGCTCCCGGAAGCTCGTAGTCCTCCGTCCCCCCTGGGACTCGTTCACGTCCGGGAGCCTTTTTTTATTCCTTGCTACGGGTTGTTTTTCGCTATGGGGTTCGGATCGATTCGCACAGGCGTTCGAGGTGCTCGTCGAGCACCTCGGCCCCGGAGACAATCTGGAGTTCGATCTCAAGAGCCCAAAGCGGAATCTGTCCGATTCGGTCGCTCGATAGTTTCGCAAGATCCTTGCCGGTGCACAGGATGACTTGCGGGGGGACGCTGCACTGGCTGGCACGTTCGATGATGCCTTGCACGTCCATAGGGCTGTACGGATGGTGGTCTGGAAAATGGACTTTTTCAACCACCGGTATCCGAAGACCCTCAAGGGTATCGACGAAGGCTTTGGGGTTTCCAATCGCACACAGAGACATCGCAGGTTTGCCTTCGAAAAACCCGAGCTCATGCGATTCCCCTGAAGCGTTCTTCCATCGTACCGGGGCATGAACGCTCTGGACCCACGCTGCCTTGGGATTGACCCGCTGGACTTTGGTCCTGAGATTGGCAAGATCCTGCATGGAGACTTGGTCGCACCTGGTGACGAGGACCAAATCGGCTCGACGTAGCCCTTTGAGAGGCTCTCGAAGCAATCCGCGGGGGAGCAAATGCCCCCAACCAAAAGGGTTCGTCGCGTCGAGCAGGACGATGTCAAGGTCTCGTGCAAGTCGGCGGTGCTGGAACCCGTCGTCTAAAAGCAAGACCTGCATCTCGAGCTCCTCGACGGCAAGACGAGCGTTCTCTACGCGGTCGGAGGCTTGCAAGTGCGGAACATCTGGAAGCAGCGACTCGAGTTCCCTGGCCTCGTCGTTGAGCCCGTCTGCAAGCGCTCCGTAACCTCGGGATAGGATCGCAACGCGTATCGCTCGCCTTCGCATCCACTTGGCAATCCAAGCACATGCGGGCGTTTTTCCTGTACCCCCAGCCGTGAGATTCCCTACCGAAATCACCGGTGCGGCGGCTTTGGTTATCTTGAACCACCCCCGCTGATACGCTTGATTGCGGCAAACCACCGCCGCTTGGTAAGGGAACGAAGCTCCCCAAAGCGCACCGCGTATCAGGAGTGACACCAAGGTATTGTCGTTGGTTCGAAGGTATTTCTCGAACGGATGCATGGACTTGCTGTTGGTTGAAAATCTTGACGGCATAGAAACCTGACGCGTCGCCGAATTGTAGAGCTCATGACGACTTGCTGACAGACGTGAACGCGAAGACGCGAAGACGCGAAGACAGGAAGAAGGGAACGCAAAGACGCAAAGGCGCAAGGACGCAAAGGGAAGAAAAGAAAATAGGAATAGGAATAGGAATAGGAATAGGAATAGGAATAGGAATAGGAATAGGAATAGGAATAGGAATAGGAATAGGAAGGGGAAGGGGAAGGGGAAGGGGAAGGGGAAGGGGAAGGGGCTTTGGTTTTGGTTTTGGTTTTCCCTTGCGTCTTTGCGTCTTTGCGCCTTTGCGTTTATTTCTTCCCTGCGTTCCCTTCTTCCCCGCGTTTTATTTCGATCTGCGGTCTAAAGACCATTGACCACGCGGTGAATCCCATCCTTGACGAGCCTCTCGCCAAAATTGATCACCAATCCGAGTCGCAGGTTTCGTAGGCGAAGGTAGGTCAGGGTCTGGATCTCAAATAACTCAAGATACATTGAAACCGCTTTGCACTCGACGATGACCACGGAGTTGACCAACAAATCGATCCGAAGCGGGGTCGATAATGTCACCGATTTGTACAGGATCGGTGTTTGTACCTGACGCTCGACCCGACAACCAACTTGCCTTAACTCCCATACCAATGCCTCCTCGTATACCGATTCAAGCAATCCCGGCCCACCCAACGTGCGATGCACCTCAATCGCCGCGCTGACGATCGATCTACTCGTTTCGTTTTCGCCCATCGCGATCTCCTTATCGCTATCGAAGTTTTAACCAAATGAAAGACCGGAACGCAGGAAGAAATAAACGCAAAGGTGCAAAGGCGCAAAGTCGCAAAGGGAAGAGAAGAAATGGATAAGGGAAAGGGTTAGAGAGGGAAAAAGGGATGGGGTTAGAGAAAAGGGAAAGGGGTGGAAGGGAAAAACAATCCTAAGGCATTTTGTTTTCTTATGCCCTGTTTTGGTTTGTTTTTTTATCTCCTTTTTTTCCCTTTCCCTTCCCTTTTGTTTTTGGTTTTCCTTGCGCCCTTGCGTCTTTGCGCCTTTGCGTTCCCTTCTTCCAGCGTTCCCTTCTTCAAGCCTTCCCTTTTGAGCCTTTGCCTTCGCGTGTCAGTTTTTTATGGGTGAATCGCAAGTCCGAGCGTTTCGGTGAAGCGGTCCATGGCGTTGGCTGTCGCAGCGGTGTAGATGGCATGAGCCGTTTGTCGGTCGCTGAAGACTTCGCGTAACCGAGCGATGTCCGCATCGGTGATCTTGGTCGGATCGCAGGTTAGCTTCTTGGCAAATTCGATGGCTTGGACCAGTCCAGGCGTTAATTTCTTCGCATCGTTGGCGTCCCATGCTTGGATCTGTTGCTCAGTGAGCTTGAGTTGATCGGCGAACGCTTTGGCCATCGCCAGCGAGCTGGAGGCTCGATTGTGTCGGGCCGTGGTCCAACATATCGCAGCTTTGATCTCGGGAGCTAATTCCGGATCGCTCAACATCGCCGTCCAAGCTCGGACCATTTCGGGACCGGCGGCCGGTAGGGTGGCCATGGCACGGTGCCAATCATGGATTTCATCGAGTGGAATCTGGAGAATTTCCGCCGCAGACTCTTTGGAGACCAACTGCACTCGAGGTCCTCGCGTCGCGGAAATCTTCAATTGCTCTTGGCATTCTTGCCACGTCCAAGCCTTGGGGCGAACGATGTCGGCTCCTGCCACGACCAACGATTCACCTTGATTCCATTGAGCGGAAGTTGGAGTGTCGAATTCGACACTTTCTCCTCGCATTTGGGGGTCTTGGGGCAAGCCCATCGAGTCGGTCCAGCGGTTCATGGAATTGAATCTCGCGATGCTGTAGACCAACTCGACAATCTCCGCATCGGAGTATTCCGACTTCAAGGTAGCCACGTCCCGATCGCTCAGAGCAAAGGGTAGGACCGTCATTTTCCGAGCCAGTTCAACCCCTTTTCGAGTTCGAGGGTCCAAGGAATCCCAGTCGCGATCCAATGCGCCGATCTGATCGTCGCTCAGGCCAGCGAGCTTGAGCTTGTGCTCCTGGTGCCCCAAGCAATAGTGGCAGTTGTTGCCCCGCGAGACGACCCAAAAGCACTGGGTCTTGAGCTCATAAGACACCTTGGATTCGGCCTCATTTCCCCAACGCTCCGCCTGGAGCCAGGACTCCGGTAGGTAATATCGTCGGGCTCGACCATTGATGACGTTCGAGCTGGCAGGATTGGTAGCTCCGGGGACCGTCTCGGGAACAGGGAGTCTGGGGACTCGATCTTTGAGTTGCCCTAGGACCTCCTTGAGTTCCGAGCGGGTCGTCGGGATCGTTTTGGTTTTCGCCAAGGTTGCTTCCTGGGCAAACGTCGATCCAGAGGCGATGGCTAGAAGAACCAGCGAAGCAATCCAGTTGTTTTTCATCATGGTGAGTCCTGTGAGATTCTCTTCTAGACTTTCTAAGCTACGGAGCGATCTCCGAGAGGTTAACGATTTCGCCACCGTTTCGGGTTCCAAGGGCTCGGTAGATGACCAAGTCGATGTTGGCCGAAAGGCTTTGGGTCGAGCCATCGACCAGGGCCATGTTGACCAAATTGGCGTGTTGGGAGTTTGCCGTCGTCATGATTCGGCCAGGGGGAAACATGCACGATCGGCCATGGGGGATGTTGATGTGGTAGTACTCGGTCGTGGAGTGGTACCCACGGATCCAAGGAGCTCCGATATCGGAGAAGCCTTGTCGGCTCAGATCCTCAACATTTACCGCATTGCAATCGCGGAGAGCTTCGTCGGCCGTGAGGATATTGGTTCCTGGGTTGTAGGTGTCGGTTTTGGGGGTGGATCGGGTGTTTGAAAAATCGCCGGTAAGTCGTTCGCAAACCGCGGCCGTATTGCTCAATCCATCGGTGATCGAAGCGAGTTTGAGGAAAGAGTCTCGAAAGAACACTCCATTGCAATCAGGGACTTGAGGAATTGGGTTGGCGATGGTTCGGTTCCATAGCGGAATGGTTCCGGAATTGACATAGTAGTTGTTCGCGCCGCCGGCGGTGCCTGGGATCATGGAGGCTGGATCCGATGGGCATCGGAAGGTCGGGACGCTCGTGAGCCTTGCAGCATCGTTGCGAGGGTCATTCCATTCGGCACCGAAGTTCACCAGTGAGTAGATTTGGCTGGCTTCCATGAAGGGGAGCAATCGGGCGTGGACCGAGATGCTGCTTGCAGGACCCAAGCGGTCGGCGGTCTGCGAGATCCGCGATGCTGGGAGCCTTTTGTAGGCCGATTCGTAGTTCATGGCCGCAAGGGAGATCTGTCGCATGTTGTTGCTGCACTGCATGCGTCGAGCGGCCTCTCGGGCGGCTTGAACGGCCGGGAGGAGCAATCCGACCAAGATTCCAATAATGGCTATGACCACGAGCAATTCGACAAGGGTAAAGCCCTTCGGGGCTTGCATACGTTCTGCGCGATTGGAAATTTGAAGCATGATAGCGATGAGATTTCTTGGATAAATGAATAGGGACAGGACCGAACGAGATGGGTGGTTGGCTGAGAATGCAGGTTGGGTAAGAGCAACCGCATCGCTAGGGCATCGATTGTATTAGGGGCTTTCGTAAGCGGTTGCTTGCAAAAGTTTTCCGTCTCGCAAATCGAAGAACTCGTTAAGCGCAAAGAACCCGAGGGGGTCTATCCAAAAGCCCAAGAGAGGGGCATAGAAGGGTATCGCTAACCGAAGAAATCGTTACTCCGAGGAAGGGTGGACGCGACGAGATGGGACTTCCTGGGAGCCGGCAAATCGGCAAAGGGAATGAATCGCTATGGGCTGTTTCGAGGGGAATTCCCGGGTCTTTCTGGTTCTTGCAACGGCAGGAAGAACACGGCCGATCGCCATCGGCGTGGACCATCGCGAGATCCTGTTGAAGAATCGCAGGAAGCTTGGGGCCCGCAGTTGCCGTAAGTTCGGATGGATCCATGCGGATCAATTCCGAATTGATCGCGTTTCGCCAAAGCATTTGCCTGGGAGAAGCTCCACATCGGGCAAAGGCCTCGGAGACACACCCAAGAAAAAACGCAAAGACCATCACCCCAAGGGCGATCGATCGAGAGCGATTTCCGGAAAAGGGTTTTGTCATGTCCGCGGCGGGAAACGTGGGTGTAAAGGGTGCGCAATCACCCTATGATTCGATCTATCGGTGTAAAAGTCAACCAATAATCGTGGAAATTATCTTCGATAGAGGGAATCTAGGCGTTCTCGGCCGTCACGGTTGAGCATTTCGTAATGTGGGTCGCGATGTTCGTAATCGACGACGAACCATTTGCCACGGTCCTGTTCGAGATGGACACGAACCCAACGCGGAACGGATCCGGTGTTTTGCCCACGCGAGGCACGGACAAACACGTTCATGCGAATCGATGCGTTTTTTGGGTTTATGGATTTACCGAGTTCGATCCCATGGATTTTCTTGATCTGGACCGATTCGAATTCGACGGCTTCGAGTTGGGATTTCAGGGATCGGAGTTCTTCGCTCGCGTCGGGATGAACAGACTTTACGACTTCTTGGAAGCGATTGGCTTGTAAATCCGCGGCGATTTTATGGATGAAATCATCTAGGACCTCGCGATCGGTCTTGTAGGTGACGTTGATCACTAGCAGAGCAACCGTCGCTAGAGCGACTCCAAGGCTCGATTTCCAGAACAGGTCTCTGCCTGATTGCATCCAAGCGTAGATCAAGATGGCCGCGAGGAAGAATCCCAGCAGTCCGATGATCCATGGGGACTCGAGCAGGTACTCTTGCATGGGGATCCGCGAAATCCAGACGAGAACTCCAGGTGTGCAAACGCTTGCACAGCACCTTGGAGGTTTACCCGAATTCTAACGGGCTCGGAACGATTTACAACTTGGCAGGCGCCTGGCTGTTCGTTGGAAAACAGGTAGATCTGTGGCCGAGCAGCGCAAGCTGAATGGGGTTTTGTGAACGTGTGTGACTTACCGGACGGCTTGAGCCGTTCCGCTTGCATTTTTCACCGGACGGCTAAATCTTCACGGCGAAGGCAACAAAAATGGTGGGGATGTCAGGTTCGAAGTCATTGTCGAAACAGATTACCAGCAAGCGTCTGCCGTCGGCCAATTTCGGTCCCCAAGCGATCCCTTCGGGTTTTTCCGGGGCGTTGGCTCCAGAGAACCCGTAGGCAGGGTCGAGCAGATCGATCAGCAGGGTTTTGCGAATGGGTGTGGTTTGGGTATCCAATCCCTGCCGCATCGATGGGACATGGCTGATATCGCTCGCACCGGTCGCATCGGCGAGGTAGATCCGCTTGATCTTGGCCTCTTGCCCCGAGTTGCTATCGCGTTCGAGGACCAGGTAGCGGTTTGCATCGACGCTCAGCAGTTCGCTGATCCCGGTCGATTCATCGTCGAGCCGATAGGCTAGCTGTTTGGTTTTGCTGGTGGTCGTATCGATAGCGATCCAGCGGGTCCAAACGCCCAAGCATTTCTTTTTCTCGATTCGGCCATCTTGCACCAAAGGACCCTGCATCGCGCCGACGATGGTTTTGCCATCGGGACTGACCGCAACACCTTCGAGGCCACGATTGCTGTAAGCACCTTGCTCGAAGGCAGGAGAGCGTTTCTCGCTGAGTGCAAACCCTGGTGGCAACGTGAAGCTCTTGATCAAGTGTCCTTCGTTGGAGAACTGATCGAGGTTCGGTCCATATTCGTCGCTGATGACGACGCCCGAGTTCCCCAAATAGCGAATGCCTTCTGGATCGTAACTTGGGCAACGCTCGGGTTTGTCCCAGGCCTTGAGCACTGAGAGACTTCCCGTCATCGCTTGGCCGTTTGCATCTCGCAGCATCGTTGTCGCTTCGAGTTGGAACTGGATGTTTCGCGTTTTCGGATCGACGTTGAGAACGACGGTATGAAACCGGCAGGGGAACGAAGCTGCCCCGTCGCCCGCACCGCGATCGGAGAGGACCACATAGCGGTTTCCCGATCCTGTGTAGTCGATGGCCGACAATCCACCAAAGGCATCGATAGGGGTGTTGGTCTCAAGTAAACCGCTCAAACCGCTCTTGTCGGTGGTTTTGCCCGAGAGTTGGGTCGACCCGAGGTACTCGACTTGCGCCGATGCAGGCCTATGGCCCAGGGCCGTGTAGCTTAGCACGCATCCGACCGCAGCCAGAACCGTCCTTCGGAACAACGAGGAGCGAGCTTGATCCTTCCTTGATGATTTCGTCGATACCATCTCTCAACATCTCTCTTCGAATTAGCGAATGTGCGACTACCAAAAAAAAGAGCTTACACAGGAAAGTATGTGTAAGCTCATTCTGTTCGTTGGACAAATTCCGGTTCGCAAAACCACAGAACCGGAGGCGGGGATTAATCGCCGAAGTTCCCGATATCCCCTAGGTCGCGGGTGCAAAGAGCGACGAAGGCCGGTCCGGCGATGTTGGCCGAGATGAACTGAACCGAACCGTCTCCGACGACATAGTGAGCACCGCTGCCGTGGAAGGCATAGAATTCCGAGTCGTTGGTGCAGTTCATGAAGCAATTTCCGACGATCGTCGTCGCACCTGCACTGGTGGTGCTGTTCTGCAATCCTTGGGCATTAGAACCATCGACGCTGAATCCACCGTTGATATCAGCCCATCCCCAACCGTCTACCGTGACGTTGGTACCGGAAGCGATTCCAGGGCGTGGGTTGACGACCCTGCGGCCGCTGACGTACATCGTTGGTCGTCCGGCACCTTCTCCGATGACCAAGGTGTTGGAGAGTCCGTCTCGGATGGTCGCAAGCTTGACGCCCTCAGGACCCCGTCCCATAGCACCCATGACTTCGCGAGTCCCGATGCTTGGCAAGCCTGCCGCGACGAAAGCCGAATTGCGGACCGCATTGATCGACCCGTAGTCTGCATGTCCCCACAGTGGCGAGTCGGTTCGCAGGTTGTTAGAGATAGCAGCGTACAGGTTCTGCGGTGGAACATCGCGTGGCGATGGCGACGAAGGGCAAATCATGATTGGGATCTGCGTTGTGGTGACCACATCGTTGGCCGGTGCATACCAAGGTAGGTTGAAGTTGTACCGAGTGAAGTTTGGACCTTGCTCGATCATCGGCAAGATCATCGCGGGCCAAGAGACTTGGAAGACTGGGTTGCTCGTCGAAATACGGCTCGGTGGGAGTCGCTTGTAGGCGCTCTCGTAGTTCATCAATGCTAGACCGAGTTGGCGTGCATTGCTGCTGCAACTCATGCGACGGGCTGCTTCCCGGGCAGCTT
>Ga0315907_10006640_pt1 | contig 12221 bp, 10 predicted proteins | sample LakEriMetagenome_3_FD_203525 | JGI IMG/M metagenome (GOLD analysis project Ga0315907, IMG submission 203525) | Freshwater fungal communities from buoy surface, Lake Erie, Ohio, United States - Buoy 12 MA123 | ecosystem: Environmental > Aquatic > Freshwater > Lake > Lake biofilm | place: USA...
TCAATCTCTATAAATCCACCAGATGTTAAAAATTGAAGTGTTTAAAAAGCTAGATATTTATTTAGTAATTGCTTTTTTTTGTTTGTTAACATTTATTCTGCACAAGCAATATCTGAATGAGTTTCCATCTTATACCCACGCTTGGTCACAATCAGATCGTTATGCATTAGCGAATGGTTTTGTTGATAATGATTTGAATTTTTTTAAACCTCAAACATTAGTTTACAATCACCCCATTCCAAATAAATGGGACACTGCTGATAGTACTCGCATCACGGCTGTTGATTTTCCGATACATGATTATATTCCTGCAATATTTATGAAAATAGCTGGTAATAAATCGCCGTTTTTTTTCAGAACATATATTCTTTTATATGGTTTTTTAGGGTTATTGTTTTTATATAAATTATCAAAGCAACTGGGAAATTCAATTTTGATTTCTTTTTTTATTACGATTTTGGCAGCAACTTCTCCTGTCTTTGTTTATTATCATAGTGGATTTATTCCTTCAATTCCATCATTATCAAACTCTATAATTGGTATTTATTTTTATATAATATATAGTGATTCAAAGCAATTTAAATCTTTCAGCATAAGCATTCTATTTTTAACATTATCAGCTTTAGCAAGGACAACTTTTTTAATTCCATTGTTTGCCGTTTTGGTGGTAGAATTAATAACAATGATTCAAAAGAAAAAAATCAATTTGAAAGTTATTTTCATTGGATTGTTTTCATTTTTAGCGATTCTTTTTTATGTAATTTATAATATTTATTTAAGAAAGACATATGGAGCAATGTTCCTTTTTAGTTTCAAAATGGCAGATAATTTTGCAGAATATGTAGAGATAATTAAGATAATGCTTCAACGTTGGACTTTCCATTATTTTTCTTGGATACACTATCTTATTTTTTCTATGATTTTGTTGTCCGTTTTGGTTTTCAAAAGAAAAAATTTAATACAATTTTTAAAAGATTGTAAATCAATCGTATTACTATTGATATTGTTATTTGTTGGGAATACTATATTTTTCATTTTGATGGCCAAACAATTTGAAAATCATGATTATTATTTTTTAGATACTTTTTACCTGCCCATTATAATATTTACGATCGTTATGTTTTCATTTTTGAATTTTAAAAAAATTCAAAATATTATTATTCCGATTTTATCGATCGCTACTTTTTTTCTATTTGTAAATGCTCAATTTATGCAGAAAGAAAAAAGAATAACAGGAACTTGGGATATTGTAAATGAGTCAATTTTAAATTTTCGAAACTCAGAGATTTTTCTTGAACAAAATGGTATTTCTGAGAATGAAAAAATATTTGTACTTGGAAGTTATACTCCAAACATCCCTTTTTTATTAATGAATAGAACAGGATACTGTAATATGTATTCAAATTACTCAGCAATCAAAAAATCATTGGATTTTCCTTCGAAATATTACATTTTTCAGAATGAGTTTTTTCTTCAGGATATCTATGCACATTATCCTCAAATCATTAAACATCTGAAAATGTTAGCAACAAATGGTAAAATTACTATCTGTGAAAAAGAGAATTCAAATCAAAACTTAGAACAGTTTTTACAATTAGAGAATAAAAAACCAATAGTAGATTTGAAAAGCGCTAAATACAAAAAGGTTGAAATTTTATCAACTCAAGAATTTGTTATGTTGTATAATGCAAAAAATGATAAACAGTTTTCTAAAAATAGAGTTGTTAAATACACCTTTGATAGTAAGGGGAAACCCTTAAAGGATGTTTCTTTAGTAGTTTCATTAGTTGATCATGATTCTTTGATTTACTATAAATGTTTTTCATTGTATTTTAATCCTAAAAAAGTTTGGAATAAGAATTATAATTTATTTAGTCTTCCCAAAATAGATTCGAAGTCAAGTGAATTAAAAATTTACTTTTGGAACCCTAATAAAGAAAACATTTCAATCTCAAAATCTAATTTAACTATCTATTAATCAATTCAGTTATTTTTTTTATTATCTTAATGTTTACTTTCACCTTAAATTTTAATCTTTTTTTAAAAATATTATTATCTTTACAGCATTATTGAATTTAAAATAAAGAGACATGAGTATTTTCGGTATAGTATTATTCCTTTTAATAGCAGGTATGGCATTTTGGATGTTGTTATTTTTATTAGGATTTGTAGTTCCTTATTGGATTACATTAGGTGCTTTTGCAAAAATGCGTCCGAAAAGAGTTTTTGACGAAGAAGAGACAGAAGAAAAATAATTTTCTTAAAACCATATTTAAAGGGTTGTTATTAAGTTAACAACCCTTTTTTTATTTAGAATGATTCTAAAATACCTTTTTTATGGTATTGTTGATTATCTAGAATGATTCTAGATTTGTGCCATCAAAAAATAGATCATGAATAAAATAATTATTTTTTTTTCCTTTAGTATTTTGTCATTGAATTCTTTGTTTGGACAAATTCTTACAAGGGAAGATTCTTTAGCTGCTGGATTAGTTAAATCTAATTCAACAACTGTTATTTCAGGATATGGAAATGTAAAATATTCCAATAATTTAACGGAAAAAACGGCTAATGCAAATGTTGATCGATTAGTATTATTTGTTGGACATAAATTTAATAGTAAAATATCTTTTTTTTCAGAGCTAGAAGTTGAAGATGCGAAAATTGCAGGTGGAGAAGTAGGTGGAGAATTCGCAATAGAACAAGCATTCTTGAAATTTGACATTAATAATTTCAATTATATCTCAGCAGGACTCATCATACCAAGAATTGGATTAATTAACGAAAATCATTTACCTACTACATTTAATGGAAACGATCGACCTTTTGTAGAACAATTTGTTATACCTGCAACTTGGAGAGAGATAGGTGTGTGTTATTATGGAACAAGTATTCGAATTCCAGGATTGAATTATTCGCTTGGCTTATTTAATGGATTGAATAGTTCTGGTTTTGAGAGTGGAACTGGAATTAGAGGTGGGCGATATGAGGGAAGCGGAGCAAATGCTTCATGCATGGCTCTTACCGGTTCGATATTATATTTTAAAAATCATTTTCGTTTTCAAACTTCTGCTTATTTAGGTGGAAGTGCTGGATTAACAAAACAGGAAGCAGATAGTTTGCAATTGAGTTATGGGGCTTTTGGAACTCCAGTTGCATTATTTGATGCAAATTTAATTTATAAAAATAAAGGTTTTACATTAAAGGCTTTGGCATCATTTGTTAATATTGTAAACGCAGATGAAATCAATAGGGCATATGCCAGTAATACACCGGAGCAAATTGTCGGATATTATGGTGAATTAGGATATAATTTACTGCATAAAACAGAAAAGAATTTCACTCTTTTTGCTAGATATGAATCACTAAACATGAATCTTAAATTACCAGAAAATGGGATTGAAAATAAAGCATTAAATCATCAGTATATAGTTGGTGGTATTTCTTTTCAACCTCATAGAGGAGTTATTATTAAAGCAGACTATTTTTACAGATTAACAGGTGATATTAATCCAGATTTAATTGTAAATCCTTATCCACAAGCGAAACCCTTTTTTAAGCAACAACATTTTATTAATCTAGGAATTGGTTATAGCTTCTAGTAATTAAGAAATATGAATTCGGAAAGAAGAGCATTTTTAAAAGATACTTGTAAGCTATGTGCAAGCATTGTAGGAATATCTATTGTATTGCCAGCAATTGAAGGTTGCGCACCATTAAATTATTATTCAGCTGGTGTTTCTAATGGTAAAATAAATGTTCCATTAGCTTCATTTGTTGAGGAAACAAATATGGTAATTGTCAAGGATAAATCTTTGAATTATCAAGTTGCAGTCATCAAACAAAAAGATAACTCTTTTAGAGCTTTTGAATTAAAATGTACTCATCAAGATAATGCATTAATAGCAACAAAATCTTCATTTGTATGTAGTTTGCATGGAAGCTCTTATGATTTAAATGGCAAAGTGACAAATACACCTGCATCTACTAATCTTAAAGAATTTCCGATTGAAGTTATTAACGAAACAATTCAAATTCAATATTTATAATATTATATCATATGAAAATTTTACTTTTTTTATCATTAGCAGTTATTACTATATCCTCATGTAAAAAACCAACTGAGGTTACAAATAAAGTAGATTCATTTGAAGTATTGCAAAAGGAAGTGTTGTCAGATTTAGCGACCAATGTAAATACCGCTTCATATATTGGCCTAGCTTCAAAGTCGGATGATTTATATAATGTTGTTCTAGCTTTTAATCTTAATCCGTCTGAACAAGGATTGACAGAAGCTAAAAATATTTGGAAAGAAACCAGAGCTATATGGGAGCAATCGGAAGGGTTTTTATATGGTCCTGTTTCTTCAAATAACATTGATCCACAAATTGATACTTGGCCAGTTGATTACAATGCTTTAGAAAATGTATTGAATAGTTCAAATACTTTTTCAGAATCAGAAATCAACGCTTTGGATGATGCTTTAAAAGGATTTCATCCAATCGAATATTTGTTATTTGGTCAAAATGGAAATAAAATTTATACAGATTTTACTCAAAGAGAAAGAGATTACCTAATTGCTTTAGCTTTGAATGTTAAGAATTTGACAAATGATTTGGCTTCAAGTTGGGATGCAAGTATTAGTTCTAATTTTGTTAATCACTTTAAAAATCCAAGTACTTCAAATCCCATATATTCAACCAATAATTTAGTCTATTTAGAAATTGTAAATGCGCTTATTGGAATTTGTGATGAAGTTGCAAACGGTAAGATTCAAGAACCGTTCATTGCTCAAAATCCATTATTGGAGGAATCACCATTTGCGTTTAATTCAATTACTGATTTTAAAAATAATATGGTAAGTGTTCAAAATGTATATTTGGGAAGATACAATGCTGATGGGAAAGGTTTAGAGGATTTAGTGAGGACTTACAATTTGTCTTTAGATAATTCAATTAAAGCTAAAATATCTAATGCAATAAGTTCTTTAGATAATATCAACACTTCTTTTGGAGATGCAATAATAAATTCACCTATTCAAGTTCAAAATGCAATAGATGCTATTAATGAATTAAAAAATGAATTAGAAACAGGTTTGTTACCTTTCGTTCAAACTTATATTAAATAAAAATGAGACTATTAATTTTATTTGGTATTCTTACACTATTGATTACTATCGGTTGTAAAAAAGCAGCTGTTATTGAAGAAGTAGATGAAAAAGATTGGTATGCAGGTGGAAGTCAAACTTTTTTTGATCAAAGTGGAGGTGCATTTGCGAATACATTTGTAGGCTTGACTCCAACACAAGAACAAATTCATAGTGTAGGTGACAAATTTTTTGAAGCTTCATTTGTTAGTTCTCCTTCACCAATAAATCCAGGTTTAGGTCCTTTATTTAACGCAGTATCCTGTGTGTCTTGTCATCCAAGTGATGGCAGAAATAGTGCTCCTGCTGAGGGTGATAATTTACATAACTTATTATTAAGAATTAGTGTATCAGGTGAAAGTGTTCATGGTGGGCCACTAGCAATTCCAAATTTTGGTTTACAGTTTCAACCAAGAGCCATTTTCGGTTTAACTTCTGAGGGTAATGTAAATGTTAATTATTCCTATATACAAGGAAATTTTGACGATGGTGAAGCTTATGAATTGCGTCAGCCAACATTTTCAATTTTAAATTCATATATGTCTTTTCCTTCTGATGCTATGGTGTCCCCACGATTATCAAGACCTGTTTTCGGTTTGGGATTATTAGAAGCAATTCCGGATTGGGCATTACTTGCAAATCAAGACTTGTTTGATTCAAATGGAGATGGAATATCAGGAAAAGCAAATTCAGTTTGGAATGTAAAAGATCAAAAGATGTCTATTGGGCGATTTGGGTGGAAAGCAGGTTCACCAACTTTACTTCAACAAGTTGGATTTGCATTTTCGGAAGATATTGGGATTACAAACTTCTTATTTCCTTTAGAAAATTCTTATGGACAATCTCAATCAGTAAATTCAGAGAAAGAACTATCGGATAGTTTGATTTATTCTGTTACGTTTTATTTAAAAACTTTGGGGGTTCCTGCAAAGCGAAATATTAGCGATTCAGAAGTGATCAGAGGAAAACAAATTTTTACTGAAGCTTCTTGTGTAAAATGTCATACACCTAAACAGAAAACAGCTGTTAATGTTGCCTTTAAATCGATTTCAAATCAAACGATATATCCTTATACAGATTTATTGTTGCATGATATGGGGGGAGGTTTAGCAGATAATCGAACAGAATATTTAGCTGATGGAAGTGAATGGAGAACGCCTCCTTTGTGGGGAATTGGGTTGACAGAAGTTGTAAATGGACATAGTAATTTTTTACACGACGGAAGAGCTAGAAATTTAACTGAAGCTATATTATGGCATGGAGGAGAAGCTGCAAATGCAAAGATTTATTTTAGGAAATTAAACGCATCTGATAGAGCTGCATTAATAAAATTTTTAAAATCGTTGTAAATCAATTAGTTTTTTTCAGCTATTTCCAATCTAATATTTTTAGATTATTATTTTCTGTTTTATTATAGAAGTGTTGACATGATCGGATTATTTTTTCGATAGAATTCCATTTTGTTGATCTATTTGGAGAAATTGCGATGATTTCACGAGCAGGATTTTCATTTATATCGTCTGAAAAAATTTGAATACAATCTGTCTTTTTAAGGTTAAGAATTCGTTCTAGTTCACTTGGAATAAGTGTATATCCTCCGTTTTCATTAACCATTCGAATTAAAAGTTCAATATTTCCCCCTTCATAATTCCAATTATCTTCTTTTTCAGTTTGGATACTGCAGAAGTGTACCATCTGCGTTCTTAAGCAGTTACCTTTACTTAACAACCAAGGGTGTAATTTACCTAATGAGCTTGATGATATTTTTGAATCTTTATGATTTTTGATATACGCTTTTATTTCTTCTTTGAATATTGGAGTAGTTCTTAAACTTGTTTCATTTATTGGTCCAGCTAAAATTCCTAAATCAATTTCTTTTTTTTCGATGGCAATTAATAAATCTTCTGTTTTCAATTCTTTTATTACTACTTGAGAATTTATTAATTCTTCTTTCCAATTTTTAAACATATCAGAAACCAAGTAAGCGGAAATGGTCGGTATAATTCCAATTCTAATTTTTTCTGTATAAAGTCCTTTCATTGATTTAGTTAGATGTTCAATTTTAGAAACATCATTGGTGATTTCACGGATGATAGGAATAAATTCCATTCCAAAATTTGTCAATGATAGTGGATTTGTTGATCGGTCAAAAATTTGAAAGCCAAGATCATCTTCTGCCTTTTTTAGTTGCATTGATAGTGTTGGTTGCGTAACAAAACATTGCTCACTAGCACGCTGAAAATGACGTGTATCATTTAAAGCCAATATGTAATTCATCTGTTGAATTGTAATCATAAGCATTATCTATTGAAATATAAATATAATCAATAAAAACAATAAGTTTAAAATTTACATCTTTGTAGTATAAATTTTTACAGTGGAAAATTCAAACAACTTCTCAGTGATTTATTCATTTAAAATTCATTCTGAATTTGAACATGAGTTTATTGAAAGTTGGAAAGAGTTGACTAATTTGATTTATAAGTTTGAAGGTAGTTTCGGTTCTAGATTGCAAAAAGTAGATTCAAATTTATTTTTAGGTTATGCACTTTGGCCAAATGAAAAAACGTTTGATCAAGCTTCTGATAATGAAAATATTGAGATAGAATTAATAAAAGAAAAACAAAAAAATATGTTGTAGAAATAAAAAGAGTTTTTGAATCTGAAATTATTTCAGATTTGATAATGAACTGTTCTTACAATGATAATTTATATAATGAAAAGAAATAAAATGTTTAATGGTTGGCTTAATAATTAATTAATGCTTTATCGTTAAATTTGGGCAAGTAAATTTTAATAATCATAATAAATAAAATAAACATGGGAGTTTTAGTAGGAAAAAAAGCACCGTCATTTAAAGCGGCTGCAGTAGTAAACGGAGGAGAAATCGTTAAAGATTTTTCATTAGATCAATTCATTGGAAAAAATCCAGTGGTTTTATTCTTTTACCCAAAAGATTTCACATTTGTATGTCCTTCTGAATTACATGCATTTCAAGCGCAATTAGCTGAATTCGAAGCTAGAGGAGCAAAAGTTGTTGCTGCTTCAACAGATACAGAAGAATCTCACTGGGGATGGTTACAAGTTCCTAAAAAACAAGGTGGTATTCAAGGAGTAACTTACCCAATTATCGCTGATACAGATAAAACAATTTCTGAAGCTTATGGTGTTTTAGCTGGAGAGTACGAATACGACATGGAAGGTAAATTAACTGCAAATGGTCCAATGATTGCTTACAGAGGTTTATTCTTAATAGACAAAAATGGAGTTGTTATGCACCAATTGGTAAATAACTTCCCATTAGGAAGAAACGTTGATGAAGCATTAAGAATGGTTGATGCATTACAATTTTTCGAAGAAAACGGAGAAGTTTGTCCTGCAAACTGGACTAAAGGAGATGCTGGAATGACAGCTAGTTTTGATGGAGTTGCTGATTACTTAGCGAAACATTAATAAAAATAATTTATAAAAAAAAACGCCAGTTCAATTAGTTGAGCTGGCGTTTTTTTATGCTTTAAATTTTATTAATTGACAATCATTTTCAAAGTAGTGTTTGTCTCATTTGAGATGATTTTAATAAAGTAAATACCTGAATTTAAATTGCTAGAAGGATGAATTAGTTGGTCATCATTTATATTTACATTTTCAATTAACATACCGGATTGATTGTAAATAGAAATTTTCGAATTTTCCCAATTAACATTTCCACTGATTGCAAATTCATTTCCATGATTAGGATTTGGGTAAATAGTAAAAGTTGAGTTTAAATTCGTTTTGTTAACGGAAATTATATCAGAATAAGTATATTTCCCATCATAATCAGTTTGTTTTAATCGATAGTAAGAAATTCCATCAAAAGGATCTCTATCTATTAAAGAATAGTTGATTTTATGAGTGCTATTACCAGCGCCTGCTACGATATCAAATTCTTGAAAATTTAGTCCATCTTGTGATCTTTCAATTGTAAAATAATCATTGTTTATTTCTGAAGCTGTTGACCATATTAAATCAACGTAAGTATTATTTTCAAGTTTGGCATTAAAAAATAATAATTCAATTGGTAACGCTGTAGCTGATTCAAATGCCCCAATCCAAGGTGTAGTAGCATGTCTTGCTGTTCCGTCAAGGTCAGTTGGAACAATTGCATCCATATCTGTACCAGTATTTTGAACATTACCAGAAGCGTTTGCTGTTACCGATCCTAAACTACCGATTGTTATTGTTCCATTTTTAGAATTTGCATCTTTTGAAGAAGCTGTTCTAAATAATGCAATCGTTGTATATTCCGTTCCATTCCAATTTCCTATTTTACCGCCTGAACCACTTGCTTCTAAATAGTTATAATCTGATGCAATTGTAGGCGAACTACTTCCAAATCGAATTGAAAGATGGGTTCCGGAACCACCACTATTTGATCTAGTGTTCTGGAATATGTTATTTTTAACATTGATGGTTGAACCAGCAGAATTTAAATCAGTAAATGCATTCGAATTATTTGAGCCAGAAGTTGCTGTTCCATAAATTTTAACTGTATTTTGATAGAAATTAAATGTGTTTGAAGTTCCAGATCTATTTAATATCCCTCTTATAATAGGTGAAGCAGAGCCATTATCGAATAAAACAACATTATTGTAAAAATTTAGATCATTATCGGCGTCAACTAAAATGCCAAATAAATTTGCGGAAGCATTACTTGAATTAAATGTAAAATCGGATAATCTATTTTTTTGAACTGTTCCTCCACCATCATAATTGTAAATTCCAATGACAGTTGCAGCAGTTGAACTTGATGCTGAAATAGTTTTTATTGTGTTTTGGGATATGCTATTTGTGTTTGAAACATTTGAACTTTCTAAATGAATACCTGTAAAAGCATAAATGCCAGTTGCTGCAGTAGTAATATTCTTAATTGTATTAGATGAAATTGTTTTAATAGCTGAAGAAAAATCTATGTTTATTCCATAAAAGCCTGTAGATGTTCCTGTCCCGGTAATGTTGAATTGTTGGATTGTATTATTGCTTATAGTGCTATTTCCATCTGAATAATCGTGAATTGCATTTACTTGATCAATAGTAGAAAATGCCATATTATTAGTTGTTGTACTTCCAAGTGTATTATTTGTTATTGTGGATGTACCAGTTCCAGAAAAATATAATATTGAATTATCATTTGTTGAAGCAGCATTACTAACATTAAAATTTTGAAATGTGTTATATGTGATTGATGCATTGTTGTTTGAATTCCATGAGATTACTTCGTATCCAACACCAACACTAGTTCCAGTTAATTGAATTGCTCCATTTGTTGCTCCAAATGTATTATAACTTATACTAGCGTTAGAGCTTAAACTAGCGTATATGCCATAAAATATTGGAAAAGTTGAAGCGGTTGTATGATTTTGAGTGATACCTGCGAATGTATTATAAGAAATCGAATTTGAAGCGTTGGTTGCAAAATGTGAAATTGCATAGAATTTTGTACTCCCTGTAGAACCATTTATTGTTATGCTTCCGTTTGAAGATGTGCTACCAAAAGTATTTCCATTGCCTAAAGAACCAATTGTGTATACTGCTGTATTATAAGTGTCAATACAAGTAATAGAATTTGACCCAGTAGATGTAGCAGTAAAATTTGCAAAAGTATTACTTAATAAACTTACGTTTCCAGTAATTGAATTAAAGCTGATACAAGTTAGTTTATAGCTTCCTGTAGTTATGGTAAATGCGCTTCCGCCACAACTTGAAGATCTCCCTCCAAAATAATTACCTGTTATTGTAGCATCTACATTGTTTGCGCCAATATAAATCATATTTAGGTCAGTTGATGATAAAGTAATATTTGCAGTTTGGTAAAAACTATTATTTGTAATAGTCCAATTATCAGAATAAGATACAGGTGCACACCAATCACCCTCTCCTAAATCATAAAAATTATTATCTGAAATGGTTGTACTACTATTATTATTTGCAACAGAAGATCCATAGGAATATATTCCGTAAGCTGGTGTTCCTCCGGTTGATTTAGTTATGTTATTATTAGAAATGGTATTGTTAGTATTTCCTCCGGAAGCACTAGATCCAAATCCTATTGGAGCACCAGTTCCTGTTCCTGAACCTTTTAAGGTGAGATATTTTATTGTGTTATATCTTGCATCAGATTGAATTAAAAATACGTCAGCTCCACTTCCTGTGCTTGTGTTTTGAATAGACCAAACAGATGAACCACTTCCACCAGCTCTTCCATCAAAAATCACATAGTCTGCTCCATTTAGCGTAAATATTGACGTTCCATTTGATGTGCTCCAAGTCGGTGAAACCGCCGTTTGAGGTCTTATTGTTACTGTATTAACTAAACTTTTATTTGAAAGTGTACCCAAAGAAATAGGCAAAGATTCTAAACTATAGTCACTCCTTATCTCAATCACATAATCTGTAGACCCTGTACATGCTGCATATGCACTAGCAATAGTCGTATAACTACCTGCTGCTCCAACAGTATAAGTGGTTGTTGAAAATGAAATAAGTGGTAAAAATAGGGATAGGGATAGCAATAAAAATATTGACTTTTTCATAATACATTAACTTAGCAAACATAAATTTAACATGTTTCACAGTTGAGTATTATTATATCAGAAATTATTAAATAGATTTAAGTAGAATTACTTAGCGAATTTTACCTTAACATTAATAAATTACTAATAGCAGAAATAGTTTAACACCACAAATGTACAAAAAAATATTACTTTATCGATTTAGTGTTTCGTTTATTCCACAAAATCTAATTCTTTCCCATGTGTTTCACTAATGGTAAGTGTCGAATAAATACCTATTCCGAAAGCAATTACCCCAACAATAACAGCTGAATAAACGACACCTGTTGTAGGTTTACAAAAATCAAATAAGAAAGTCATTAAAATCACTGTTCCTCTTACAATATTTGGAATTGTAGTAGTTGCAGTAGATCGAATATTTGTTCCAAACTGTTCTGCACCAACTGTCACGAACATTGCCCAATATCCTGTACCTAAACCTAACCAAACACAATAAAAATAGTACATGTTAGCACTTTTCGTAC
>Ga0315907_10006645_pt1 | contig 12215 bp, 28 predicted proteins | sample LakEriMetagenome_3_FD_203525 | JGI IMG/M metagenome (GOLD analysis project Ga0315907, IMG submission 203525) | Freshwater fungal communities from buoy surface, Lake Erie, Ohio, United States - Buoy 12 MA123 | ecosystem: Environmental > Aquatic > Freshwater > Lake > Lake biofilm | place: USA...
ATGACGGAGATTAGTGGCAGGCACACGACATAGACGGCGAAGTCTACGACATCAACATCTTCCAGTATGTAGGTGACGAACTAAAAGCAACCGCCTACCCAGTAGTGGACGGATACATCGACACTACAAGTGGTGTCAAACTAAACATCAGCAAGGGGCAGTAACAATGGCAACATACACAGTAAGGGTGAGAATGTATCCACGTTTTATGGATTACGAGTTCACAATAGAAGCAGAAACAGAACAAGAAGCAAAAGAGATAGCGCAATACGACGACATTTGGGAATACGACTACGAACACTTAGGCGCAGGGTTCCCCGATGGGGACAACGAGATAGATGTTTTGTCTATCTATGCAAAAGAAAGGGTATGACAATGGCTACATACATTTTCAGTGTGACCGAAACGGTACATCACCAATACAGTATCGAAGCAGAAACACAAGAAGAAGCAGAGGCTATCTACTATTCATACAACCAAGACCAACTAAAAGAGTTTGATCTTGACGGGTCAGATGATTGGGATAAACCATACGAGATTGAGAAAGAAGGGTAACAACAATGAGAATAGAAAAAGATACATGTTGGGCGTTCAGAGAAACAGAAGGTTATTTACTGAACATAACAACAGGGCATAAGTGGGAAGCACATTATTGGGACAACGATGATTATGAAACTTTCTTAGAACACTCAGAGGGAAACAAGTGGGGTCAAGTAGAGAACATGATCCTAATAACAGAGGGGTAACAACAATGGGTACATACACAGTCACAGCAACAGTCACATTCTCAATAGAGTGCGACAACCAACAAGAAGCAGAGGACATCGTGGTAACAATGCTTCACCACGAAGCAGACCATAACGACGTACAGATTATGAGCCTGTCTTATGACAGCAAGAAAGAAAGGGAGATGTTCTAATGGACATTGACAACATCACAGAAGAAGAAGCACTAGACGTACTGCACAAGTTACGCACCAAGTTCCATTGGGCAGGGACAGTATTTATGAAAGATGACATTATCTACCGATGGAAAGATAAGTACGGAGAAGAAGAAGGGCAAGCACTGTCTGACGAACAGATCGAAAGCGTTATGACAAGTTGGGAATGGCGCAAAGGATTAGACGAAGCGATGACATCATCAGGGTATGAAGTATTAGACATGGCATTATGGGAAGTAAAGACAGGGGAAGAACAATGAGCGACACGGTCACAACAATCGAAGCAACAATCCGCTACCTAGACGACAACGAAACACTAGACGTAGTTCTAGGGGTATTCCCCGAAGGGTACGACCCGATGACATACGACGAAGGTGACCTACCGTTCGATCATTTCATCTTCTACTGGCTGGAGCAGAGCGAAGCGCAACAGTTTGGTGTCGGTTTCACAACAGATGAATGGGAAGTAATCGCAGAAGGAGAACGTAATGAAACCAGTATCGACTAACCACCCGTCACTACGAGGAGCGACATGCTACGACTGTGGCGACGACCACGCCACTCACGGATACCTTGACGAGATAGACGGAGAGTTCTTCTGTGAACCATGTGGCACAGAACGAAGCAGAGAATGGACTGTCGCAGAACGCAGAGAGATGCAGGGACGCAGGCTATGGGCGAACTATGACCAACGGAAACGCCGAGCGAACCGCGTTTACTTTGCGATCTGCACGGTAGCCATGTTGGTCACAGCACTAATCACCGAGCAGTTCATACCGAACGCTATCGCTGTAATGATCTGTCTTATGTCAGCACTACCACTTATGCGACCCAAGTGACATGGTGGAAACCGAAACGCACCGAAGCATGGATAGTGGTCAAGACCACAGCACATGGGTTCCCTCTCGCGTACTTCCAATGGAACTACAAGAGCGTGTGGCGGTGGACAAAGACCGCAGAGAAAGCGTGTGTGTTTCGCACAGAACAGCAAGCAATACAGGCAGTACGATCAACGTCTGCCGACTGGCAAGATAGGTGGCGAACAGTACGTTTATCCACTTAGCCTGATACAATCACAGCCTGACACCCGTACTCCCGACGTATCCCCTTCCGTTGGTCGTAGTGCGGGTGTCACTTATTGTTGTAGACATACGCTCTACGTTCAGTCGGTGTCAGCCCACCCCACATACCGTCCCGCCTGCATGACGCTTCCTCAAACGGTAGTTGATACTCCAAACATTCCTGTCTTACGACACACCCTTCACAGATTTGTTTCGCTAACGTCCACACAAACCGTGAGTTCACATGAACGTCATTATGATCGGGGAAGAAAATCTTTATGTCCATACCCCGACAGTTCGCCTGCTTCTTCCAATCTTCTGTCACCTTTTGACAGCCCTTCTACGTTTCTTCTCTGGTTCTGGTGGTGGTATGTGACACAGGCAAGGACAGTCAGCCGTGTCCCGTTTATTCCAGACAGTCAATGCCCGTGCCACAGTCCCACAATGAGAACAGATACCTTTGTATCCAGCCTCAAGCATTTTTGCTGTATGGGTTGCGCCACACAGAAGGAGAATGGTTCTCCTCTATTTCTTCTTTATGTTCAGCGTCCCCATACAATCTCAGTATGTGCATACAAGGGTCGTCGCCTTGATCGAACGCTTCATCTTCGTCGGCAGACATGGGTAGCCCGTCATGGGTGTAGCAGATAGGCGCGCCGACAAACCCGCGCATTATCCCTATCTCTATCCATGTATCGAAGTCCATCTGACTTAGGTCAGACATTAGAAATCGTCGTCCATTCCCTGAAACACTTGACCAACAGACGACATAACCTTCGCTGTTTGATCCGCAACAACAGACTTCCAACGCAGGCTGTACCCCACTTCATCGGCAATCAACTTCGTGGACTTCACCTTCTTACCTTCTTTGTTGGTGAACTCGTCCTGTTCTAAACGTCCAACTACTACAACGGTGTCGCCTTTGCGGATACTGTTAGCGATGTTCTCTGCCAATGTGCCGAACGCTGTCACGTTATGCCATGTGGTTTTCTTCTTGTCATCTTTACCGTAGGTGTCACCTACTGAGAATGTGATGACTGCTTTCTGGTTTGCGGTGTACCGCATTTCTGGTTCTTGTCCCACGTTTCCGTGAATAACTATTGTGTTCATTGACTTATCCCTTTCGTGATAATTCTTTTGGTTGGTTCGCAGCCTTTTGGCAACGATGTGTTGGGGCTGTGACTGGTGGAATGTACAGGACAACCCGTACTTTGCATCGGTCACATTCCCAGATCTGTCTACCCTTCACGGTTTGGTCTCTCCTTACGGCAAGTACGGCACTCACGCCCACCTTCTTTCTTGCGGTAGTAAGTGTTTTCTTCTGTGTATTCATGCCCCCAAGGGCAGTGGGTTTTGTTTGCGTAGAAATGTCTGCCTCGTTCTACTACGTCCTGCATGTTGTCTGTTTGTGTTCCGCCTTCGAGGTGGTGTGGGTTCACACAGATCGGGTTGTCGCATTTGTGTCTTACGACAGGGGGAAAGTATCGGTTGTATAAGAAGAACGATACGCGGTGGGTGGCTCTATGTTTCCCTTCCATGTATGTCTGTCCGTATCCGTCTGATCTGCGTGAGCCTGTCCATTCCCAACAGTCTTGAGGGTCGCCTATTGTGACCCGTTTCCAGAACCGTTCGGTTTGTTTGTAGCCCACGCTATCCATCCATCTTCCCCTCGTGCTACTGCGTAGTCGTATAGGGCTTTCGCTGCTTTCAGGTTAGTTGATGGGTGGAAAAGTTGTTTCTCGTGTTTGATTATTTTGCGTTGCTTCAGGTAACCCAGCCAAGTTTTATCGTTGATTTGGGTCAGTCCGAAGTCTGCGGAGCGAATGTATGGACACTCTCGGTATCTCCACCAATGGCGTTTGCCTCGGCAGTCGTGGTGGGTTTTCCCTTTCTGATAGTTCCAGCCGATTACGGCGGGGTTGCAGGTTCTACCTGTTTCTCGGTAGATGATGTGGTCTAGTTGTTGTAGGTGGCGTGTCTGCCAGCCTACGGTTCGGGCTACTGCGATAGCCTTCGGGCATTTGAACGTCTCTGAGGGCTTCTGAGAGGCGTATGCGGGGCTTGTGGTAGCGATGGTTAGGGTCAGGATTATGGGGGCAAGGATGCGTTTTCGCATGGTTGTCCTTTCGTAAGACAGCAGGGGACTAGGCAGGGTTCATTCGACTCCTTCTAAATGTAAAACGGATTAGGAAAGTTTAGCAGACCGAGGCTTCACATCATCACCCCACACCACCGCAACAGGAGCATCAGCCATAGACCACAAATACTCCTGCTTCACCCAATAAGTATCAAACCTCGACAACTCAGACACCTCAATACCCTTCTGCTTACTGATCCAACCAGCAAGCAACACCTTATTATCCTTCACGATAGCCAAAATAAAGTTCGCATCCTTATCGTTCGGATGTAAAAACAAATGACCGTCCATGTGCGACGTAGACCTAATCTGCCAGTCACCCACATCGCCACGCAACTCAGACAACTTCTGATTAGTAGTCGGCTGCCACCACAAATCAAACGCTTTAGCCACCGCATACTCAGCGATAGCACCCATCACATCAATCTCCCAATAATTCTTCCGTTCACCAGCACCATAAAACTGTGGTCTCCCCTTGAACATTGACGAGATCCTACGTTGGCATCCACCAACAGCCGCCTGCAACATCTCATACTCGTTCAACGTCACCACAATCTGCATCAGTACCCTGCTTCCTTAAGTAAGGCAACCCACACAGACACAGGCATAACCGCATACCAGTCACCCACATCCAACGTGCCACGTTTCTTCGCAACCACAGCACCCGTCGAAGCGTCAGCGTTCGCAATCTCCTGCTCCAACTCTTTCAACCACTCCGACAACGTGATCTTGGCGTGGTCTTTGACCTCAATCACAACGCCTGGAATACCCGCAACGTCACCTTTATCGTTAATGCCAGCCAAAGCGCGACGTTCAACGTAAGGAAAGAACTCTTTAAGATACGCCACCACATTGTTCTCCGCCTTTGTGCCTTTCTGTTTTGATTTACTCATCACCCACAACCTGTCTATCCAACAAAAAATCTTTGTAGTCCTCCAACATGGCGTGAGATAAAAGCATTGCTTGTTTCGGCATACCGTCCTCAATGTTTTCATGTATCAACTGGATCGCATAGGCAAGGCGGTGACACATGGAACGGTAACGGTCACGTTCACCTACGGCGTACTCGTAACGTGGGAACTCAATCATTATTGGTTCGTTTGGATCGTCGGACTTTTTGTTGTCGGTCATTCTCATACTTTACAAAAACGACGTTCCGTGAAGCGGCTCTGATAATCCCAGCGAGTGAGTCGGCAATGGTTTTCCAATGGTGCATTTGTTCCCATGCACATTGGTTGCAGTACCCGCGATAGGTGTAGTTCATGTTGTGACAGTTCACACACTCAGTCATACCACCTACCACCTCTATCAACACGAGTCATAGCGTCAGCAGTTGCAGGACTTACACAATCACGACATGGATTTATTCCTTTATTGGGACAAAGGAAAACATGTTCTCCCCACTTCGCCCACCTGTCACGGTCTGCCCGTAGGCGTTCAATCTCATCAGCGGCTTCGTACATGATGTCAAACAAAAAAATACTTTTACCTTCCCGTAGTCGGGTCACAATGTCATCAGTCACCTGTAAACCCCCCGCTACCTTTCCGATTGTAGTAATCAGAAACATCCTTATTGTTCGGATCATTCACATAATCCACAACCTCACCGAAAATGTCGGCAACAGACTTCTCTTTTTTCTTTTCTTCTTTATTGTTCTCCACGTTGTACCTTCCAATACTCAGCCCACGCAGGGCTTTCAGGGTCTACTTGTGCAATCATCATCTTGGCGACAGTACGCCAACGGTCACGGTCACGCTCCATCTCCATCAAAGCCTTACCTAACTTGTTGATGTCAGACAGCATGTTGTAAGAAGCATTACCGTTTCTCACTAACTGTTGTAAGTCATAACTATGCAAGCGTATAAAACCACCTTCGTCTGGTTGACCGTAATAGTCGTGCATTTCTTCTTTATTCATCGAACGCTCCTCGCCACCAAGCATCCCCGAACACCTCAAACGGGTGATACCCCAACTCGCAACACACCTTGTCAGCCGTATAAGGATCAACCCCATTCGCCCGCCAATACCGCATCTTGCGACCAAGCGAAGAATGTTTATCAACCTGCTCATACATCAACGCAAGAAGCGGAGCAGCGTCCAACTTCCTAGCCTTGATAGCCGCACGAGTTTCCTTCTTCTTAGCGTTACGTTTCAGATTAAAGTTTTCCCAACTACGGACACACTTATCACAGCGGCACTTATCGCGGTAATACTTCTGTCGCCCATGCTTCAACGGTTTCAACTCAGTCATTACGCATTTCTCCCACAACTATTGCATAACCAAAAGTTTCTAGAACACCATCACGGTAAATGAATTTTGTTTCTTTAACATCCATACCCTGCTGTTCTGCTTCAATCTTGGCAAGTAACTGTGCTGTTTCTTCCCATTCTTTAGACCACCGAAAGTTAGGTTCTGCTAGGTATTGCATAACATATTCAGTCATTACTGTCCCCTTTGAAATGAGGCGCGCAATCCAAACAAATGTACGGTTCGACACGCTCCGAAATAAACAAAGCGATACCGCAACCACAACCACATTGACAGTTAGTTATCATTTGGTTTCACCCCTTCAACAATTTCCAGTATCCACGCGATACTGCGGTTCACCATCTCGTGTGGGGGGCAGTCCAACGCTGTAGAAATTTCTTCAACGTCAGCCTCCCCACCCACAGCGAACATGAACAACAGTAAAGCGATCATGTGTGCGGCGTTCTCCCAATCAGGGCAGAACTCCTCATTCATTTTCTGCATTAACTTTGTCCCATTCGTTCTGCAACATTTCACGGAACAAACGAGAACGCTTAATTTGTTTCGCTTCACAGATTTGTGCGATTTGAAACAACTGTTTCTCTGTTACACGCAAGCCGATGATGCGGCATGATGCTTGTTCCCCTGTCGGGTCTACTGTTCTTTTATTTGGCATTGTTAAATTCTTTCTTCTCCAAGTGATTCTCGAATCAAAGAAGCAATACTTTTTTTCTGTTCGTTTGATTTTTTTTGTAATTGTTTATGTGTATCTACAGACAATGTAATGGTGATACGCATAATGTCCCCTGGTATTTCTTTTGGTCTAGCCATTACTCTTTTGCAACTCCTTGAACGCGACACGCAGACGAGCGAGGTCGGTTGCTTTGATGTTGTCAAGGTCTTGCACCCCTGCGAGACTGGCTACCTTTTTAGGGTCAATCTTTTTGGTGGCGCAAGCAATGAAGAACTGTGACACTTGATCTGATGAGAGTGTCCCATCTGATTCTGTTTGTACTTTTGGTTCTTCGAACTGTGATGGTGTTTTAGGTGCAGGCTTTGATACTGGTTTAGAAGCAACGGGTGTTTCTGTTGTTTCTTCCCATTCCTGTTTTGACCATAATGACAATGCAATACCAAAACGCATAGCGGCATTACGCAGAAAGTCTGATACAAGTTCTTTATGAAGATCAGGTTTGTGTGCTTCACATGAACCTACAGCGACACGACTAGCACCAAGAAGGTGAAGTGTCCCCCACATAGAAGCCATACGGACAGGCATTGGGTCTTGCCCTTTGCGTGGTACTAGAGCGTCATGGAAATGGATTGCTGGTACACCGTCAATGAACGATGCTGGTTCCCATGACCACATCGGGTCAATCTCGATAAGTATGCGTGTGATTTCTGCGTGACCTACATAGTCAAGGTCAATCCCTGATTTGCGTAGTTTCCCGACTATTGATGGTTCTGGTACTGCATAGTTAGTGAGGACATCTTGCAGTCCGATTGTTTTCTTTTCCATTATTTTTCCCCTTTGATTAGGAAGGTTCTTGTTGTTGTTGTTTTACTGAACTGTCGTGCGATGTCTGGGTGTGCCGCTTTGAACGCCTTGATGTCAAGGCTTTCCCTTCGTTGTCCCTTCCATGTAGCAACAGTTACACCATTGATAGTAGCGGTATCAGCGTTACCGATCAAGTCACAAATCTCCGCTTTCAACTCATCTTCTAACTGTTTGTATGATGCAAGTTCTGTACGCACATGACGTAACTTCTTGAATAAATCAGCAGTAGTTTCAGGAAGATCCACAACCTGTGCGACAGGCTGCGAGTAGCGCGTCTGAATAGTTTCATACGACCAACGCACACCATCAGGGGTGATACCTAATTCGATAGCGTTCAGCCACGCCTCAACCGCTGCGATGTGTTCATCTATTTCTTCCTGACTTATGACCTGATCATGTAAGTGAAGAATCATTGACGGGTCAAAGATTGCCCAAGTAATCACATTTACGTCAGCACAGATAGCCTGCTGGATTCCTTGGATACGCCAATAGTCAGGCAACTCACCTTCCCACTGACGGGTAGTGGTTTTGATTTCCAACACTTTCCGTTCAGCGTCCTTCTCATAGAAGCCATCCAACGTGGCGACCATCTTCGCACCGCCATCGGTGTCCGCACAAAACATTTCTTCTGGTGTGGTGAACGGTATCCCCATCTTGTCGGCTGCCCATTCCATAACGAACGGCTCTAGCCTGTTGCCTCGTTCCATCGCAGGGTTCGGCGGGATAGGTGATGGTGCTACGTCGCCTAACAGTTCGGCTGCGTATTTATCTTTCGGCACAAACGGATGCAACCCGTAGATTGCTGCAACGGCTGAAGCCGACACACGCTTGTTCCCATTCTCATCTCGGAACCGAACATCTAGCCAGTCTTGACCACCGTGTTCAGGTTTGTGGATACGGTAACGGTGAATACCCATAGGGTTCCCCTCTCTTGTTGTACGTTTGAATGTACTTTATACAGAGGGTGTGTCAGAGATCAAGTTTTCAGCAGAAAAAATTTTGGAAATTTTCCTGACCATACCCTGAGGGATGAACAACACATGATCGACATCTTCATCAGGGGTGTACGACTGGCATAAAGTGACATGACCTTCTTTACCGCCATCGTTTGTTGGTATCAGCCAGCCGATGCTGTGAACTAGGTATTCGCCTTCTTCATGGAACTCTCGTTTCCCTGTCCACCCTGTTGAGTCTGAGTGTGCGTCAGCCCAGATCACAAGATACGGGTCAAGGTGCATGGGTTCGTCGTGTGAGTCCATGTCAGAATCTTACCGAAGGGGTCAGGCAGCCTTCTGGTTTTCCTTATTTTTCAAGGCTTGCAGGGCGTGTACTGCTTTGAAGAACTCGTCTTGGGAGGGGGTGGGAACTACGACTTTGGATAGGTAGTACAGCAGGGTGTCAATGTCTTGTCTCGTCATAAGACGAGTAAAGATACCTTATCGTGGGCGGGTCAAGTGTTCTTCTATTACGTTGACTCGTTGTTCGATACGTTGGATTGCGTCACGCAACGATGACCCGCCGTTGGGTGTCATCTGTGATTCGACAAACGTAACGTGCTGTTCCATCTTCTTAGCAAACTTATAAACAGGGAGAACAACTTTTCTCCACAAGACACCCACAGCAGTAACCACAGCCGCAGCCGTAATAATCCACTGCCACCACATCACGGCAGATCAACCTTCGTCCAATGCCAAGGCTCAAAATACGGGTTCTTCGAACCGTCCGCCTTCGTAGGTTTAGCCTCCATGTAGAACCCATACGAAGGGCCATGCTTGTCCAGCCACGCATACACCAACGGGTCAGAGATGTCGAAATCAACTGACAAACCCCAACCATGATTGGATGTTCCAGGCACAGCAACAGGCGCGCCTTTCTTCAAGAACCACAACTTGCCGTTCCACACACGACGCACCAAAGGCTGCTTCGCCTCGTCACGGCTGCGTGTCATACGATCAAACCACAACGCCTCCTGACGGGCATAGTCACGGTATCCACCACCCAACGATCTAAGTTGCACACCATCCTGTTCGGCAACTCGAACCATCTGTGAACAGATTTTCGCAGCAGGGCGATACATCACCGCACCACACGCACATTTCTTCAACCGCACACGAGGGATTTTCCCGTTGCCCCACCGCTGAACTGATGCAGGGATTACAGGTTTCTTTACAGGGTAATTGAATGTTGGTTTCTTTGTTGCCACGAGAAACCATCGTAGCAGTTACTTACGGGTACGTCCGTAGGCAGGGTCGTTCGGGTTCAACCAGCGAATAAGTGGGGGTAGTACAGCGGCTACTCCTGCTTGCCACAGCATTGCTAGATCGGATTCACCAGCAAGATAAAGAGCAAGGACAGCAGCAAGGAATACTCTGGCATAAGACAAAACGATTTCTTTGTGTTGTTGTTTCACGACAAGTATCTTACGACAACTATTCCTGAACCACCAGCAGCCGCAGGGCGAGCAACACCTGACGAACCACCACCGCCACCGCCACCAGTATTGGGTGTGCCAGCAACAGCAACAGCAGCGTTAGTAGCACCTTTACCACCACCACCTGAACCGCCATCACCACTTGTAGCAAAGTTGGAACGTCCACCTCCACCACCACCAGCGTATGTAACAGATGCACCAGTTATAGATGATGCAGAACCATCTCCACCTTTACCGTATGGTGATGCTGCGTCTGAGTTTGCACCTGCAGCACTAGCACCACCACCTCCGCCACCACCAGCAGAAGAACCAGACGGAACACCCTCTCCACCATTGTTACCTTGACCAGAAGTTCCTGTTCCGCCAGTTGAATCACCGCATCCGCCACCGCCAGAACCACCAGAACGCCCGTCGCCACCTGACGAGTTGGAACCGCCAGACCCGCCACCAGTAGAAGTAACAGAATCAAAAACAGAGTTATCACCAGATGTCGGTGTCGCCCCACCATTACCACCAACACCAACAGTAACGGTGTATGTACCTGCGGCTTTGCTACTAAGTGTGCCAGTTTTCATTCCGCCAGCACCGCCACCGCCACCGCCGCCTTGAACCGCTACACCGCCACCGCCACCGCCAGCGACAACTAAATACTCAAGATCTTTAGAACCAGCACCACTAGCAATAAACGATGATGAACCAGTTGAAGTAAAACTATGAACCGTGTACGCACCAGTAAACGTGACCGTACCACCAGAAGCCCACTGACGGCTCGCATCCTTAGCCGACGCAGCGACAACACCCGCAGCAAACATCAGGCAGTCAACTGTCCAAACAGCACCCAAGTATCTGTTGCTGTCTTAATACAAGAAGCCACACCGTACTGAACAAGAATCTTTGTCTTGCTTGTATCACTATTTAACGTGACTCCGCCAGCACCAGCGAACGTCACCTGACCAGCACCTAACTGCACAAAAGAAATCTGTGTACCAACCGCAAACGCAACAGAACTATTCAACGGAATAGTTACAGTCATACCAGTAGATTTGTTGCACAGAATAGTTGTGTTCTCATCACCTAACGCCAAAGTAAAACTATCTGTCTTGGCTGTCGTATTAGTTAGCACACCAATCTTTGCTGCGGTCACAGCATCATCAGCCAACTCTGTAGTACCAACCGCGCCAGCACCAATCTTTGCCTGCGTCACAGCATCATCAGCGATCTTGGCTGTCTCTACAGCGTTAGAAGCCAACTCGGAAGCACCCACCGCACCAGCCGCAATCTTCGTAGCAGTCACAGAATCAGTAGCCAACTTCGCCTCAGTCACCGCACCATCGGTGATACCGCCAGTAGCGACCTGACCCCACTTCACACCACCATCAGAAACCGTCGAGTCAGCCTGCAACACATGAGCGTTCGTACCCACAGCAATCTTCTTAAACGAAGTAGAACCATGAACAACAAGATCACCGTTCGCTGTGTACGAGGACACCAACTCATTAGCCTGGTTCGCTTCACGAGCAGTAAACACAGGATAGATAACCGCGCCAGCCTCATGCTGATAGGCAGTAGTGTCATCGACACCGCGACCATTCACCGATGTAGCCCAAGGATCTGTGTAGTCTGTTTCATCTACCACATTCAGCGTCGTACCAGAAACATACACAACGGATAGTTTTTCTTCCTTCGCTGTGCCAGGGTCGATAACGACAAAAAACGGCGCGCCAGCAGCAGGCCACCCAGACGGGGTGGACGACAAAGAAATAGTAGTACCGCCTACCAATAACTGTGAACCGAGCGTGTTCTGAACCGCCCCGCCCTTATGTGAAAGCCGACTGTATG
>Ga0315907_10006649_pt1 | contig 12212 bp, 8 predicted proteins | sample LakEriMetagenome_3_FD_203525 | JGI IMG/M metagenome (GOLD analysis project Ga0315907, IMG submission 203525) | Freshwater fungal communities from buoy surface, Lake Erie, Ohio, United States - Buoy 12 MA123 | ecosystem: Environmental > Aquatic > Freshwater > Lake > Lake biofilm | place: USA...
TCGGTGCGCAGGGCCCGCATGGGCAGCAGCACGAAGAACGTGGGGTAGTCGAAGGCGTGTCGGGCCGGACGCAGCCGGGTGTGCCGCACCTCGCCTGTGGCGAGCAGCGCCTGGGCGGGGGCGTTCACGCCGCCCTCAGGCTGAGCCGTTGCGGTGCCATCGTCATCTGCGCGCGCAGCGCCTGGGCGACGGCCAGGCCCGACATCAGCCCGTCCTCGTGGAAGCCGTAGCGTGTCCAGGCGCCGCAGAACCAGACATGCGAGTGGCCCTGGAATTCCGGCAGCCGGGCCTGGGCGTCGATGGCTGCATGATCGAACACCGGGTGGTGCACCTCGAAGGAGCGGATCACCTTGGCGGGATCCGGCTCCCGCGAAGGATTGAGCGAGACGATGACCGGCGTTTTCCAGGGCAGGGGCTGCAGCCGGTTGATCCAGTAGTGCAGGCACACGCGGGCCTGCTCTTGCTGCAGTTGTGCCGCCCGCTCGTAGTTCCAGGCCGCCCAGGCCAGGGGTCGGCGCGGCATGAGCGAGGTGTCGGTGTGCAGCACCGTGCGGTTGGGGTGGTATCGCAGGGCGCCCAGCCAGTGCCGCTCTTGAGGGCTGGCGTCGGCCAGCAGGGCCAGCGACTGGTCGCTGTGGCAGGCCAGCACCACCTCGTCGAAGCGCTCCTCACCAGCGTCGGTGGCCACCCACACCCCGGCGGCGCCGCTGCCCGCGCCGGCACCTGGGGGTGCCCGGCGCACCGAGCGCACGGGCGTGTTCAGGCGCGCGTCCGTCAGCCGCGGCAGCATCTTGCGCACGTACTCGCGTGAGCCGCCACGCACCGTGCGCCACTGGGGTCGGTTGGCCACCTGGATCAGGCCGTGGTTGTGGCAGAAGCGGATCATCGTGGCCACGGGAAAGCGCAGCATCTGCTCTGTGGGGCATGACCAGATGCAGCCGATCATGGGCAGGAAATACCAGTTGCGAAACACCTGGCCAAAGCCGTGCCGGTCCAGGAAGTCACCGATGGGCTCGGTCAACTCCTGTTCCTGATGGCGCTCGGCCACGTCAGTGGTCAGGCGGTTGAAGCGCAGGATGTCGCGCAGCATCGCCAGAAACGCCGGGCGAACCAGGTTGCGCCGCTGCGCGAACACCGTGTTCAGGTTGGAACCGCTCCACTCCAGCCCGTCGGCTTGGCTCTGCACCGAGAACGACATGTCCGACGCCGCCGTGTCCACGCCCAGTTCGGCAAACAGGCGGATGAGGTTCGGGTAGGTGCGGTGGTTGTAGACCAGGAAGCCGGTGTCCACGCCGTGGGTCACCCCCTCCAGCGTCACGTCCACCGTGTGCGCGTGACCGCCGAAGTGGCTGCCGGCCTCAAACAGCGTGACCTGAGCGTCCGGCGCCAGCGACCATGCCGCCGACAGGCCGGCGATCCCGGAGCCCACCACCGCGATACGCCGGCTCATTGCGTACCGCCTGCGGGCGGGAGGGCCGAGCTGACGGCATGCTTGATGCCGTCAGCTGAAGAAAAATCTGTCGTGCAGCGCCCCGGAGCCAACGAGGGAGGGAGGGAGGAGGAGGAGAGAGGCTCAGGGGTTGCAACCGGCGTGACCGGCCGACTGCACGACAGGAAAACGGTACCGGCAGACCCGACCCGCGACATCGCGAGCACGGCCCCACCGACGGCAGCGACGGCCCGCCCCCCGGAACCCCCGGGACTCAGTGAGAGTGCGGCCGACGTGCTGCATGGAAACATGAGTTAACTATAGCGTTCAAAAATTGAACTGACTAGTAATTTTTTGGTCTTCATGGTCATGGCGCGATTTCTGAGGGCTCTGCTCGGAAAGTGTCAATTTGAATTGACACTCTATTGTGTACTTTTGCAAGCTTTTTACAAGTAGGCCGGCAAGTTCTTTTCGAGAGGTTGCTCAAACTGAGTTGTCCAGGACAAAATGCCTCGATGAACATGAGGGACTTGACGGAGTCGCAGCCTGTTGCGGCCGGGGAGACCCGCCCCATCGATGGCGAACGCCTACTGTCCATTGCGGCGGTCGAGCGCGAGACGGGCCTGTCCAAGGACACCTTGCGGGTGTGGGAGCGCCGCTACGGTTTCCCCACCCCGGCGCGAGACTCCTTTGGCGAGCGGGCCTACCCGCTGGGGCAGGTGGAACGGCTGCGACTCGTCAAGCGCTTGCTGGACGCCGGCTGGCGCCCCGGGCGCCTGTTGAAGATGAGCCCCCAGGAAGTAGAGGCGCTGGCCGACAGGGGTCAAGCGAATCCTGCGCACGCCAACGGCTCACCGGCGTCGTCGCCAGAGCCCCTGGAGCCCTTCCTGGGCCTTGTCCGGGCGCATGACGCTGCCGGCCTGCACCGGGAACTGGGTCGCATGCTGTCGCGCCTGGGGGCCTACCGGTTCGTCACCGACCTGGTGGCGCCGCTGAACGTGGCGGTCGGTGAAGCGTGGGTGCGTGGGCGGCTGGAGGTCTTCGAGGAGCACGCCTACACCGAGGAGGTGCAGGTGGTGATGCGCCAGGCCATCGGGCAGATTCCAGTGCCGCAGTCGGCAGCCCGTCCGGCGGTATTGCTGTCCACCTTTCCTGGCGAGCCGCATGGCCTGGGCCTGCTGATGGTGGAGGCCATGTTCCGACTGGAAGGCTGCGCCTGTGTTTCCCTGGGCGTGCAGACGCCGTTGCTGGACATCGTGCGAGCCTCCCAGGCGCACCACGCCGACATCGTCGCCCTGGGCTTCTCAGGCATCCTGGGCGCGCAGCAGGTGCTCGAGGGGCTGGGCGACCTGCGCGCACGGCTGCCCGAGGCGGTGGAATTGTGGGCCGGTGGTTCGGCCTCGGTACTGTCACGTCGCCCGGTGCCGGGCGTGCGCGTGGTGCAGGACCTTCGCAGCGTTGCGGGCGAGGTGCGGCGCTGGCGTGATGCGGGCGAATCCGACCGGATTGCCTGAGCGAGTCTTCCTGCATCGGCGAGCCCCTGCGAACCGTACGGCTTGCACAGTGGGCCGCGTCCACCTCCCTAGAATAGGGCGGGTTGATGTCAACCTGACTTGACGGGGCCATGCATGCTCTACCCTGAACTCTTCAAGCAACTCGAGGCGGTCCGCTGGAACATGGACACCGACATTCCCTGGGGCCAGTTCGATGGCACCAGGCTGTCGGATGAACAGGCCCGCACGGTGAAGATGAACGCCATTACCGAGTGGGCGGCCTTGCCAGCCACCGAGATGTTCCTGCGCGACAACCGCGACGACAGTGACTTCTCCGCCTTCATGAGCGTGTGGTTCTTCGAGGAACAGAAGCATTCCCTGGTGCTCATGGAGTATCTGCGGCGCTTCCGCCCGGACCTGGTGCCCAGCGAGGAGGAACTCCATGAGATTCGCTTCGAGTTCGACCCTGCGCCCGCCCTGGAAACCCTGATGCTGCATTTCTGCGGCGAGATCCGCCTGAACCACTGGTACCGGCGGGCCGCCGAGTGGCATACCGAGCCGGTCATCAAGGCCATCTACGAAACCCTGGCGCGTGACGAGGCCCGTCACGGCGGTGCGTACCTGCGCTACATGAAGCGCGCGATGACGCGCTTTGGCGACGAGGCGCGTGCCGCTTTCGCGAAGGTGGGCGTGCTGATGGCCAGCGCCCGCCGCACCGCGCAGGCCCTGCACCCCACCAACCTGCATGTCAACGAGCGCCTGTTCCCGCGCGACACCGTGCAAAGCCGCCTGCCCGATCCCGCCTGGCTGGAGCGCTGGCTGGACAAGCAGATCCAGTTCGACAGCGCCTGGGAGAGCAAGGTGGTCGAGCGCATCCTGCACAACCTGGGCCTGCTGATGGAGCGCAGCTTTGCCAGCGTGCAGGAACTCAACCGCTATCGCAAGGACGTCTCACAAGCCTTGCTGGCCCAGAAGGCCGCGGCCGCTACTGTCTGAACCGGCCTGAAGCGGCCTGAAGCGGCCTCAGGCCGCCCCAGCCGGCCGGCCTCAGGAAGCCTTGGGCAGCGAGTCCGCCTTGCGGTCCGCGGCCACGCGCTGTGCGCTCGGCCGTTCGCCCACCAGCTTGACGTAGGCCTTCCAGTCCACGCCCTGGGCGGCCAGCAGGTCCTCCCCGTACACCGTCTTGGTCGCCATCCCCACCAGGGGCAGGCTCACCCACGCCGAGCAATCTGCGAGTGTGAAGCGGTCACCGGCCACATAGGGCGCGAAGGACGCCAGACGCTTGAAGGCCGGGATGTGGCGCTCCAGTTGCTTGCGCACGCGGGCCTGCGTGCCCTCGCTGACCGTCCCGCCGAAGAAGGCCTGCGCGTACAACTCGCGCGCGACCAGTTCCAGGTGCAGGTCGATGAAGGTGGCAAGTTCACGCACCTTCGCGGCGGCAAAGGGGTCGGCCGGGATCAGCGGCGGGTTGGGGTAGGCGGCCTCGATCCAGTCGACGATCACCTGGCTTTCGCACAGCGCACCCTGCGGCGTGCGGATGTAGGGGATCTTGCCCAGGGGTGAGGCGGCGAGCACGGCCTCGTCCTTGGAGCCGGTCATCACCCGCTCTTCCTCGAAGGGCACGCCTTTTTCCAGCAGGGCGAGCTTGACCTTGTTGTAGTAGTTCGAGATCGAAAATCCGCAGAGTGTGATCATGGGGGTGGCTCCTGGTGAGGACCGTGCGATGACAGGGGGCAGACGGGTGACGCCTGCGGCTGGGGCCGCGTCGGCATCGGGGCCTCATTGTCGCGCGCGCCGCCTTGGCCGGACCTCAGCGCCCCAGGTCATGCAGGCGATGCCCATCATCACCCCGGTGCCGCAGACCAGGCCGGCGGCGTGGGCCCCCACGGCGATGGGGATGTCCCAGCCCGGCACGGCCTGCACCGCGCCCGTCCACGGCGCTTCCAGCAGCACCTTGAGCACCAGCCCGGTCCACACGGCCGCGCCCACCACGCGCTGGCGGCGCGCCCCGTGCAGCACGAGCGCCACTGCGGCCACGGCCACCGCGGCATGCAGCACGCCGGACAGCCCGCCGTAGCGGGCCAGCCCGGGAGACCACAGCAGCAGCACGTGCGTCAGGGGCCAGGCCAGGGCTGCTGCCAGGGTGGCCCGCGGGCCCAGCCTGCCCGCCCAGCCGAACAGGGCCACCACAGCGCAGCCGAGCAGGTTGGACCCCAGGTGCTGGAGGTCGTGGTGCACGAAGGCGGCGCTCAGCAATCGCCAAGGCTGGCGCCACAGGTGGTCGGCGCGCCATTCCAGCCCGGGCGCCCAGGCTGCCCCCGGGCCGCGAACGGCGTCGTGGACGAACAGCAGAGCCGACAGCGCGGCCAGGGCCAGGAAGGCCGCCGGCCAGGGCTGAGGGCTCAGCCGAAGACGTGATGCCACAGCGCGAGCACGGCGTCGCGGTGCGCGGCGAAGGCTTCCGTGTCGAAGTGCGTGGGCTGCTCGTCGAGGCGGGCCTGGTGCTGGGCGCGCCGCAATTCGCGGTACGCGTCGGCGGCCGCTTCTCCCATCCCTTCAGGCAGCAGGCCGGCCTCCCGGGCTCGCAGCAAGAGTGCGATGTTGCCCACATTGCCCAGCAGGGCAGGGTGGCGACCGCCGTGGGCCAGCACCAGTTGCTGCACCGCGAACTCGGCGTCCATCATCCCGCCCGGGCTGTGCTTGACGTCAAACCGCCCGGGTTTGGCGGGGTGGGCGCTGCGCACGCGCTCGCGCATGGCCTGGATCTCAGCGCGCAGCGCGGATTCGTCACGCGCGGCCTTGAGCACCCCTGTGCGTGCCGCCTCGAACCGCGCATCGATGCTGCGCGCGCCGGCGCAGAAGCGGGCCCGTGTCAGCGCCTGGTGTTCCCAGGTCCAGGCCGTGTTGCTGCCCCGGCCCGCCTGGTAGCGCTCGAAGGCGGAAATGGAGGTGACCAGCAGGCCCGAACTGCCGTTGGGGCGCAGCGCGGTGTCGATGTCGTACAGCTCACCGGCTGCCGTGCGCAACGTCAGCCAGGTGATGATCTTGCGCACGAAGCCGGCATAGACCTCCTGAGCCCGGTCCGGATCGGGTTCGTCGCCGTCGTCGTAGAGGAAGACCACGTCCAGATCGCTGCCGTAGCCCAGTTCCTTGCCGCCGAGCTTGCCGTAGGCAATGACGGCCAGTGAAGGCTCGTCGCGGTGGCGCTGCCGGTATGTGGCCCAGGCCCAGCGGATGACGGTGTCCAGCACGGCGTCGGCCAGGGCCGACAGATCATCGGCCACCTCCTCCACGCTCAGACGGCGTTCCACGTCGCGCACCAACGTGCGGAAAACCTCCGCATGGTGGGCTCGCCGCAAGGTGTCCAGCAGCGACTCCTCATCGGCCTGGCCGGAGCGCACCCAGGCCGCGTGGCGCTGATCCAGATCGTAGATGAACTCGGCGCGGTCGAAGCGCTCGTGCAACAGGCGCTCGTCGGCCAGTTCGTCGATCACGCCGGGGTGGCGCATCAGGTACTGCATGGGCCAGCGGGCCAGGCCCAGCAGGCGCAGCAAGCGGCTGAGCACCTCCGGGCGCTCGACCAGCAGGGCCAGGTAGCTTTCGCGCCGCAGCAAAGGCTCCATCCAGTCGATGAAACGCAGTGTGGATTCCACGGTAGCCGTCCCGTCGGCAATGCAGGCCTCGGCCTTCTGCACCAGGCGGCCCAGCCGGACCTTGCTCTCGTCGCGCAGGCCCGCCACGCGAGGCTGGCGGCTCCACTGCCGCACCCGCTCGGCCAGGCCTTCGGGCAAGTGCTCGATCAGCGTCGGGCTGTCCACCGGCAGCGGCCCTTGACCGCAGGTGCGGCACACTCCGCGCGTGGGCGTCTGGGTCCGCCCGTCGTGCAGCAAGGCGTCGAACTCGTTGGCGACGAATTCACGCACCTCGCCCAGCCGGTCCAGCAGCGCGCCCGCATCGCCTTGCGGCAAACCCAGCGAACGCGCAATCCAGGCCAAGTCCTCGTCGCCCGTGGGCAGCAGGTGGGTCTGCTGGTCGTCCAGGTACTGGATGCGGTGTTCCACCTGGCGCAGCAGTGCGTAGCCTTCAGCCAGGCGGTCGGCCGTGGCGGGCTTCATCAGGCCGCGCACCACCAGACGCTGCAGGCCGCGAAGGGTGGAACGCGTGCGGATTTCCGGAAAGTGTCCGCCGCGGGCCACGAGCATCAGTTGCACGATGAACTCGATCTCACGGATGCCGCCGCGTGAGAGTTTCACGTCGTTGGCCCGTTCGGGGCGGCCGGCGGCGCGGCGCTGCGCTTCCTCACGGATCTTGCGGTGCAACTGCCGCAAGCCCTCGAACACGCCGTAGTCCAGGTATTTGCGATAGACGAACGGCGTCACCAAGGACCTCAGGGCCTGGCCGCGGCCGCTGTCCACCGCGGCTTGCGGCGCCACGATGCGGCTCTTGAGCCAGGCGAAGCGTTCCCACTCTCGCCCCTGCACCTGGAAGTACTCCTCCAGCATGCCCATGCTTACCACCGCCGGGCCGGAGTTGCCATTGGGCCGCAGGGCCAGGTCCATGCGGAACACGAAGCCGTCGTCCGTGGTGTCGCCTATCAGCGTGTACAGCCGCTTGGCCACCTGCGAGAAGTACTCATGCGCCGAGACCACACTGGTGCGCTGGGCGTCGGCGGGCGGGGTCGCGTCCGATGCGCAGGGCAGCCCCGTGGTCTCGCCGTCGTCCTCGTAGACGTAGATGAGGTCGATGTCGGAGGACACGTTGAGCTCGCGCGCCCCCAACTTGCCCATGCCGACGATCCAGAAGTCGATCTCTTGCCCGAGCGCGTCCCTCGGGGGGCCGTGGCGCGCGTCGCAGTCGCGCCGCGCCTGTGCCAGCGCGGCCTCCAGGGTGACTTCGGCCAGCGTGGTCATGGCGTGCGTCACGTCGTCCAGCGAGGCCGAGTGCTCGACGTCCAACACGGCCAGGCGTTCCAGCACCAGTTGACGCGTCACGCGCAGTGCGCTGCCCAGGTCGCGGCCGCTGGAACGCAGGCGCTCGACCGTGCGGCGCATGGCCATGGCGTCGGGCAGGCCCGGCTCAAGCTGGCTCAGCAGATCGCCGTAGCGGCGCCGGATGCGCTGGACAAAGCGGCTGTGGGCGGCCTGGGCCCGCGGCGCGGCAGTGGCCTGTGAGGCCGAGCGCCCGCCGTCCGCCGGCAGACCGGCCGCGACCTGCTGGAGTGCGGCGCTCATGGCTGCCACCGGCCGGTGTGGCGCGCTGAAGTGCTGTTCATCTGTTCCCTCTCCCAGCCTGGTGTGCCCCGGAATCGTGGTTCCGTCGCGGGCCGGCTCTCGCATGCTCGAAAGTCCGGCCTCTGCACAGGCTGCCCGCCTCTTTCAGTGTTCGGTCTGGGCGCTGTGGCGTTTTCAAGGCGTTCCTGCTGGCTCCTTGCTCGTGGAACGAGCGTACCGGCTTCGCGTGGTTGAGCAGGCCAAGGGGCCTTTGGACTTCGGGCTCGTGGGTTGCCGGGCTTCCGCGCTTCCGCGCTCCAGGCACTTTGGACCTGTATGCGAGTGGCCCCGAGCTGCGCTTCAGGGCGCGAGGCTCCCGGCGCCGATGCCACCGATGGCGCCGGTGACGCCGATGCCACCGATGGCACCGACAATGGACGCTCCTTGTCGCTGCCTCCGGCCCCCCACCATGAAGATCGCCGCCTTGCAGATGGTGTCCACCCCCGATCTCGGGCGCAATCTGGAGGCGGCAGGGCGCCTCATCGCGCAAGCGGCCGAAGCCGGTGCAGCCTTGGCGGCCTTGCCCGAGTATTTTTGCCTGCTGGGGCGACGCGACACCGACAAGCTGGCGCTGGCCGAAGTGCCGGGCCAGGGCCCGATCCAACAGTTCCTGTCGGACGCTGCCCGCCGGCACGGCCTGTGGATCGTGGGTGGGACGCTGCCCATGGCCGTGCCCGGGCGGCCTGACCAGGTGCGCAACACCAGCCTGGTGTTCGGGCCCGACGGTACGGTGCGGGCACGCTACGACAAGATCCACCTGTTCGCATTCGACAACGGCCGGGAACAGTACGACGAGGCCCGGGTGCTGGAGCGGGGCGACGAGCCTGTGGCCTTCACCGCCGCCGGCCATCGGGTGGGCCTGAGCGTGTGCTACGACCTGCGCTTTCCCGAGCTGTACCGGGCCCTGGCCTTCGCGCCGGGGCAGCCGCCTTGCGACTTGATCTGCGTGCCCGCCGCCTTCACCCACACGACCGGCCAGGCTCACTGGGAACTGTTGCTGCGCGCCCGCGCCGTTGAGAACCAGTGCTACGTGATCGCCCCGGCCCAAGGAGGGACGCACGAGAACGGCCGCCGGACCTGGGGTCACAGCATGATCGTGGGCCCCTGGGGCGAGGTGCTGGCGTGCCGGGAAGAAGGTGAAGGGGTGGTGCTGGCCGAACTGGACAGCGCGCGCCTAGCCGAGGTGCGGCAGCAACTCCCGGCACTTCAGCATCGACGCCTGTAGACCAAAAGCACCGCAAGGTGCCTGATCTGCCAGTCTGCCTAAACTGCCTGAACTGCAGGATGACCAGCGCGCTGCGGCACCCGCCCCGCCTCGCGCAGGTGCCGGTAGACCGTCGTGCGCGAGATGCCCAGGGTGCGCGAGGTGCGGCTGACGCTGTGGCCGCAGCGGTCAAAGGCCTGGAGCACGGTCTGCGTGGCCGCTCGCTGCAGCGAGGTGGCCGCACCAGCCTTCGCCACTTCCGTCCCGTGCGCCCTGTTCGGCAGCACGGTCTCGACCAGGCCCCGATCCAGGTGCACGACGGATTCGTCGCTGCCTGCCTCCAGCAGCAGCCTCGTCAGCACGCTGCGCAGCTCGCGGAAGTTGCCTGGCCAGTCGTGTTCGCAAAGGAGATCCAAAGCCTCGGGGCTGAGCCTGGCGGCAGGGTCCAGCTCATCGAGCACGAAATGCACGGCCTCGGCCAGGTCGGTTCGCTGCCGCAAGGGCGGCAGGCGCACTTCCACCACGTTGAGGCGATACAGCAAGTCCTGACGGAAGCGTTGGGTGGCCACGGCCTGGGGCAGGTCGACGTGGCTGGCCGCCAGCAGCTGCACGTCCACCACCCGTTGCCGGGTGCCGCCGACGGGTCTGACGCAACGGTCGTCCAGGAAACGCAGCAAAGAGGCTTGCAGCGCCAGCGGCAGCTCGCCGATCTCGTCCAGCAACAGCGTGCCGCCATGCGCTGACGCGATCAGGCCCGGGCTGCCTTCGCGGCGCGCGCCCGTGAAAGCGCCTGCCTCGTAGCCGAAGAGCTCGGCCTCGACCAACTCGGCCGGCAACGCCCCGCAGTTCACGCCCACGAAGGCGCCCTTGCGCCCGCTGAACTCGTGTGCGTGGCGGGCGATCACCTCCTTGCCCGTGCCAGTTTCGCCATGAATGAGGACGGGCACGCCCATGCGCACGGCGCGCCGTACCGTGCTGCAGGCCTTTTCGACCACGGGGTCGTCAGCCAGAAAGGCTGGGCGCTGCGCTGCCGTTGCGGCCTTGCGGGACACCTGTGGCGGCCATTCAGTCCGCACCGCCGGCCAGGCCCCGGCGGCCGCAGCATAGTTGCCAAGCCTTGGGCCCGGCGGCTGCGCCCTGCCCAGGCCTGCGACGCCGGCCACCAGCGGCCGACGAAGCGTCGATGAAGGACGGTGGACCGGCCGGGTCACCAGCGTGCTGCCCATGGCGTCGCGCAGACGCACTTCGGTATCCTGGCTCAGTTGCACCAGCAGTCGCTCGAAGGGTTGCTCGAACAGCTGCTCGAATGCGGCGCCACGCCTCACCGCCAGCCCGGACAGCAGACTCCTTGCGCGGGCGTTGAGTGCGCTGAGTCGCCCTTCCCCGTCGAAGGCGAGCATTCCGGCCGAGAGCGTGCCCAGGAACTCGGCGCGCGGGTGGATGGCCAGGATGGTGTGGCCTGCCATTTCGTGCAACAACAGGCCGTTCTCGATGTGGGTGGCGGCCATCTGCACCAGTGCCAGGGTGTGGCGCTGGCGCGACTCGAAGTACGAGGAGGCGTCCAGCACCCCCACCAGTTCCCCGTGGGTGTCGCGTATCGGGGCGGCGGTGCACGAAATGCCGCCGAGATCGTGGAAGTAGTGTTCCGTGCCGGTCACCGCCACCGACTGGCCCACGGTCAGGGCGGTGCCCAGGCCGTTGGTGCCTGCGCGGCGTTCGTCCCACAGGCTGCCCGCGACGATGCCGGCGCCCGAACCGCTCATGGAAAAGCGGTTGTCCGCGTACAGATCCAGGATCATCCCTTCGTGGTCAGCGAAGGCCAGCAGGAAGTTGGAGCCGGCGATCTGCTGCGACAAGGTCTCGAGTTCGGCCTGGGCCAGCCGGCGCACCACTTCCGCGCGTTCCTGCCGCATCGCCAGCTCTGAACTGCTGACCACCTCGATGCGCGGCGTCTTCCAGGGGTCCAGGCCGGCCTCCAGGCAGCGCGCCCAGCTGTCCAGGATGAGGCCGCCGGGCAGGGCTTCGCCGGGCTTGGTGCCGGCACGGGCAGCGAGAGCCCGGGCGTGCTCGGGCCGCATGGCTTGATTGCGTTCCACCGTCATCTCCTTTGCGTCGGACACTGGCGGCCCGATCGTTTGCAACCCGACAGCTGCTGCGGAATTGGAGTTGAGGGTAAGCAGTTCCTAAAGACCCCTTGGGTTACTCCAGAGAATTCGGGCAGAAGATTGATCAGTTTCTGAACAACTGGCGTGGGGCACTTGTCCAGTACCGGTGCAAAGCCTGCCCAGGGGCGGCGCCCGGCTGCGGGCTGACGGTCGCAGGAGCCTCCAGGTTTTCCCGAATTGGCACAGGCCTTGCGCTCCGTCGGCCCGCAGGCGCAAAGAGCAATGCATCTTGCCGGGCTCCTGCCATCTTCTACACCCAGATCCGAGGAGACCTTTCATGTCCCTGAACCTTCGTCCGTTGCGGTTGGCTGCCGCCGCAGCGTTGACCTGCGCCATGACGCTGCCGGCGCTCGCCCAGCAAAACCTTGAGAAGCTCAAGCAGTTCAAGGTCGCCACCACCGACCTGAACATCCCGACGGTGCCCCAGACCGGGCGCAAGGCGGACTCCATCCGCGCCAACCTGAAGAACATCAAGATGCCCCCGGGCTTCAAGATCGACCTCTTCGCCATCGTGCCCGACGCCCGCCACATGGCCGTGGCACCGAGCACCAACATGCTGTTCGTCAGCACCCGCAAGACCACCGTGTGGGCCGTGACCGACCGCGACAGCGACGGCATGGCCGACGAGGTCAAGAGCTTCGCGCCTTCGCT
>Ga0315907_10006660_pt1 | contig 12196 bp, 8 predicted proteins | sample LakEriMetagenome_3_FD_203525 | JGI IMG/M metagenome (GOLD analysis project Ga0315907, IMG submission 203525) | Freshwater fungal communities from buoy surface, Lake Erie, Ohio, United States - Buoy 12 MA123 | ecosystem: Environmental > Aquatic > Freshwater > Lake > Lake biofilm | place: USA...
ACTACCTCCTCGCCGGCGAACTCGGCCTCAGCGGGCAGGTCCGGGCGATCCGCGGCGGGGTGGCTTTGGCCGCCTACGCCAAACGCGCCGGACTCAAGGGCGTCATCCTGCCCCGCGCCGCCGCGCAAGAAGCCGCGCTCATCGACGGCGTCGAAGCCGTGCCGGTCGACACGCTCGACGCGGCGCTGCGCTTCCTGTCGGGCGAGGAGGGTTTCCAGCCCCTGCCCACCGTGACGGACCCGTTCGCTTTCGCGGGCCTCGGTGAGCAACCTGATTTCTCGGAGGTCAAAGGACAGCTGGCGGTACGTCGCGCGGTGGAGATCGCGGCGGCCGGCGGGCACAACCTGCTGCTCATCGGACCGCCCGGCTCGGGAAAGTCGCTCATCGCGAAGCGCATCCCCTCCATCCTACCCACGCCCGACAAGGCCGAGTTCCTCGAGATCCTCGCGGTGCATTCCGCCGCGGGCATGAACGTGGCGGACCCGACGCGCGCCTGGCTGCGTCCGTTCCGCTCGCCGCACCATACCATCAGCGACGTCGGGATGATCGGCGGCGGTGCGATGCCGACGCCCGGCGAGGTATCGCTCGCGCATCGCGGGGTGCTCTTCCTCGACGAGTTACCGGAGTTTCGCCGCTCGGTGTTGGAGGTGCTGCGCCAACCGTTGGAGGACGGCAGCGTGACGGTCTCGCGCGCCGCCGCGAAGGTCACGCTGCCCTCCCGGCTGATGTTGGTGGCGGCGATGAACCCCTGCCCCTGCGGCTACCTCGGCGACAAACAGCGGACCTGCCGCTGCGGACCGACCGTCGTCCAACGCTACCGCGGCCGGATCTCCGGCCCCTTGCTCGACCGCATCGACCTGCAGGTGGAGGCGCCCGCCTTGTCCATCGAGGAACTGCGCGCCGGCGAGCCCGGCGAACCCTCGGCGGCCATCCGGGCCCGGGTGGAGGCGGCGCGTACCTTGCAACGGCGACGCTTCGGCGAGCGCGCCGGCGGGTGCAACGCGCTGCTGGCCGGCAAGGAGCTCCGCGCCTGCTGCGCCTTGGAGCGAGCCCAGGGGGATCTGCTTCAGGAGGCCATGGAGCGGCTCAAACTCTCGGCCCGCGCCTATGACCGCATCCTCCGGGTGGCCCGCACCATCGCGGACCTCGCCGAGGCCGAGCGCATCGCCACGACCCACCTGCTCGAGGCGATCCACTACCGTTCCCTCGACCGAGGCTGAAAACGCTCGCAGACGGGGAGGTTTCGCTTCCAATGGGGGCCTCCCCATGAAAACCCTGAAAACGCTCGGGCTCCTCGGCCTGCTCGCCTTCCTGGCCCTGCCGCTCGCCGCGGCCGACGCCATCAAGGTCCTGATCATCGACGGTCGCAACAACCACGACTGGGTCCGCACGACCGAGTCCTGCAAGGCCACCCTCGAGGCCACCGGCCGCTTCAAGGTCGACGTCTCGACCGCCCCGGCCGCGTTCGCCAAGCCCCAGCCGGCCAAGCCCAAGGCGGGCGACGCCGACGGCAAGAAGGCTTACGACGCCGCGCTCAAGGCCTGGAAAGAAGAAGAAGCCGCCTTCAACAAGGCCAACGCGGACGCCTGGGGCAAGTGGTCGCCCAAGTTCGCCGACTACGCCGTGGTCGTGAACAACTACAACGGCCCGGAATGGGGCGCCGACATGAAGGACGCGTTCACCGAGTACGTCCTCAAGGGCGGCGGCCTGGTCAACGTCCACGCGGCCAACAACGCCTTCACGGGCTGGGAGAACTTCAACGAGATGATCTGCGTGGGCTGGCGCGGCGCGACCTTCGGGCAGCGCGTGGCCGTCGACGACGCCACCGGCAAGGCCGTCGCGGTCGCCGAGGCCGACGAGAAGATCAAGACCAAGGGCTTCGGCTCGGGCCACGGCTCCAAGCACGCCTTCACGCTCAAGACCCGCGACGCCGCCCACCCCGTCCTGCAGGGTCTGCCGACGGAGTGGCTGCACGCCTCCGATGAACTCTACCACCGCATGCGCGGTTCGGCCGACCACATGGACGTCCTCGAGAGTTCCTTCTCGTCCGAGAAGTTCGGCGGCACGGAGATGCATGAGCCGATGGTCTGGTGGGCCAAGTTCGGCGAAGGCCGCGTCGTGACCACCTCGATGGGACACCTCTGGGTCGGCGACAAGACCTTCGACGCCCTCCATTGCGTGGGTTTCCAGACCATCCTCGCCCGCTCCACCGAATGGGCCGCGACGGGCAAGGTGACCATCCCGGTCCCGGCCGGCTTCCCGACCAAGGACCAGACGAGCGTCATCGAGCCGTCCAAGGTGGTCTGGAAGAAGTAATAAAGGATATCCTTTGATTGCGGGGCTTGAAGCCCGACCGGGGCGTGGCAGATTCCTGCCATGCCCCGCTTCTTTTTAGCCCTGCTCGCGCTCTGCCTAAGCGCCTTGGTCCAGGCCGAGACGTACGAGCTGCGTAACGGCAACCTCATCCGTCGTTTCGAGCTGAAGGACGGACGCTTCCGCACGCTGGGCTGGACGGACCAGGCCACCGGCCGGACACTCGACGTGGACAGCGACGAGTTCGCGATCCGTCTATCCGACGGCACGGTGCTCACGGCGGACGATTACGAGGCGAAGGTGGTCGTCTACAAGACGCGCGGCGAAGCCATGCGCAGCTCCGGCTCCCGAACCCTACCCGACATCGAATACGTGCTGCGGTCCGGTCGCACGACTAACCCGCTGGCCCCGACCAAGGTATTCCAGGTCTTCTACCCCGCGCTGGAACCCCATACGACGCCCACCTTTTGGTCGAAAGACACCTCCACGATACTCAAGCAGCTCGAGATCAAATGGGCTCCGGGACAGGTCGACGGAAAAGCGGGGATCGAAGCCGAACGTTTTCGCACCAAGGCGAAGGCCAGCCGAGGCGGACGCGGCGAACCGGTGGTGATCAATGACGCTTGGATCATCCTGCCGCACGAGCCGACGACGCTGACGCGCCACACCGACGGCAACCAACCCGCCGCCTATGCGCACCGCTTCGAGAAGGTCGGAAACCACAGCTTCGTCGACTACAACCAAGCCGATGTGGAACCCAAGCCCCAGGAGGGCTTGGTGCGTTGCCTCTGCTTCCCGGTCGTCTCCGGTCACACGTCCTTCTCGGCCCCCATCGCCGTCTTCGCCGTGCCCGCGGGGTCTTCGCCAGAACAGGCGGTCATCGACTATAGCCGTCCAGCGGCGAAGACCCGCAGCTATACCCACTACAACAACTGGTTCGATCCGGCAGGGAAGAACCTGAAGGGCGACAACCTGCCGGCGATCCACCGCCAGTTTGTCGAGGCGCTCAAAGGCTCGGGCATAAAGGTCGATGGCATGGTACCCGACAACGGCTGGCAGGACCGCAAATCAGTCTGGCAACCCGCCCAAGGCGCCTTCCCCGCAGGCATGCAGGACCTCAACAAGCTCAGCGAGACACTGCTCTCCCAGGGAAGCTCGCTCGGGCTTTGGATGGCCGCTGACGGCACGACGAACGACATCAACTGGGGCGTCGGCCAAGGCTACGTGAAGGCCCAACCGAACAGCTACTTCAAGCAGTACTTTGCCCACTATTCCTTGGCGGACGAGAAGTATCAACGGGCAACGATGCAACAGCTGGCCACGCTATCCAACGAGACCAAGGTTTCCTATCTCAAGTTCGACTTCAACCACTTCTCGAACGTCGTACCCACCGACCGGCATGGCCACGCAGCGGAATTCTTCGGCTTTGCGGTCGCCACCTTGCCCGCGCGGGCGAAGGGCGTCTTCATCAACGCGACGAACTGGACTTGGCATTCGCCGGCGTGGCTGAACTACGCGGATTCGGTCTGGCTCCTGGCGGGTGACGACGGGTTCAACGGCAACTGGCCGGAGCTGGCCGGCCGCGCGCAGGCGACGACCGACCGCGACGTGTATTTCTGGCGGATGTGGGGCGACCCTTCCGACCGTCCGTGGTTCCCGATCGCGAACATCATGACGCACGGGATCATCCGCAACGCCGGCGGGCAGATGGCCTACAAGACGGACCTGCCGCGGGACTGGTCCGACTACGTGCTGATGCACTACGGGCGCGGGACGTTGCTGCGCGAGTGGTACCTGTCCCCGGGCTCGGTGCTGCCGCACGAGTGGCAGGCGCTCATCGCGATCCACCGCTGGACGGAGGCCCGCCATGCGGACATGATCAATACGTGCTACGTGGGCGGGCGCCCCGACGAGGGCGCAGCCTACGGCTTCGTGGGCTGGTCGCATGACGGCACCACCGGCACCCTGGTCGCCCGCAACCCGCGCGCGGAGGCGCAGACGTTGCGCTTCGGGCTGGATGCGACCACCTTGTTCCGCGGCGCCCCGGGTAAGTCCTGGCGCGGCCGGATCGTCTACCCTTACCGTCAGGAACTGTCGCAGGGTTTCGAGTCGGGCGCGGTGGGCGAGATCACGATCCCGGGCTACGAGACGGTGGCGATCGAGCTCGAACCAGGCCAGGCCCGCGGGCCGATGTTCAAACTGGCGCCGACGGCGCGCGTCGAGCCGGGCACCCAACCGCTCGAAACCAAGATCAAGGTGGCCGAGTTCGCCGCGGAGCGCCGGGAACTGCTGGTGATGGGCTACCCCTCCCTGCCTCAGGTCTTCCTCGACGGCAAGCCGGCCACGCCTACGCGGCGCACGAAGAGCCGCCTCAACGCCTACCCGGGCTACGCCCGCAGCGGTATGCCGAGCGAGAAGGCCCGCGCCTGGGAGATGGCCGGCTTCGACCTCGCCTCCTTCGGTACGGCCGAGGTGACGGTGCGCTTCACCGGAGCGGAGGAGCCGACCAAGGCCGAGGCTTGGCTGCTCACCGAACGCGGCTTCGGGGAGCAGGCGAACAAGGATACCTTGTCGCCGTTGACCTTCCCAGGCGTGCTGCGGCACACCGACGCCGTGCTGCGGGAAACCGAGTTGCCGGCGGCCCCTGCGCCCAAGGTGAAACTCACCGCAGAAGACCTGCGCGGCGTGAAGTCTGCCCGACTCGAGGGCGAGAGTTTCGGCGTCAATCCGGGCTTCGGCGAGAAGACGGTCACGCTGAACGGCCTGGCGATCGGCAAGTTGCCCACCGGCGGTGACGACTGGAAGTCTTTCGGCTTCGATCTCAAGGGCGAGAGCCGGACCAAGCTCGCCTTGCGTAACGCGGCCGACGTCTCCGTCCCGATGAACGACGACAAGTTCAAGGTGCGCAACCTGCGGCTGGTCCTGACCTTGGCCGACGGCCGGGTCGTGAAGATCGGTCCGAAGGCGGCCTTCACCAGCCACGCCGACTGGGCCCACTTCGAGGGCAAGGCCTTCGAGGTCGACGCCGCGGCCAAGGTCCGCCGGACCCCGCCGATCCCGCTGGACCTCGAGTGACGGCAACGTGTACGATCCCGTAGCGCCAAATAATACGGGGAAACAATGTCCGATGAGGGCTGCGCGCATGGAGTGCCGATACAAATCGGTAGACTTGGCAGGCTTTCAGCCGTAATCCATAAACATGGACGACACTGTTTTCAAAACAGGGGATTTAATCGTCGGGGGTCTGCTGATTCTCACGGGGGCGATCCTTCATTCCCATTTCCGCAAGGCCCCGTCGAGCACAGCCCGACAGCGAATTCTCTCCTTGGGAATCATGCTGATCGGCTTCTTCTTAGCCTTGGGGGAATTCTTCTATTCCTTGGCCTTCAAGTAAGCGCCCCTGTTCGGAGCGGTAGAAATAGAAGTTGGATAGGTTGCTTACCCCTACGCACCCCGCAGGAAGGTCGCCACGGTCGCGCAGAGGACTTCGGGCGGGGAAGCGATGTCCACGGTCAGGCAACTCTCCGCGGGCGCCTGCGGGGCCTCCAGGGACGCCAATTGGCTATCCAGTAGGCTGGCCGGCATGAAATGCCCCTGTCGGGCAACTAGACGGCTGGAAAGCAGCTCCCGGGAGCCGGAGAGGTGCACGAAAAAGAGCTCGGGGTCCGCCTGGCGCAACCGGTCGCGGTAGGCTTTCTTCAGAGCCGAGCAGGTGAGGACCATGCCCTCGCCGCGCGCCTTCCCCTCCGCGATCCGGAGAGCCAAAGCGGCGAGCCATCCGGCGCGATCCTCGTCGGTCAAAGGCTGCCCTGACCGCATCTTCGCGACGTTCGCCGCCGGATGGAAGTCGTCGGCCTCGATCAGCACGCGGCCGGTCACGTCGGCATAACGGCGGGCCACGGTGCTCTTGCCGCAACCGCAGACGCCCATGAAGACGACGTTCGGGTGCGCCACGGCGACCTCAGAGATTGATCGTGCGGCCCTCGCGGAACGACTGGTCGGCCGCCGCGACGATACGCATCGAGTTGACGGCGTCGTCGAGGTGGGCGGTCAGGTCGAGGTTCTCGCGGATGGCCTTCTCGAAGTAGACCTGCTCGCGTTCGCACAGACCATCATGGCCGGGGTCGGCCTCGGTCGGCACCAGCTGGTCGGGCTTCGAGAACTTACCATCGGCGCCGAGCGCCGCGTGGTGCACCTTGAGCGCCTGCGCGCCCGTGTGGCCGTCGACGTCGGCGGAGTTGCCCTCCTGGGCGCCCTTGCCGGCGACGATGGTGACGGAGCCCTTCGGTCCGACCACATCCTTCACGAAGAAAGCCTCCTCGGACATCATCGGACCCCAGCCGGCCTCGTACCAGCCGACGGAGCCATCGGCGAAAGTCACCTGCAGCTGGCCGTAGTTCACCATGCCCGGCGGCAATTCATCGGACAAGCGCGCGCCGATGCCGGAGACGCGGACCGGGCGGCTGCCGGTCATCAGGCACATGATGTCGACGTAGTGGACGCCGCAATCGACGATCGGGCTGCAGGTCTGCATAAGCGCCCGGTGGGTCTTCCAATTGTCGCCCGAGCTCTGCTGGTTGAGGTTCATGCGCATGACCAGCGGCTTGCCGAGCTTCTGCGCCTCGGTGATGAACTGCGTCCAGGCCGGGTGGTGGCGCAGGATGTAGCCGATGACGACCTTGCGGCCGGTGGCCTTGGCCTTCGCGGCGATCTGCTCGGCCTCCGCGACGGAAGCCGCGAGGGGCTTCTCGACGAACGCGTGGCAGCCGGCCTCGAGCGCGGCGATCGTGTATTCGGCGTGGGTGTCCGGGTAGCTCGAGATCGAGACCGCGTCGGGCTTGGTCGCCTGCAGCGCCTCATGGAAATCGGCGAACTCCGGATAACCGCCGCCGAGTTCCTGGTTGAGCTTCGCGCGGGACGCGGCGGAACGCGTCACCAGGCCGACGATCTGGAAGCCGGGGAGCTTGTGGTAGGCCAGGGCGTGGGAGCGGCCCATGTGGCCGGCGCCGACGCAGAGGATACGGATAGGGGATGCCATGGAAAGGTCGGTCGCTTAGCCTTTGGCCTGGTCGTTCAGCCGCGTGTCGTCGCGGTAGAACAGGGCGAAGATGACGAGCAGGACGGCGGCGAAGACGGACGGGTAGAGCCAGAACTCATCCTTGAAGACGAGCTTCGCGGGGTTGCTGCGGTCGATGAAGCGGCTGTCGAGCAAGGGCGCGATCATGTTGCCGGCCCAGAGGCCGAATCCGAGGGTGACCCACGAGACGGCGGACTGGGCGAGGTTGCGCAGCCCGGCCGGGGCGCGACGGTCGGCGTACTGCATGCCCGTCACGAAGAAGAAGTCGTAGCACAGGCCGTGCAAGGCCACGCCGGTGATGAGCATCCACTCGGTATCGCCGGACTTGGCGAAAATCGCGTAGCGGATGGCCCAGCAGGCCATGCCGATGAGCAGGGCGCGCTTGGCGGTCAGGTAATTGAAGGCGAACGGCAGGACCAGCAGGAAGACGATCTCGGAATACTGGCCGATCGTCATGATGGCCTCGGGGTGCGCGACGCCCCGGCTGGCGATGAAGGTGTTGGCGTAGGTGAAGTACAGCGCCAGCGGGATGCAGAACAGGAACGAGAAGACCAGGAAGAGCATGAACTTACCATCGGCCAGCAGGGCGAAGACGCTCGGACCGGACCCGGCGGCCGGGGCGTCGGCCTCCTCGGCCTCGTCCGTGCCCAGGGACAGGGCGAGGATGCCGGCGGCGACGAAGGCGATGGCGCCCATCTTGAAGATCACCGCGTCCGTGGCCACCTCGGCGATGCCGAGCGCCTTGGCGGCGAAACCGATGGCGTAACCCGAGGCGATCCAACCGATGGTGCCGGAGGAGCGGAACCAAGGGAAATACTGCGAGCTGCTGCCGAGGGCGCGCAGGACGATCGCGTTCAGGAGCGGGAGCGCGGCGAAATAGCAGAGCGCGTGGCAGAAGAGCAGCGCGGAGAAGGCGAAGGGCGTCTTCCCCATCGGGACCGTCCAGAGGAGGATACCGCCGACCACGGCGAGCAGGCAGAAGAGGCGGCGGGCGGAGATCGCCTTGTCGGCCAGCCACCCGGCGACGAGCGCGGAGACCATCGCGGCAAGCGGACCGGCGCCGTAGGCGAAGCCCGTCACGTTCGGGTCACCCGGGAAAGCCACCGACAGGTAGCGCCCCATGGGGACGAAATACACCCCCCAGGCGAACAAGGTGAGGAACATGACCAAGGCGCTGAGCACATAGGTCTTGGTGCGGCTGGAGGAACTCATGGGCGGGGTGGCGTCAGCATCCCCAATCCCCTCCCCGCTTCAAGCCGAGAGATACCCACCTCACGCCCGCTATCGAGCGATTATACCTTATTGCGGCAGGGGCTGGGCGACACCCTTGGCCTTCTGCTCCTCCAGCTTGGCGCGGAGACGGGCGACGATGTCCGGGTGTTCGGCCGCCACGTTCTTCCGCTCGGCCGGGTCGTTCTGTAGGTCGAAGAGGCGCGGGCCGGTCTGGTCGCGACGATCCCGTTCCATGTCCTCCTCGCTGCCGAGGAGCGCCACGAGCGGACCCGTCGCCTTGGCGGCGCCGTTCTTCGCCTTGCCCGGCGCACCCCAGCCCGGGATGAACTTCCACCGCTCATCGCGGATCGAAAGGGTGTTGGCCTGCGTGCTGGAGATGATCGTCTCGCGGCCCGGGCCACCGGTCAAAGCGGCGCTGGTGTCGACCCCGTCGAGCCGGAGGAACTCCGCCGGATCGCCACCGGCCACCTTCGTGAAGACCGCCGGCAGGTCGACCTGCGACATCAGGGCCTCGGAGACCTTGCCGGCCGGCGCGCGGCCGGGCCAGCGGGCGATGAAGCCGACGCGGGTGCCGCCCTCGAGGATGCTGTACTTGCCCCCGCGGAAAGGCCCGGCCGGACGATGACCGGCGGCCTGGTTGCGCTCGACGGCCTGATCCTTGTAACCGTCGTCGAGCACCGGCCCGTTGTCGGACGTGTAGATCACCAGCGTGTTGTCGGCGAGCCCGTGCTTGTCGAGCTCGGCCAGGATCCGGCCGGCCTGGTCGTCGAAGGCCACGACGGCGTCGCCGCGCGGCCCGAGAGGCGTGCGGCCCGCGTAACGCGGGTGATGGACGCGGGGCACGTGATTCTCGTGCGAGGCGTAGTAGAGGAAGAACGGCTTGTCCTTGTTGGTCGCGATGAACGCGCAGGCCTTGTCGGCGAAGACGTCGCCCATCGCCTCGTCGTTCCAGAGCGCGGCCTTGCCGCCCTTCATCCAGCCGATGCGACCGACGCCGTTGACGAGGGCCATGTTGTGCCCGTGGGACCAATCCATCTTGAGTTTGGCTCGCTCGGCCTCGGTCGTGAGGTCGGGGTCACCCGGGAAAGGCTTCTTGTAGCTGACCTCGATCGGATCCTTGGGATCCAGGCCGACGACCCCGCCGTTCTCCACGAACACGGTCGGCACCCGGTCGCCGGTGGCGGCCATGATGAAGGAGTAGGTGAAACCGATCTGGTTCGGGCAAGGGTCGATCGGCTTGTTCCAGTCGACGGACTCGCCGCCGAGACCGAGGTGCCACTTGCCGACGACGCCGGTGGCGTAACCCAGCTTGGCAAGGCTCGCCGGCATGGTCGGGCGCCCCGGCTTGATGATCATGTTGGCATCGCCCGGCAGGACGCCGGTGCCCTTGCGGCGCCAGGCATACTCGCCGGTCAGCAGCGAATAGCGCGAGGGCGTGCACGTCGCGGAAGTGCAATAGCCCGCGGTGAAGCGCACGCCTTGGGCGGCAAGCCGATCGAGGTTGGGCGTGGGGATGGCCTTCGCGCCATAGCAGCCGAGGTCACCCCAGCCGATGTCATCGGAATAGAGCAGGACGATGTTCGGGGGACGCTTCGCGGGCTCGGCGGCGAAGGCGAGGACGGCGGAGCAGAGGGCCAGGAGCGGGGTCAGGCGCATGCGATGGGGATAGCGAGGACCGGGCTGATTCCAAGCCCTCAATGCATCCGCTTGCTTGCCAAACGACGGCAAACCACCCAATGGAAAGGCATGCGCTTCGCCAAGTACCACGCCCTGGGCAACGACTACCTCGTGCTCGAGCCGAAGGACTGCCCCACCCTCTTCTCGCCCCTCGCGATCCGCAAGGTCTGCCACCGCCACTACGGGCTCGGCTCCGACGGTATCCTCTATGGGCCGATCGAGCGCACCGATGGCACCTTCGGGCTCCGCATCCTCAACCCCGACGGCTCCGAGGCCGAGAAATCCGGCAACGGCATCCGCATCTTCTGTCGCCACCTGCTCGAGACCAAGCGCATCAAACAGGGCGAGGAATTCCGCCTGCACACGCCCGGCGGCGTGGTCCGCTGCACGGTCTTCGACGGCGGCGCCCGCATCCGCGTCGAGATGGGCCACGTCTCCTTCCGTGCGCCGGTCATCCCGCACGTCGGCCCCGACCGCGAGGTGCTCGGCGAGGAAATCACCGTGCTCGGCAAGACCTTCCGCTACTGGGCCGCGACCGTCGGCAACCCGCACTGCGTCATCCCCGTGACCGAGCTGACCGCCGACCTCGCGAAGACCTACGGCCCCGCCCTCGAGGTGCACCCCAATTTCCCGAACCGCACGAACGTGCAGTTCATGAAGGTCCTGGACCGCGCGAACATCCAGATCGAGATCTGGGAGCGCGGCGCTGGCTATACCCTGGCCTCCGGCTCCTCCTCCTCGGCGTGCGCCGCGGTGGCCCGTAAAATGGGCTCCGTCGACGCGGATTTGACGGTCAATATGCCCGGCGGTAAGATTATGATTGGCATCGGTGGGGATTATTCCATCGTGATGACAGGTCCGACGACCCCCGTGGGCATCTTCGAGATGCACCCCGACGTCCCGGACCAAGACATCGCCGTTTAAGGCGAGAGGTCTTTTCCTAGTCCGCCCACTCCTTTGGCGCCCCTTTCGGGGGTGCGCCGCTCACCTACATCCAACCCATGGCACCCCGCCAGCCGTTGCCCAACATCACCGAGGACGACTTGATCGACCTGGCGGGCGGGGCGACCGTGAAGTTCGCCCAGGAGCTGGTGGCCAAGGGCAAGGTCAAGAAGGCCCTCTGGACCGCCCCGGTGGTCGAGGCCTTGGTCGACGACGGCACCGAGACCCGCGAAGCGCGCTGGAATCTGCGCTCCATCACCTTCCAACGCAACGAATGCGGCTGCGAGGTTTCCGTCGGTCGGCGCAAGTTATGCGTCCACTCGGTGGCGGCCTACCTGGCGCTGGCCCAGAAGGAAGGCTACCTGAAACCGGCGGAGCCCGCGAAGGCCACCGCCGCTCCCGCCCCCGCCCGGTCACTCCGCGACGACGCGCCGGCCAAGGCGACCACGAAGACCGCCGCGGCCAAACCGGCCGCCGCCGCCCCGACCGGCCCGCGCCTGAAGTCCCTCACCCTTTCGGAGAAACGTGGCACGCCGATCGAGGTGCGCTTCATCATCCCGCCGAACATCGCCACGGCCGCGAAACGCGACGAAATCATCTGCCGGCTCGAACTGCGGGTCGACGACGTGCAGGTGGCGCCCGAGAACCTCGACCGCAGCAAGGCCTGGACCATCGAGCCCGACACCGTCTTCTTCCTGGCGATCATCGAGAACCTCTGCCAAGGAAAACTGCAGGGCATCCTGCCCCTGACCCGCCGCCACCTGCGGCAGTTGCTGACGATGGGCAAGGGTCTGGCCATCTTCCGCATGGCCAACGCCCCGGAGGTACCCCTGGCTTGGGAGGGAGACCTGCTGGAACGGGTCCACGAACACCTGAGCGAGCCCGTCGCGACGCCCCAGACCAACGCCGCCGGCGATCCGCCCGACGACGACGGCGAGCAGGAAGTCCGCTCGC
>Ga0315907_10006661_pt1 | contig 12194 bp, 13 predicted proteins | sample LakEriMetagenome_3_FD_203525 | JGI IMG/M metagenome (GOLD analysis project Ga0315907, IMG submission 203525) | Freshwater fungal communities from buoy surface, Lake Erie, Ohio, United States - Buoy 12 MA123 | ecosystem: Environmental > Aquatic > Freshwater > Lake > Lake biofilm | place: USA...
CGAGGTGGCTTTGAGTTTTATTGGCAAACACGACCAAGAACCTCCTGTTTTTTCTGCTAAAAAGATTGATGGAGAAAGAGCATACGACCTTGCTCGGGCAGGAAAAGATGTAAAAATGAAAACCTCGCCAATCGAAATCACCACATTCGAAATCACCCGAATCGCCCTTCCCGAAGTTGACTTTAAAATTGATTGTTCCAAAGGAACTTATATACGCTCCTTAGCGCGCGATTTTGGTTTGGCTCTTAAATCGGGTGCGTACTTGTCTTCTTTGCGCAGAACTGCCATTGGAACACATCTCGTTGAAAACGCCCAAACAATCGAGCAATTAACAGCTTCTATTCGTTCGGAAGAAGTTTAGGATTTTAATGGCGGCCGGGCACGCTATCGCATCTAGTCCTCTCCCGAAGGGATGCGGGCTAATTGCTCTATCGTTGCCGCAACATAAATTTCTTGTCAAATTTAGATCTTCCCAGGTTCGATTAAACTCGAATAATTCGTAATTTGTACCATCATGAACGAGGATTCAACTGCAAATAATCAAGGCAACGACTTTCAGGATTTTGAGAACTCCGATTACTCAAAGCCAGCCGGATTTATTCATGAATCGGAAGATGATCGATTAATACGTGATATGAATCGATCACCCATGGAAAAGCTCATGTTATTTACCCAAATGATTAGGCGTGAGCGAATGTATAAACAAGGACGAATAAAGAACTAACCGAACTATGGATACAATGGATCAAGGTCTTTTGGATTTTTGGGGCGCGCTCAATAAATTCAATGTTCGCTATATTCTTGTTGGTGGAGTCGCTGTTCGTTTTCATGGGTTCAATCGAACAACTGACGATTTAGATGTTTGGTTAGAAGACACTCCAACCAATCGTAAGAATTTGAGATTAGCTTTTTTTGAATTAGGTTATGGCGATTTCGAGGAAATTGAAACAATGCAGTTTATTCCGGGTTGGACTAGTTTCTTTGCAGCAGGAATTGAAGTTGACTTTATGACTCACATTCTAGGACTAGAAAATTCAACTTTCGATGAATGCTATAATAACGCACCAATCTTTGAATTTAATAAAGAATTGGAAGTTAGATTTCTTCATTTGAATCATTTAATATCAGCGAAGAAGGCAACAAAAAGAAGCAAGGACCAATTAGACTTGGAATATTTAACCCGTATTCAGAACTTAAAAGGTCAATAAAAAAAACGCATCCCCTTTTTCAGAAGATGCGTTTTCAGTAAAGTCGCTATTATGGTTTACCCATTCAAGGCTTCTGCTCCACCAACAATCTCTAAGATCTCGTTCGTAATGGCAGCCTGTCTTGCTTTGTTATAACTTAATTTCAATTCTTTAATTAAGTCTCTTGCGTTATCAGTTGCTTTGTTCATTGCCGTCATTCGAGCACCATGTTCTGCTGCATGAGAATCTAAAAGCGCCTTGTAAATCTGAATCTTCAAGGATTTAGGAATCAATTCACGAACAATTTCGTCTTTATTAGGCTCGAAAATGTAATCGATGGAAGTTCCTTTTTTAGCCCCCGATTCTTCCGAAGGAGAAACCGGAAGGTATTGCTCTTCGGTTGGAATTTGAACCGCTGCATTTCGGAACGCATTATAAACCAATTCAACTCGATCGAATTCTTTATTGGCAAACGCATCCATGATTTTCTGAGCAACAGGTGCAACATTTTCAAATGTTAATTTCTCATACAGCTCATTGTGAGAGCTAAAAAGACTTAACTGATTCTTCGTTACATAATCGGATGCTTTTTTCCCAATACAAAGGAAAGACACATTTCCAGCAGCAAATTGACTCGAATACTTATTCGCTATAAGTTCGCGACCCATTTTCAGAACATTGGTGTTAAATGCACCGGCAAGACCACGATTCGATGTAATCAATACGATTAATACTTTCTTCGCTTCACGCTCAGAAGTATAAACACCACCTTCACTTGAATCAACACTTCCACTTAAGTTACCAAGGATATCTTTCAGTTTCTCCGCATAAGGACGCATCTGCACAATCGCATCCTGCGCCCTACGCAACTTTGCAGCAGATACCATTTTCATGGCACTCGTGATTTGTTGCGTGGAAGTTACCGATACAATCCGGTTACGGACTTCTTTAAGATTGGCCATCGGACCTAATTTGTGTTATTTATTAGTAGAATAACGTGAAGCTAAATCATTAGCAACTTTAGTCATCACATCAGTTAAACTATCGTCGAATTTTCCAGCTTTCAATGCGTTAAGAACATCCTTATGTTGCGAATTCAACAAAGCAAGGTAATCCGTCTCAAACTCACGTACTTTGTTAACTGGAACTGGACGTAAAAGCCCTTTTACACCCGCATAGATAATAGCAATTTGCTCTTCTACTTTAAATGGCGTGTATTGAGGCTGCTTCAAAATCTCCACATTTCGTGAACCTTTATCCAATACCGATTTAGTAGCAGCATCCAGGTCAGAACCGAATTTCGCAAATGCTTCCAACTCGCGGAACTGTGCTTGATCAAGTTTCAATGTACCTGCAACTTTCTTCATCGACTTAATTTGCGCGTTACCACCTACACGAGATACCGAGATACCTACGTTAATCGCTGGACGAACACCTGCGTTGAACAAGTTCGACTCCAAGAAAATTTGACCATCAGTAATGGAAATTACGTTGGTAGGAATGTATGCAGAAACGTCACCTGCTTGTGTTTCAATGATTGGAAGTGCTGTCAATGATCCACCTCCTTTTACTCTGCCTTGAAGCGAAGCTGGAAGGTCATTCATTTGCTGCGCAATAGAATCGGAAGCATTAATTTTTGCAGCACGTTCAAGTAGGCGACTGTGAAGGTAGAATACATCTCCAGGATAAGCCTCGCGTCCTGGTGGACGACGAAGAAGAAGAGAAACCTCACGGTAAGCAACGGCCTGCTTAGAAAGATCATCGTAAATGATTAATGCAGGACGACCTGTATCGCGGAAATATTCACCAATGGCAACACCTGCAAATGGTGCGTAGAATTGCATTGGAGCAGGATCAGAAGCGGTAGCAGAAACAATTACAGTGTATGCCATCGCGCCGTTTTCTTCCAATGTCTTCACAATGTTCGCTACGGTAGAACCTTTCTGACCAATTGCAACATAGATACAGAACACAGGTTGACCTGCCTCGTAGAATTCTTTTTGATTGATAATGGTATCGATACAAACAGCTGTTTTACCAGTCTGACGGTCACCGATAACCAACTCTCGCTGACCACGTCCAATCGGAATCATCGCATCAATTGCTTTGATACCTGTTTGAAGCGGTTCTGTAACAGGTTGACGATAGATAACGCCCGGAGCCTTGCGCTCTAGTGGCATTTCGAGAAGTTCGCCTTTAAGCGGACCTTTACCGTCGATGGGTTCTCCCAATGTATTAACAACACGTCCAAGCATGCCTTCACCAACATTGATGGAAGCAATTCGACGAGTTCGTTTTACAACGTCTCCTTCTTTGATGTTGTTAGAACTACCTAGCAATACAGCTCCAACATTATCCTCTTCTAAGTTCAAAACGATGCCTTGAAGTCCACTCGGGAATTCAACAAGCTCACCTGCTTGAACATTATTAAGTCCATAGATACGGGCAATACCATCTCCCACTTGGAGAACAGTTCCCACTTCTTCGAGTTGCACGTCGGTAGTAAAACCAGACAGCTGTTGTTTCAGGATGGCAGATACTTCTGCGGGTTTGATTTCAGCCATTGTTTGTATAATGAGGTTGTGACTTTCGCCACGTTTATCAATATTCTTTTACGTATAAGTTTTTATCAAATTCGCGACGTAAGAGTTCAATCTCACGCTCGATACTTGTGTCAATTTGATTATCTCCAAAACGAAGAACAAATCCACCAATAATAGATGGGTCAATATGTTCTTGAAGTTCAACCTTGTTATTTTTTGAATGCTTAACAACCAAGTCAAGAATGCGTTGACGAAACGAATCATCTATTTTAAATGCAGTAGTAAGCAATGCTTCCTCAATCCCATTATTTTCAAGGTGAAGAATTACAAACTGACGAGCAATTGCATCGGTATACATTTCACGACGCTTCTTGATAATTAATTCAAGGAAAGCCGATGTTGTAGTTCCGATGTTAGCAGAGAAAATAGATCGTATGATTGATGCTTTTTTATCAGATTTAATAATCGGACTTTTGAGCATAGATCGCAATTCGGGATTCTCATGAATCGTTTTGTCGATTAGCGCCATGTCAGCACTCACTAACTCAACTTCATTGCGCTCTTGGGCAAGTTTGAAAAGGGATTTTGCGTAGCGAATGCCTGCTTTCGTATCCTGCATGACTCGATCAGTTCAGTTTCAGTTCGTTGATGAGTGTGTTGGCAAGTTCTTTTTGCTTCTCATCAGAAGTCAATTGTTGTTTCACCAGTTTCTCTGCAACTTGAAGAGAAAGTTGAGCTACTTGGTTTTTCAACTCAGTAACAGCAGCCATCTTTTCATTATTGATAGATTCTCTAGCTATTGCAATTAAGCGCTCAGCTTCAGTTGTTGCTTTAGCGCGAGCCTCATTGATAATTTGGTCTTTCGTTTCGCGTGCTATTTTCAACATCGCATCACGTTCTGCCTGAGCTTCTCGTAATAACGATTCATTGTTGGCAGTTAAACGCGCCATTTCTTGTTTTGCATTTTCGGCACTCAACAAAGCATCTTCGATAGTCTTCTCACGTTCGCTGATCATTTTCAAAATCGGCTTCCATGCGAATTTGCTAAGCAGGAAAAGCACCGTCAAAAAGGTCAAGGTCATCCAAATAACCAAACCAAAATCGGGGGTGACTAATTTCATATACTATTTATATAGCGTGTGAATTCTGTTTTAAAAACCTGCCGAGATACCAACCGTAGCCCGACAGGTTTAATTTCCTCGTACTTCTTATGATTTGAAAGTCACAAGAAGACCAACAACCATCGCGAAGAAGGCAGCACCTTCAACAAGAGCAGCTGTAAGGATCATGTTTGCACGGATATCTCCAGCAGCTTCAGGTTGACGAGCGATTGATTCAAGCGCACTTCCACCGATACGGCCAATACCCATACCTGCACCAACTGCAGCTAAACCAGCTCCAAGAGCAGCAAGACCATAACCTAGTCCCATTGTACCATCTAAAAGAATTGAAATCATGATATTTATTATTTGAGGTTTAAAAATTCAGAATTAATGAGCGTGTTCAGCATGTTCTTCGTGATGACCTTCTTCAACTGCAGATCCGAAATACACTGCCGAAAGCAATGCAAATACAAAAGCTTGAAGGAAAGCAACCAATAATTCGAGGAACATCATAAACACTGTAAACAACCAGCTAGCGATGCCAACTCCTACACCAGCCCCAACACTTTCTCCACCTTTTCCAAAAATGAAAATGAGAGAGAAGAAAGCCAACGCAATAATGTGCCCTGCAGATATGTTCGCAAACAAACGAATCATCAATACAAAAGGACGAAGAAACATCCCAAGAATTTCGATAGGAGTAAGGATTATTAAAACCCAAGCAGGAACACCGGGCATCGCAAAAATATGTCCCCAGTAATGCTTGTTCCCGTTTATAGTTGTGATGATGAAGGTTAACAGAGCCAAAGTTAAAGTAACAGCAATATTTCCAGTGAAATTAGCGCCACCAGGAAGAACTGGAACAAGACCTAAAAGATTCGATATCCAAATAAAGAAGAAAACCGTTAATAAATAGGGCATAAATTTCTCGTACTTTTTACCAATGTTTGGTTTTGCGATATCATCGCGTACGAATATTATTATGGGTTCTATAAAGCTTTGAAGTCCTTTAGGGGCTTGTCCTGGTCGCTTTTTGTATGCTCTTGCTACAGATGTGAAAATCAGAAGCATCAAAACAGAAACAATAAAAAGAGTTAATGTGTTTTTGGTGATCGAAACATCGAGCAAATCAGAAGATGCAGAAGCATCAATTTCTCCATTTACAATCACTTTAACTTCCTCATCTTCTAATCGATAGGTATTGTATTTACCCGTATAATCCTTCATTCCATGTCCGTCATGATTCCGGAAATTATTTGAAGAAAAAACCTCGAAACCTTTGTCGGTGTAAAGAATTACAGGAAGAGCAACATGTGTATGCCCCCACAAATGCCAATCATGGGCATCTGAAATATGTTCCGTAATCATGTGACCAGGGTCAAAAGCATGCGCTTTCTCCGAATGATCGGAATTGGCGTGTGACTCGATAGTTGCCATGCTAGCCTCTCCAACAGCAGTAGTATGCTGATGTTTCATGCCTGAATCAGCAAATATTGAATGAGAATCGTTAACGGGATTGGCCTTTAGTTGCAGAAACGACAACATTAACACGAGTGCAAATGCAGTGCGTAGGATAATTTGAATGAAGTTTTTTTCGAAGCTCTTGGCCATGAAAGAAAGGGTCTTTAATCGCGCTGCAAATGTAGAAAAAGAACTAACATCTAAAAATTTTCAATGCTATTTTATAATTGACACACTCTCAGAGAATAACTAATATGAATTCGCACTTATCATCTATAGTGATTGACTCAAATTCAAGTTTTAACATCGAATTATGCATTTCAATCATCAGAATTAAGTAGACCCTAAAAAGTTGTATCTGTTTGCAAATGAATTTAACAATTGAGATGTTGAAAGTTTCCATTCGGAGCCATTTCTTTATAGGTTTTGATTTCTGAAATGGGTGTATTTTAGCAGTCTTTATTTTAAGAAAATGATGAAAGCGTTAATTGAAGGATTTCCTCAACAAGTGCGAGAAGCTCTTGAAATTTTTAATCAAGTGCAATTGAAACCACTGCCAAGAAAAATTAACAATGTGTTAATTAGTGGTTTGGGTGGATCTGGAATTGGGGGAAGTATTGTATCTGAAATATGTGCGGGATCCGCTTCGGTTCCCATTTCAGTTTCTAAAGATTATGCTATACCTGCTTGGGTAAATGAAGATACCTTGGTAATTGTTTCATCCTATTCGGGCAATACGGAAGAAACTCTTCAAGCAATGCAAGCGGCAATCAATCAAAAAGCCATGATTGTTTGTGTTACATCAGGCGGTGAGGTTTTATCGATAGCAACGGCCCACAATTTAGATGTTATTCTTATTCCAGGAGGCAATCCTCCGCGTTCTTGCTTGGGTTTATCGTTAACACAATTATGCGGTATTTTGGAATTTTATGGAGTTGCTCAGGGATTACTAAAAGAAATACAACTAGGCGTTGAGTTAATCGAACTCCATCATGCTCGAATTCTTCAAGAGTCTGAATCAATAGCGAAAGCAATTGCTTTTAGCATTCCTGTTTTGTATACAAGTGTTGGATATGAAGGAGTTGCCGTTCGTTTTCGTCAACAATTAAACGAAAATTCGAAAATGCTTTGTTGGCATCATGTTATGCCTGAAATGAACCACAATGAATTGGTTGGTTGGGTTGAAAAATCGCCACAAATAGCCGCAATTTTTATGCGCAATGCCGATGAATATTATCGTACAGCAAAACGCATGGACATTTGCAAGGATATTATCTTTGGCTTCGCAGGTAAAACAATCGTTCTGAATTCAAAAGGAGATACCCCAATTCAACGAATGATTTGGTGGATCAATTTGGGTGATTGGATTTCGTGGTTTGCATCCGTCGAACGTAATGTGGATGCTATAGAAATCAATGTCATCAATCGCTTAAAAAACGAATTAGCCAACTTGCAATGACCTACGAAAACCCCAACCGGAACATTAAGTTAATTGAGTTGGGATTAATTGATTTCAAAGAAGCTTGGGATTATCAAGAAAAAATATTTGCGGAGATTATTGCGATCAAGTTAAATAATCGAAATAATTTGGAGCAAATTCCAGTTCCTAATTATTTAATTTTCTGTGAACATCCACCCGTCTATACATTGGGTAAAAGCGGATCCGAAGATCATTTATTAATCAACAACGATCAGCTCGATAGCATGGGAGCTCGATTTTACAAGATAAATCGAGGTGGCGACATTACGCATCATGGGCCCGGGCAATTGGTTGTTTATCCTTTACTCGACTTGGAGAATTTCTTCACAGACATTCATCTGTATCTCCGAAAATTGGAAGAGGTGGTAATAGAATTACTCCATCAATACAATGTTGAATCTGGTCGATATGCTGGATTTACGGGAGTTTGGATAGGTGCAAACACCGAAAAAGCGCGTAAAATTTGCGCAATGGGTGTAAAGTGTAGTCGTTGGGTTACCATGCACGGTATTGCTTTGAATGTATCCAACGAATTGTCTTATTTCAAACACATTGTACCGTGTGGTATTGAAAATAAGTCAGTTACAACATTGATGAACGAGCTTTCTGGAGCAGATGTAAACATGAATGTCCTCAAATCGCGCTTTACAGATTTATTCATGAAGGAATTTGAAGCAATGCTATTACGATAATTTATTTTAGTGGCACAACCTTTGCCTGCCTCATGAAAAATCTATGTTATGAGAGTTTTCATGTTTGTTCTCAGTATTTTCTTTTTCGGGAGTTTATATTCACAATCCCATAATTCGAACAAAGCTTTTAAACGTGGAGAGGTCCTCACTTATCGAGTCCATTATGGATTAATAGATGCTGGGGAAGCAACCATTGCTATTGCTAAAGATAGTATCCGCTTTAATAATTCACCTTGTTATCATGTTGTTGGTACAGGAAACTCCAAGAATGCCTTCGATTGGTTTTTCAAAGTTCGTGATCGTTATGATTCGTATATCGATGAACAAACTTTGTTACCTCATTTCTTTATGAGAAGGGTGAATGAGGGCGGTTTTATAATCAATCAAGATTACCGATTCAATCAAACGGCAAAATCGGTCAATGTAAAACGTGATGGATCCGATGAAGCTCGAAGCACAAAGGGAAAAGTTTTCACTATTCCCAATTCTACGCACGACATATTATCCGCATTTTATTATGCCAGAAATTTAAATTTAGAAGGGGTGAAAATGGGCGATATCATTACTATACAAACCTTTTTTGATGAAGAGCTTTTCCCGATGAAAATTAAGATTGTAGGCAAAGAAGTTATAAATACACGAGCTGGTAAAATTAGATGCATCAAAATTCATCCATTAATCCAACAAGGTCGTGTATTCAAAGAAGAAGATGACTTAACTCTATGGGTGAGTGATGATAAGAATAGAATTCCAGTAAGATTGCAAGCGGAGATTCTTGTTGGATCAATTAAAATGGACATAAAGAGTTTTTCAAATCTAGCCAACCCAATTGCATTGGTAAACAAATAAAGCATCATCCTTTCTAATACAAATTCCGCCCTAGCATTACTCAAATGTTAGGGCTTTTTTGCGTTTAGGATAAGCGGGTTTTATTTCCACTTTAAAGAATCGATAATAGGTGTACATTAGTTCGCTGAAATATAACCCATGAAACAAATCCTTACAGCACTCATTATTTTTTTCATTTTCAATCAAGGAATATCTCAACAATTGATGAGTTTTCATGATTTGGAGGCTGTTACAATTGGAGGCGACTCCATATCGCTTTCTCAATATGCAGGAAAAAAACTTTTGGTTGTAAATACTGCAAGTTATTGTGGGTATACCCATCAATTCAATGATTTGGAAGCATTGTATCTTCAATACGGAGGTGCTGGATTTGAAATTATTGGATTTCCTTGTAACGATTTTGGAGCGCAAGATCCAGGTTCAGATTCTACTATTTTTGATTTTTGTACAGGTAATTACAATGTGACATTTCAGATGATGTCCCGCATTTCTATCAAAACGGGAGACACATCTGCGGTATACAAATGGCTTCAACGAGCAAATTTAAATGGCGTTGCTGATGCTGCGGTTACTTGGAATTTCAACAAGTTTCTCATTGACGCTGAAGGAAACTGGGCTGGATATTATGATAGTCCGGTTGCCCCTGCAGATTCGGCAATTGTAAACTGGATAAATGAAGGTTCGAGTGTTGGATTTTCAAATGTTAACAATGAAGAAACTCAGGTGTGGTATGCTCAAAATACGATCCACATAAATAATTCAAATGCGGTGAATGACTCTCAGTTTAAATTGTTTTCAATTTCTGGGCAGGAAATATCAATAAATAATGGATCGTCTTCGGCAGAATTAATCCCCAATAATTCCCTTCAAGCTGGAATCTATATTCTTCAGCAAATCCAAAAAGATAAACAAGTAAGTCATCGTTTTGCTGTTATCCAATAGAGTCGTATTAATATTTTTGTAGAAGAAGCGTGTTTTAATAAACCGTATTATCGAAAATCCGAATCTTCTTTATTTGAAATTGGTTACTATCAATAGTGAATAGTTAAATAACGACTGATTTAAGCGAGGATGAATTGTAATTATAGTCTGAAATACTATAATATTGGAGCATGAAATCATCAAGTATTTTCAGAAAGAAATCCATTCATCAAAGTGAAGGAGATTCTAACCATGCATCACAAGGTCCTTCGCTTGTTCGTAATTTGGGTTTACGCGATTTGACCTTTATGGGAATTGCAGCTATTATTGGAGCCGGAAGCTTCAGTAGTTTAGGGCAAGCGTGTTTTTCAGGCGGCCCAGGTGTAGTTGTACTCTTTATTATTTGCGCAGTCGCCTGTGGTTTTACCGCATTGTGTTATGCCGAGTTTGCTTCACGAGTTCCCGTTGCCGGAAGTGCATACACTTATGCATACGTTTCGTTTGGTGAAGTTTTCGCGTGGATTATTGGATGGGCGCTCCTTATGGAATATTCAATTGGAAACATCTATGTTGCTTTTTCTTGGAGTGGTTATTTTACCAATTTGCTCGATGGGGTAGGAGTTCATTTGCCCGAATGGCTAACAATTAATTATACGGCGGCTTCTTCAGCTTTTTTAGATAATAAATCGGGAGAAGGAATGAATGCCTGGATGAATGCCCCGCAGTTTGGCGGGCTTAAGATAATTTTCGATTTGCCCGCAGTACTTATAAATGTGCTAATTACTGCATTGGTATTTATTGGTGTTAATGAAACGCGCCGTGCTACCAATGCCATGGTATATCTCAAATTGGCCATTGTGTTGCTTGTAATTATTGCAGGGGCATTTTTTGTAGATATCGATAATTGGACACCTTTTATGCCTAATGGATTTTCAGGGGTGATGGGAGGGGCTGCAGCTGTTTTCTTTGCATATATTGGATTTGATGCAGTTTCCACATTGGCCGAGGAAGCTAAAAATCCTCAACGCGATTTACCTAAAGGGATGATCTATTCCCTTACAATATGTACGGTTGTTTATATTCTTTTGGCTTTGGTTCTTACGGGAATGGTCGGTTATAGTCAATTGGGAGTGAGCGATCCATTGGCCGAAGTCTTTAAAATCAAAGGCGTTAAATGGATGTTGTATGTTGTTTCGGTGGCGGCTGTTGTTGCAATGACAAGCGTATTGCTTGTTTTCCAATTAGGACAACCGCGTATCTGGATGAGTATGAGTCGCGATGGATTACTACCAAAGCGTTTCTCGAAAATACATCCTAAATACAAAACTCCTGGATTTTCCACCATAATTACGGGTTTGGTAGTTGGTGTCCCAATCTTTTTTACGGATGAGCAATTCGTGCTCGATTTCACCTCCATCGGAACTTTGTTCGCCTTTTTATTGGTTTGTGGTGGTGTATTGATGTTGCCTCCTAAAGACCCAAACATGGTTCAAACCCAAAAAACATTTCGCTTGCCATACATCAATGGAAAGTGGATTGTTCCATTGATGGTTATTTTTTCTGCCTTCGCATTATTCAAATGGGCTCCCGATTTCCTTGTTCATCAGTTTGATATAACTGGCGAAAATGCAGCGAATACAATTCCCATGTTGGTGTTTTTCACTTTGTGTTTGGTGCTTTCCGTGATGAGTTTCTTGCGAAATCTATCACTCATTCCGGTTCTTGGTGTACTTTCTTGTACGTACCTGTTAACTGGGATGGCTGCCTCAAACTGGATCTGGTTTGGTGTTTGGCTGCTCATTGGTTTGGTTGTTTATCTATTGTATGGTGCTAAACACAGTAAGTTGGCCAAAGTCAAATCCTAGAACTAAACTTTTGTGGTTTGGTTAAACATCACCAAAATCGCAATCGAAAATTTATTAATGTTTGGTGTCAGATTTTGGCTTCTGACAACATGC
>Ga0315907_10006664_pt1 | contig 12192 bp, 9 predicted proteins | sample LakEriMetagenome_3_FD_203525 | JGI IMG/M metagenome (GOLD analysis project Ga0315907, IMG submission 203525) | Freshwater fungal communities from buoy surface, Lake Erie, Ohio, United States - Buoy 12 MA123 | ecosystem: Environmental > Aquatic > Freshwater > Lake > Lake biofilm | place: USA...
CACACTGAACGAGCGCTGTTAATCGAAATGCCCGATTTTCATCTGCCAACTGTTTCAAGCTTTCAACTAAAATGGGCCTTACGTCGAATTCCTTGAAGATATGAGGATCCACATCATTGGGAATGGCCAAATCAATCACTATTTTGGAGTCTTTATCCGATTGAAGCAACTGTTTGTATAGTGAAGTATCAATTAAATAATCTGCAGAGGAAGTACAGGTAACAAGAACATCGAAGCCTTTGTGGTAAGTGCTTAAAGAATCCAATGGAAAAGCGGCACCTCCAATAGTTTGAGCAAGCAGTTGACCATTTTCGATGCTTCTATTAAAAACAGCAAAATTCCTGAAGCCGTGTTTGTATAAGTATTTGCAAAGATTGGTATTGGTTTGCCCTGCTCCTACAATAATAAATCGCGCATCTTTTTTTACATTCAAACTCCGCAATTGACGATAAGCTAAGGAAACAACCGATACCGGATTACGTGCAATCGGAGTTGCAGTAAAAACTTCTTTAGAAGACTCAATAACTTTACGAATAAGCAAGCGAATCGAATCTCCGCAAAGTTTGTCCTTAACAGATACTTCAAATGCAGAACGAACTTGTGTGATAATTTCGCGTTCTCCAACAACCAAGGAATCTAATGATGCAGCCACATGAAATACATGCCGAATGGCTTCATCACCCGATAAAACTTGGGATTGTTCAATTGCTTTATGAATCTCATCTGAATTCCAATTGGGCGCAAATGCTTTGAAAAAGCGAGATAAATATGGAATATTTAATTCTTCATCTGTAAGCAAAATAAACTCCACCCGATTGCATGTACTCAAATAAAGTAATTCGGATACATTTACTTCACTTTTAAGTTTATCAAGCCTCGATTTACGAAACTCCGACTCAATATGATAGCGCCCAACCTGATCGAGTGGGGTTTTACGATGAGTAAATGCTATAACTTTGAAATCTTTCAAAACAAAAAAATGTGTTTGCAAAAGTACGTCTTCATACTAATAGAATGTCATTGTTTTGTAAAAGCCTTTTATTTGCAGCACAAAATCACAATACCTCATCTAAATAGGGCCTAATGAGAAAATCAGACCGCGCAGCAGCATCACCAGATAAATGCAGCAGATGTTGTATTTCTGACTAACGAAATAACAGACATATTAAACCCGAATTAATCATTAGAAAGCATAAATTACTGAACAAATGGTTTTATGAGGGCAATCCCGTCCCGAAAGTCTTCGGGATAGAAGATGTTTTCAATTTTTGACAAAAATTGACTTACAGGTTCTTTATCAATTACGCATTTCTAATGCGTAATTTGGGTTCAATAATCCATTGTGCGCAAGAATTGGCCAATTTGCAAGAAATTTCGTGCAATTAAATTCTCTTTTTACACGCATTAACTCAAATAAAATGACAGAGTGTTTTCAGTAGGTCCTAAATAATTAAAATACCCGTTGTGCGGTTGAATTTGTAGATAAATAAATTAGAAAAGGTTGTGCATTAAACTGAATTACAGTATATTAGAGGAGTTCTCAAGCAATTCTAATATGCACAACCTTTTAGCGAATATAGCCAAGTTTCGTCAATTACTAATCGAAATATATGGCTCTGATAATCTGATTAATGGGAATTTTCGTCGATATTCGAATCAACCGAAAGCTTCAGATATTGAGATAGTTGCACTAACATTTGCTGCAGAGTCGATGCAAATAGATTCTGAAAACATGCTCTATACGATTATTAAAAGTAGCTATCCTCAGTACTGTTCGACATTACCTGACAGAACTAATTTTAATCGACGCAGAAGGTTTTTGCAACCATTTATTAATCTTTTATCAGAGCGCTTAAGTAACGAATTATCCGAAGGAGAAGATACTTTTATCATCGATTCAATACCGCTTTCAATTTGTCGATTTGTTCGATGTGGAAAACTAAAAATAATGAAAGATGATTTAGACTTTTTACCGGCTAAAGGTTATTCTGCAATAGATAAAACGCACTACTTTGGATACAAACTTAACTTGGTAGTTAGTTCAAATTCAGTGATAAACAACTTTTCAATTACACAAGCCAATGTGCATGATATTTAGAAGTTTAGAGGACATGACTAAAGGGTTTTTAGAAAACGTGAATTTGCTAAGAGACAAAGGGTATATCGGGAAGAATATTCAATTAAGTTTGTTTAAAGAATATGCCATTAATGTAATTACACCAATGAGAAACAACCAAACGGGACCAGCACAATGGCATCCAGGTCATCGTAAAACTCTAAAGAGAATCGAAACAACATTTTCTCAATTTTGTGATCAGTTCTCGATAAAAAAGAATTTCGTTAAAAGTTTCTTTGGTTACTTCGCTCTTATAACGAGTAAAATAGGCGCATTTACATGTTTACAATACTTAAATATGCTGAATCAGAAACCATTAAATCATATCAAACATTCATTAGCTTTTTAACCGCACAACGGGTTTAAAATATTTGTCACTTACACCTTCGGAATTAGTCATTTAGGGTTATTTTTATAACGTTTTCATTTACTTTAATTTCATATACTTTTTTTCATTTATTTGATATTTAACTAGTTAAGCACATGAGCGTTCTCTTCGTAGAGAATATGTAAGAATTTACTGAACAAAAAAGCATTTTTTTATTCCTACGATAATAAAGTTTTATAAATTTGTTGTTCAACCATCTTATTATGAATTCATGAAAAAACAAGCAGATCGCTTGAGACTTATTCGCGTATCAAAGGGAATGAGCCAAGAAAATGTAGCCAAGGCGTTGGATATTACCGTTGGTGCTTACTCTAAAATTGAACGGGGTGTAACTAAATTAAGTTTAAATCGCCTCGACGACCTATCTAAAATTTTCGACATTGAGTTGAATGATTTTATCCGTTACCTGAATGGCGAGACAGACAGTCTTGATCGCAGTTTAAACATTCCAGGTTCGGGTTCGCAAATTTCTTATGGAAGCAGCAATGGTCCTGCCGATTCAGAAGTAGCGCTTCTAAAGAAAATTATTAATCTTTATGACGAAAGTAAAGAGTTAAACACCAAAGCTGTTATTCGCAATATATTTGAAGGAAACAATGTTAATATTCCAAATTTCATTGAAGTACTCAGAGAATCTACAAATACCCTTTCTAGTAAGAAGTTAGATGCAAATCAAATGACTAATTATAACAAGGGAATTGAGCGTGTAATTGAATTGTTAGGTTAACAAATAATTTAATTAAAACAATCTAAGTCTGTCATTTACGACAGACTTTTTTTTGCTCGTGTCTTTTTGTAGGTTTGTGAAGTATGCGAAAATTGTCGGCAGTTATTATAACGTTTAATGAAGAACGAAACATTGGTCGTTGCCTGGAATCGCTTCATGGTGTTGCAGATGAGATTGTTGTTGTAGATTCTTTTTCGACCGATAAAACACAAGAAATAGTAACAAAGCACAATGCTCTTTTTATACAGCATACTTTTCAAGGGCATATTCAACAGAAGAACTTTGCATTGAGTCAGGCATCCAACGACTTTGTTATTTCATTGGACGCAGATGAAGCCTTGTCTGATACATTGAAAATGAATATCCTTAAAGTAAAAGAGGAGAATGCTGCTGATGGTTATTCGATGAATCGTTTGAGCAATTACTGTGGCCATTGGATTAGACATGGCAGCTGGTATCCGGATAAAAAACTCCGGCTTTTCGATCGTTCAAAAGTTCAATGGGCTGGTGTTAACCCACACGATAAAGCAGAAGCAAATGATGGTTCTGTTATAAAACATTTGGAAGGTGATCTTCTTCATTACACCTATTATACTATTGAAGAACATGTTCGAAAACTCGATTACTTTTCGAGTATTGCGGCAAATGCCTATTTTGAAAAAAATAAAAAGGCTGGTTGGTTCGATTTGATCATTAGGCCTGGCTTTGCGTTTTTTCGAGATTTTATATTACGTGCAGGATTTTTAGATGGCTACTACGGCTGGGTAATTGCCCGTTTTACAGCTCACTACACCATGCAGAAATATGTAAAATTGAACTTCCTCTACGAGCAAAAACAAAAACAGAACAACTGAATTCCTAACTTGCGGCCAAGATGATAGATACCGAAAAACACGCTGCCGAACTGCAGGAATTGAATCAAAACCTAAATATTTACAAAGAATCGATTCGAGAAATCTCCGATGAAATTATAGATAATCAAGTTTCTAAATACCCCGTTTTTATTGCATCTCGGGAAGAAACAAACTTGGGAAAACAAATCATCGATAAAGAGGAGCTTGCCCTCGAATGGAGCATCAATGCTTCAACATTGGAAGAGTTTGTTCGCAGAAAAATTGTATTAGATAACAAACTAGAGGCATTTAAAAAGAGCTATAAGAACCCTCGGAAATACCTTTGCGTTTTTGCTTTGTTAACGGAGAATGCTGGTTTTATTTACTTACCATACGACGAGGAAGAATGACTCAACAGGAATACTTAAAAGTACAGCTTCTGGAAGCTCGAAGCGTTTTGGATCTTTTTATCGAGAATCCAGAAAACATTGATTCTATTGGCAAAGCGGCTCAAATCATGAGCGATAGCATGAAAAATGGAGGTAAAGTTATTTCTTGTGGAAATGGTGGATCCATGTGCGATGCAATGCATTTTGCCGAAGAATTAAGTGGTCGATTTAGAGTTGACCGTGCGCCTCTTGCAGCAATTTCAATCTCCGATCCATCGCACTTGTCGTGTGTTGGAAATGATTATGGATACCATGAGGTGTTTGCTCGTTTTATTTCTGGACTTGGAAATACTGGCGATGTTTTGCTTGCAATAAGTACAAGTGGGAATTCCCCAAATGTGATTCGAGCTATTGAAGCTGCTAAGAAAAAAGGAATGCAGGTAATTGGACTTACAGGAAAAGATGGCGGTAAAATGGCATCCATGTGTGACGTGGAAATACGAGCTCCGCATAGTGAATATGCCGATCGTGCGCAAGAAATTCACATCAAAGTAATTCATTGCCTTATCGGCTCCATTGAACGGAATGTTTTAAATTAAAAGGCTTCAATCCATCTATGAATTGGCTACTAATTTTTTAGATAAAAACTGCTAGTTAATTTACCAATCATAACATCCATATCGCCAGCTTCTAAAATCCATTTCCCATTGGAATTGCAGAATTTCAACTGCTCCCGATTTATAGAAAACGAAACTGTTTTACTAGAATTTGCAGGCAACGTTACTTTCTGAAAATCTTTCAATTTTTTTACTGAGGGTGTTATGGATGCGTAGCGATCGCTGATAAACAACAAGACCGATTCTTTCGCCTCACGAGTACTTGTATTACGAACCGTAAGAGAAATTGAACTCGGATTTTGACTCATTGTATCGTTAGAAATTTGCATGTTTTCATACACAATAGATGAATATGAAAGTCCATGGCCAAATTCCCACTGAGGTTGAAAGCCATTATTCCCAAATTGAGGATCAAGTGTTTCGGTATATTTATGGTCATACCATAAAAGTGATTGATTAAACTTTGGATAGGTAAAAGGAAGTTTCCCTGATGGATTCACATCACCGAAGAGAATGTTAGCAATCGCATCACCTCCATAATTGCCGGGTTGGTAGGCCATTAAAACAGCGTCTGACAAATTTACTATGTCACTTATCAAACGTGGACGATTTTCGACAAGAATAAATACCATTTTTTTACCCAACTTGGATAATGCTTTTACATAATCTCGTTGAACATCGGGAAGATTTAAATCGTCAATATCGCCGGGCTTCTCGGTTGAAGGCAATTCACCCAAACACACTACAATGACATCGGCTAACTTTGCCTTTTCGATGGCTGCTGCATCCCAAGTACCTTCGCTTAATTTGCATCCTTCAGCAAAACTGAATTTTCCTTTCGAACGTTTGGCGATGGCTTCTTTGATTGTGTTGCAAAGTGTATCATCAAATTTTTCATCCGTTCCTTGCCAAGTGCGCGTCCACGATCCGTTCAACAATACCATTGAATTGGCTGATGGCCCAGTTACAAATACGTTGGCGTTTTCGTTTAAAGGCAGAATGTTGTTTTTGTTTTCAAGAAGAGTGATGGATGATTCGGCAATATTTCGAGATAAATCGGCATGTTCCTTGGAGCCAAACTGCGGATAATCTTTCAATTTAGGCATCTTGTTATTCTTGAAAAGATTCAGTTTCATTTTCACTTCCAAGATTCGACGAACCGAAACATCGAGACGCGATTCAGAGATTCTACCTTCCTTCACTAACTCAATGAGTAGCTTGGTGAAGTCGTAGTCGTTTGGCACCATGCACATATCTATTCCCGCTTGAACTGATATGTAAACGGCTTCTTTGAGAGAGGATGCCACGCGGTGGTTTTTATGCAACTTGATAATATCTTCCCAATCGGTAACTGCGAGGCCTTTAAATTGAAGCTCATCACGAAGCAGGTTCGTTAAAATATCGTAGCTAGTATGAACAGCCACCCCATTTATTTCGCCACTGTTAATCATCACCGTTAATGCGCCTGCATCAATAGCTGCTTTGAATGGAGGAATGTATAGTTCACGTAATTGAATTTCTGAAATCGTAGCAGGAGTTCGATCTTTGCCCGTTCTCATGGCACTGTATCCCAAGAAATGCTTCATGCATGCTGCAACATGTTTTGAATCGATGGGGGAATTTCCTTGGTATCCTTTAATTACAGCTTCACCAAAACGAGTGCATACTAATGGATCTTCACCATAGGTTTCAAAAAATCGTGACCAAGCAGGATGTCTTGCTACGTCGAGAACTGGAGAGAAATTCCAAGGAATTCCTACAGCTCTTGTTTCATAGGCTGTAACCTCAGCCGCTTGTCTGCTTAGTTCTGGATCGAAGGTGGCGGCTTGAGCTAAGGGCTGAGGAAAAAGTGTTGAACCATTTACATAATTGGCTCCGTGAATAGCATCAATTCCATATAAAATGGGAATTTTCAATCGCGATTTTGTTGTTGCAAATCGTTGAATAGTACCAACGAGTGTAAGCCATTGCTCACGTGGATAAGAATGTCCTCCGCAATTCAAAATGGAGCCAACATGATACTGCGCAATTGCTTGATAGAGTTTTGCACTATCGATATGATGGGGCTCAACGAGTTTATAAATATCCCCTTCGCACACTACATCCAAGTTTAATTGTGTCATTTGCCCCACTTTTTCTTCCATGGTCATTAAGGCAATGAGCGAGTCGATGGGATTTTGCTGAGGAGATCGTAAACGATTAATGGGCTTGGGTGCTCCAGCAAAAAAAAGCAGAAAACAAAGTAAAAGGGATGCGCAAATTTTCATAATCCTTGATTATTCCAGGGTTGAATGCAGATATTGTCGATGATAACTTCTCCACTCGATTCGAACTGAATGATTAACTGTTTGATTGAGTAAACATCCACTTTACCGTTTAGCAATCGGAATTTTTCTAGTGGAATTAGTACTTGAGTGAATTTATCCGTTATGGGTCCTTTCACAACATATTCGGCAGCAAAACCCACCCATTGCTGGTTTCCTGAAAAATCTTCCATCCCAATTGCCCAAGGAAGTTCTTTTAATGGTTTACCATTCGTTTTCACCCAAAATGTAAGGGCGGCTTCTTGCGTAATTTGGGATAAATCTTTTCCTGTCCAACCATCCCATCCAAAACCCAATCCCATCCAAGGACAATCTTCGGCTTGTTTATTCCATTTTACATAAATGGCTCCGTCTCCCGAAAATACATTCGTTCGTTCTGCACTTACAGCAATACAATTGGGTGATTTAGTAAACCAGGCATCGGCATTTAGTTCATCTTGAAAAATCTGTAATTGCGAAAATCCATTAATCTCCGGTTGCGAAGGTCGATCGCTTTCTTTTTCATACAAACCCAATTGGCGGAAAGACGAACATCCCGACAAAAACGCCACAAAACAGATACAGATAAAAGAAAACCTCAACATGGATTTATGGATTTAGAGGCGCGTTCTCTGTAAATATCATGTAATCGATATAGCTCTGCGAATAGCCAGATGTTGGATTTGCTAAAAACAACAAGGATACTTTAAGCAATTTGTTGGGTTCGTGAATTCCATTCCCAATGGCAGCAACTGGAGCGCCGTTAACCAAGGTTTGCAAGTCGGCATAATTCAAGGAAAGTTGTTTCCATCCATTTTCAGTAGGTCGATATTCGAAAGAGTACATATCTTCATTGGTTGAATACGTACCATCTTCGTTATCATCTTCTCGAAATTGAAATAGAATAATTGCATTGTCAATCGTGTCGGGTTTGAAAATGAATGAGTTAAAAAAGACCGCTTCTGGATTACTATTCAAATTAAAACGCGGTGCTCCATACAAACTTGCTGGAATATCAAACAAGCCGATTAAATAATCCCAATTAACCTTTCCGCCCATGTCGTAATATTTGTTTCCTTGAGCTGCATTGGCATTTTCCTGAACCACAAAGCTCATATCGGCGCCCGACTGAACAAACTTGGTCCAGCCCGTTGGGAATCCGTTTTCGAAATCACTCAAGAGTAATCCTTGGTTAATACGATTTCCAATAACCGAAAGCGTATCGCGCAAGGTATCGACTTCGTTTTCGAACGTTAGTTGAACAGCACAATCTTCTATGCGGAACATCGGAAGCGAGGTTGTGGTTCCATCCCAAAGCGCATTATCGGCAATCAATTCGGACGAGAAACCACTAATTTGCTTGACTGCCCCAGAGCTCAATCCTTTAATTTGTAGATTCCATTGAACATTTTTGGAAAACGCTGCCGTGAAAAAGGTAGTTTGATTCAACGAAAAATCGACAGAACGATTGGAAATATCCAGATCCTGAACTACAGTAAATTGCCCATAAAGATCCTTCAAATCGGGCCCATCAAATTCCTTATCCATTTTACATCCTGCAAATACAAGTATTGCAAGTGTACATCCGAGAATAATCTGTTTACGTATCATTAGAAACTCATTTGATATAATAACATGAATTGATTGACTTTGTAATTCGATGTTCCAATTAATTTATCTGAAACATTGAACTTATTCCATTGTGCTGATAAGAAAGATTTTTCTCCGAAACGGTAACGCAAACCGCCGGCTATCATTGTTTCTTTTCCATCCACCTGGTACTCAGAAAAATTATAGATAAATGCATATGCATCGCGCTTAGCTGTATAATCGAAGCCCGAATATTTAACTTCCTGATAGCCAAAAAGAATATCCAAATTTTTAAGAATTTCAATTTCAACCCCCAGTCCCATTACATTTGTAGACAAATCGACTCCCCTGTAAAACTCCGTTCCATCACGTTTTGTTTGATCCATGCGATAAGATACTGCAACATGGATGCGTTTCGCCCATTTTTCAGAAATTTTGTCGTTGGAATACGATAGCGATGCAGAAGTTCTATTAAACTTTCTTGGTAAGATAGTTCCTTCTCCACGAACCTCTTGTAGATTGAGTTGCTCCGCTTTTACTACCCAAATTTTGTTCTTAGAAACCCAATCCGATTTAATGATTGAACCTTGACGGTTTGGAGTTGCATCGCCGTATGGAGTTATATTATCGTATTTAGGAGAGAAATCCATCAAATAGGCCTGCAACTGCATATTACAAAGCGATGACTCGCGCATCAAATCGAGAATAGTCAGCGGACGAATTACTTGTTCGTTGCCAATGCGGTTATAAGCAATTGGCAATTGCTGAAAAAGGATTCTTTTGGTTTGTGCTCCCGGACTTAAGAATTCTGAATCGATGCGTTTTACAATTCCAGAGATGCGAATACCTGTTTTCTTTTGTTTGATAGTACCTTCAACTTCCCAAAATTTTCCGTTTTTGGATGGAACTATATCATTGTTGAGGATTAACGTTTTCGATTTACCAAATTCTGTTTGAGCGAAAGTTTCCCAATTGGAATTACTCCAAGTAAAACTAGCATTTCCAGTTAAAACCGGATTCCTAAAAAGTTCCTTGTTTTTGGAAGTTCCATCTATATCCGATAATCCTGCATAGTTAAAACCGAAGCTGAAAAATTTACTTTGAACAAGTTGAATGTTTGCTCCTGAAAAGATGCGGTCGTTGTTTGCAATATTGTCGGACGCTTTTACTCGCGTTGCAACACCGTGAAACTGAATCTCCTTAATAAACTTTTTGAAAACCAATGCGAATTCGGTAGCTGCGCCTTGTTGCCTCCATGAATTATTGAAATTGTAAAAGTGGTCGTAATTCAAAACATCAAATTGTTGCTTGAAAATAGTTGGGGTTGTTTGAAGAAATTCCTGATCCTGATTCCAAAGCGTGTATTTGGTCATTCGGTCGTTAATATCACCCAATTGATAACGAACAATTCCACCAATAACACCTTTCACATACATCTGACGAATATCGAACGTAACTCCCGAGCCCCAAAAACCACCATAATCATTACGAATACGAGCCATTGCCAATACTTCCATCGATTTACTCGGACGAATACTGAAGGCCAAATCGGATAAAATATGCCCACTATTTAATTTGGGAATGGTAACACTATCTGTTATTTCGGAAGATTGATTTAAACGATCGGCATAAAAATTACCGCGGGCAAGTCCGGTAATGTTGAACTTTTTGGTTGAAACAATTTGCTTGGTTTGGGCATCCAGTTTAGCAACCGAAATCCCAAAACACAAAATACTAAAGGTGATAAACCAATTCTTCATTAGAAAAATGCTTTTAATTCAACGGTGAGTTCTCTTCCTTTAAATTGATCGAGTTCAAAACTTGTGTCTTTAAAAGAATACCATCTATGACGAATGTATAACCGTGCGTTTTTGCCCATATCAATGTCACAACCTAAACCAACACCTTGCCCGTATTGATTTCTTGGTCGACGTGTAATTTCATCAATATCGGTTAAGTAATTTCCTAAGGTTCGTTCAATTCCGAAATAACCATTCAATAAGAAGCCACGCGAAATCATGTAATACGCTTCCATTTCGGAGGTATATTGGCGGATATATGCTTTTTCAGAAGTAACTACCATTGGAGAAAAATCCCTTTGTGAAGAAGAAAGTTGGGTAAGTGAGAAAATGTATATATCTCGTCCTGCAATCTTTGTGTGGTACTTTACTTGTCCTTCTAGTGTTGCAAAATGCTTTTTATAAACGGTAGTTCCCGAACTATCGTCCGATAAATTAACCGTTTCATAAACGTCTCTAAAAATATGCGAATAACGATCGTAAGGACCAACATTGGCAGGGAAACCCCAACGCCAAAAGCGGGCACGAGTAAATTGATTAACGGGATGTGTGTAAGTTATAACAGGAGCAGCAGCCTTAATTTCGGAGGAAAACCCAACTCCGCCCGCAAATTTCAATTTCTTTTTACCCGCTTCCAAGTTGATATTTAGGCCTTGTCGGTTATTCGTCATTTGCCCCATGCGAATCATGGCGCTACCAAATGGCTGCAATACAGCAGAACTACCAACGCTTCCTGCAGGTATTTCATTGGCTTGATATTCGGGTGTTGAGGTGTTCCAATACAAGGCATTATTATTCACAACATTGGGACTGATACGGAATGCATGAACTTCCATCGATGGAAAACCATTTCGCATAGGTGTTTTAATTCTCACCTGCATGAGTTCTGACCAACCCGCTTTGTTGTTTGGACTGAAATAATTTCCCGCCCCTGCTTCTCCTCGAAACTGGAATCCATTTTTTTCTAAACTCCATTCTAAGGTTAAAACATTAAATCCATAGGATTGAAGCGCTAAACTATCGGTGTAGGATGTGGAATTAATTGTATTGACAGAAATGAAATCCTTAGTTCCCCATTCCTTTTTAAATTTTCCTCCATAGGAATAATTAGGAACGCTGGAAAATCCTCCATTCAACTCCGTTTTTCCAATCATTGCGGTGAACGATGTTCTTCCTGGAAAATCAACTCCTTCTATAACTCCGCCAACAAAAGCTCGGTTTCCCCAACGATTGTCTTGGTTAATGGAACCTTGCTCAAAATACTGGTTGTATCTTGTTCCTATATCAGTTCCAGTGGGATCCCAAGGATTACGTTCGTACAAAGTAAAACGATTATAACCACTAAAAGATGCCATGGTTAAATCCGACAAATTCACCCATTGAATTCCCCCAAGATGTCCTCGAAGTGAGCCAGTTTTTGTTTTAAAATC
>Ga0315907_10006666_pt1 | contig 12189 bp, 4 predicted proteins | sample LakEriMetagenome_3_FD_203525 | JGI IMG/M metagenome (GOLD analysis project Ga0315907, IMG submission 203525) | Freshwater fungal communities from buoy surface, Lake Erie, Ohio, United States - Buoy 12 MA123 | ecosystem: Environmental > Aquatic > Freshwater > Lake > Lake biofilm | place: USA...
TGCTTTGATAATAGACGAAGCGCATCGGTTGAATGAGAAGAGCGGAATGTTTTCGAATTTAGGAGAGAACCAGATTAAAGAAATTATCGAAGCTGCTAAGTGTTCTGTCTTTTTTGTTGACGAAGACCAGCGCGTTACTATGAAGGATATTGGCTCTCGGGGGGAAGTTGAATTTTGGGCGAATAGAGTGGGCGCTAAAGTACATTACCTGGAATTGGAGAGTCAGTTTCGTTGCAATGGAAGCGACGGTTATTTGGCTTGGTTAGACAATATGTTGGGTATTCGCGCTACAGCAAATTTGAATATTTCGGAATTGAATTATCAGTTTGAAGTGGTCGATGATCCGAATGTGTTGCGTGAACGAATTGTGGAATACAATTCAGTTAGAAATCGAGCGCGCATGGTGGCGGGTTATTGTTGGCCATGGAATTCGAAAAAAGACAAGAAGGCTATGGACATTGTTATTCCAGAGCATAATTTTGGGATGCAATGGAACCTGATGCAAGACGGAATGCTTTGGATTATCAGTCCCGAGTCTGTTAATCAGATTGGCTGTATTCACACTTGTCAAGGATTAGAAGTCGATTATGTTGGAGTTATCATCGGCCCTGACATGGTCATCCGCAACGGTCAATGGGTGTGTAGACCTGAGTTTCGTGCAAGCAGCGACAAGAGTGTTCACGGCATGAAAGGCTTAATGAAACGCGATCCACAGAAAGGCAAAGAGATGGCAGACTTGATTATTAAGAATACCTATCGAACCCTCATGACTCGTGGAATGAAAGGATGTTTGGTTTATAGTAGTGATGAGGAGACGAGGGGGTGGATGATTGGAATTAATGATATAGAGCAAGGGTAATTTTAACTAATAAAATTCAGTATTTAGATAATTTTATGTAATCTAAAAACGGATTGTTTGAATTTATAAATATCGAAACGAAGAAATAAAACCGAAAGAATGACATTTAAGCAATTTTATACGGAAAGGGTAGCTCAAATTGTAAGCGAAAAAAGTTCCACAAAGGAAAATCAGATTTTCGTATTTCTCGGTCAAGGTGATTTATTAGACGTCTCTAGTTTGGGAGATTTAGTTTGCGATATTGACACCTTCAAATTGAATGGAAATGAAGAACTATTTGATCGAAATTGGTTCGCGAAAGTTTTTTCCAAACTAAATACTGAGAGGAAATTTCATTTTCTTTCTTTTGCTCAGTTTAGTTACATAATACATTACATCGATAGTTCTTTCTTTAGAGAACGAATACTGGTTATCAAAGATAATTTGCGACAGTTATTCCCTATTGGGGAGCACGAGTTTTTGGAGGAAAGTTCTGATGAGAATATCGATATTAGACCTTCGAAGATTCCAATTTATCAAGCAGAGCAAATTCAAATTGGAGAGAACTACTATTACTCAGTTAAATCGTTGGTGGAGACCTATGATTCAGTTGATATTTTTAATGAAAAGAAAGAACTCGAAGAAAAGGTCGATACAAATTTAGAATCAATTGATATTAATTCTGATCAAATTGGTTTAGATCACTTTGTTAATGAATGTGTCCTACAAGATAATTTCAAAAGGTATGGTGTTGTTAAAATTTACGCTAAGCAGCCAATAAGTTCGGGCATAATTGAAAATGTTCAAAGAATAAATTTTGTTCTGAATTTTTTTGGTGGGGCTATATATCTTATACATGAAGAGGCATTAACAGACAATTATAAAGTTAAAGATAGCTCCAGAGAATTACTATTAAAGTACTGGGGTCCCAGCGCAGAATTTCGGGGCCTGATGATATATAGAAATCCTGATAAAGGAAATGAAAATCACGAGATATCACAGGGATTAATTGTTGATACCGTTATTGATGAATATGAGAATTCAAAAAAAAATGTTAAGACGAGAGATTTGTTTTTAACAGCTCCAACAGGAGCAGGTAAATCTCTCCTTTTTCAATTACCGGCGTTTTACGTTTCCCAATGTGGAGATATGAGCATTGTTATTTCACCTCTTATAGCTCTGATGAAAGATCAGGTAAATGCAATTATCACGGAGCGTAGATTTGAAAAAGTTGCCTATCTAAATAGTGAACTAAGTTTAGTAGATCGCGAAAAAGTGATCGATAATTGTAAAAGTGGTGAGTTTGATGTTTTATATATGTCCCCAGAACTATTTATGTCATATGATATAAAGCATTTTATTGGAGAAAGGAAATTGGGATTATTGGTAATTGATGAAGCTCATTTAATTACTACCTGGGGAAGGGATTTTCGCGTGGATTATTGGTTTTTGGGCAATCATGTTCGTAAGATTCGTAAGTATCATAATTTGAAATTTCCGATGGTGGCAGTTACGGCTACAGCAATTTATGGCGGATCGAATGATATGGTTTTTGATAGTATAGATAGCTTGGTTATGCACGACCCGCACATTTTCATTGGTCGAGTTAAAAGGAGTGATATAACATTTGCTATTAATAATCACGATGAATTTGCAGCGAATTATGAAAGTCAGAAGCTCGCTCAAACGGTAGGTTTTATTAAAGAGATAAATACAGTTGGCTTAAAGGCATTAATCTATGCACCTTACACATCGCATATTCGAAAGATTCTAAATACTTTGGAAGGTGAGGGACTAGATATAGCGGCAGGTTATTTTGGAACAATGCCCGCAGATCAAAAGGAATTCGCATTTAGGCAGTTCAAAAATGGTGAGAAAAAGATAATGATCTCCACTAAAGCTTTTGGTATGGGGGTCGATATTTCTGACATTGAATTGGTATATCATCACGCGCCTTCTGGTTTGTTGCCTGATTATGTTCAGGAAATTGGCAGAGTAGCTCGGAAAACGGAAATACTTGGCTTTGCAGCTTTAAATTATTCATCGCAGGATCAGAGATTTACTAAAGCACTGCATGGGATGTCGGCTCTTAGGCAGTATCAAATAAAAGAAGTTCTGAAGAAGATTCATATGACCTATGTAAAAAATAATAAGAGTAGAAACTTACTTCTTTCAGTTGACGATTTCGGCCATATTTTTGAAGACGCTCTGGATCTTGATCAGAAAGTGCTTACCGCATTAATGATGATCGAAAAGGATTATCTGGCAAAAACTAGATTTAATGTTCTAATCGCAAGACCGAAGAAATTATTTGTTCGCGTTTTTGCGAGAATTTCGGATTTACACTTAGATAAGTATAGATTGAAATACGGCAATTCATTCTCACTCATTACGTCGCTAGCGAACGGACACAATATTGTTGAGATAGATTTAGATAAATTGTGGTATCAAAACTTTAAAGACAAAAGTTTTCCTCTCGTTAAGCGTGATTTTTATACTGGTTTTTTGTTTAAAAATGAGGGGATAGAGGTAATACCACAGCTGAAAATTTCATTTGAGCGATTGTTTTCTTTGGATCATATTTATCGAAAACTGACACGTCTGTTAGATGGTTTAAAAGGTATTTTCAATAATTTTTCTGGTGGGTTTTTTAGTCAAAGAGATTTAGAGTCAGCAATTTTCGATTTTATTGGTAATGCATCAAAGGCTGAGAAATTAAGTGCTTTTGTTCTTTCATCATTTTCAGGAAGACTGATTCAGCCGGGAGTCATTGAGCCAAATGCATTTTTACAGAAGCGCCGAGAAATTGATGGAGAGAGATATAGGGTTTTCAATAATCAGTATTTACCGAGCTTCAATGCGCTTACTAGTAAATTAAATAATTTGTTTGGAGAAACAGAGGGTAGTACTGTTACAAGATATGTCACGAATAAAGAGATGAACTCTGTTCATTATACTAGGCTAGGCTATTTTTTAGAAATTTTGGAACTGGCTGTGTTTGAAATTAAGGGAGGGGAGAATCCAATGGTTTTCATTCGTTTGAATGACCCAAGTCGAGTCGATAGGGATTCAAGAAGTAGTAATTACACGAACACACTTTTATCCAAAACCTTGGAAAGGCATCACTTGAGCAATCAAATTTTTGATCACTTTTTTCTTCGTACTTTTACCAATGATGAACGATGGGATTTTATTGAGGATTTTTTTCTCGGATCTGATATAGATGTTTTGTTGAATAATTACGGTGGAGGAGCCGCAAACAAACTAAATATTGTTGATTTCTTAAAGAACAATGCAATTCCCTTGAACGTGCCCATTGCGGGATTAGGCGAGAGCAACAATTTGCATATTTTTCCTCCTAATCCAGAAACTTATTACAGAAATTCAAATATGTTAACCATCACGACTGAGAAAGGAAGTCGCACAATGAAAGTTTCACAGTGGTTAGCAGAAGATACAGTTGCATTCGACATTGTCCGCAAACAGCACGAATTAAAGATAGATAAAACCGTCTTTGATATAATGGTTTCGAAATTACGTGCGAACCACCATGAATATTTTCGCGATAGCCTTGGATTGAAAATGAAGATTGACTACTATGGGAAAAACAAACTTGTGGAAGCGAATGTTCCCTACAAGAATGAACCATTAAAGTTCTATAAATGGTGGTGCAAAAATGAGAATTCTATTAAAATGAGTTTTAAAGAGAAAATTTACCTTTTTAGCAAAGTTCATGAATCGGAACCTGATCTTTTGAAGTTAGAGCATAAGAAAATACTGAATGAATAAGGATTTATTTTTAAAATAAGTGCAGATCGAAGGGTTAATAATTGTGCTGAATTGGTTTTGCAATACTTTTAAGAAATTAACTCACATGGCTACGAACAGAAATTCAGTCATAAGACAAGTGTTTGGATAAAATTTTTATAGAAAGCTCGAAAGGAAATTTGAATTGAAAACTTACTCGTTATATGTTTCAAAACTATTTGTGATATCTCATATGAGGATATTAATAAGCCAAGCATTTTCACAGATATTGAAATTATGGAAGGCTAGCTGGCTTGAGGAATCTCCCTTTAGCGAATTAGAGAGGGCGTCTATCTTTCTTCTGCACAATGGAATGCAATAATTACCCTGAAAAGTAAGGATAAAGGCAATTAACTAATTGAATCAAAATTAGTTTTCAACACACGAGTTACAGTTGAGAATGTCCCGTAGATTGTTAATTTTATTGGTTTTTGTTCAATTAAGCTGAAATTTTGTTAAAAAGGACTATTACCATAATATATTAGTGCTAAAGATAAAAGAATTATTTGTGCATATGAGAGAAAGTGGAGGTTCGCAAAGTTACACATTCATTGATTTATTTGCAGGCTGTGGTGGTTTGTCACTAGGTGCAATGAGGGCTGGTTTAAAAGGGTTATTCGCCATAGAATATCAAAAGAATGCATTTGACACATTGCGAGAGAATTTGATTGAAAAATCAAAGAGTGAATTTGATAAATTAGAGGTTTCGGGTTTTGATTGGCCTTCTGAATTGCCCATCGGTAATTATGATATTAATTTTCTGTTATCTGAAAAGAAGGATTTTATTAAATCATTGAAAGGTAAAGTAGATGTAGTAATAGGAGGTCCGCCTTGTCAAGGATTTTCTATTGCAGGTAAAAGAAATGAAAAGGATCCAAGAAATCAGTTGTATAAGAGCTATCTGTCTTTCATAAGTATTATTCAACCAAAGATTTTACTTATTGAAAATGTATCTGGAATTGCATCGAAGTTCAGCGCAACCAGCTCTTCTTACAAGGATCAAATAATTAAGAATCTAGAGAAGGAATATTATGTTGGGGGTAAATTATTGTCCTCAGAAATCTTTGGTGTTCCACAAAAGAGAAGAAGATACTTCATTATCGGGTTTTCTAAAGAACATTTTACTCAGTCAAGTATTGATTTGAATAGTGTTTTTGAAAGAATTGTAAATGATTCATACGATTTTACAAGAAACTATAAAATTCAAGGTAAATCTTTGAATATTTCAAATTCAACGGTTGTAAAGGCTTTAGGTGATTTAGATGGAACGGGCCTAAAAAGTATTTTATATGCCGATGAAAATGCTAAGTCGAAGAATTATAAAACATTTCCATACAAGCCAGAAAATAGTGATTATCAGATTTTGATGAGAAATGGAAATGCTATTGGTAAAATTGCTGACAGTCATAGGTTAGGTGACCATAGTGCAGAAACAAAGGCTAAGTATAAAGGATTAATTTTAATTTCAAATAGGAGAAAATTTGATCATTCAGGATTTAATTTTACAAAACAAGAGCTGGAGTCTATTAATTGGAATTCCAAAAAACAGATAATAAACGTTCTAAGGCGAGATGCGCAATCACCTACAATAACTACTTGTCCTTTCGATTATATACATTATAAAACTCCAAGAATTTTAACTGTGCGTGAATTTGCGCGTTTACAGTCATTTCCTGATTGGTTTGTGTTCAAAGGTATTTATGCAACTTCAGGATCGCTGTCATTTACAGCGCCGCGTTATACTCAAATAGGAAATGCTGTTCCTCCACTAATGGCAGAATCAATATTGAAAACATTAAAGAATTACTTATGAGAGTTCGATGGTGTGAAGAAGAGATTAAACTGTTACTTAGCTATTATCGACAAATGCAATCTGGTGATATGCATAAAAAGCATCCATTAGTGATTGAGGCGTCTGAGCGATTAAGAAAACTTCCCTTTAATGCTGAATTCTCTGATAAATCTGATAAATTTAGAAATCCTAACGGAGTCGCCTTGAAACTTGCGAATTTCTTGTTTATAGATCCGAGGTATAAGGGCAAAGGAATGAAGGGGTGCAGCGGATTAGATAAGAAAGTTTTTAATGAGTTTTATGGTAATGGTTTGATTGAAAAGCAAAGTGTGAAAACATATGAGCAAGTAGATAGTTTTAGAAATCTAATAAAGCTATTTGTCGATTTGATTTCCGAAATGGGGGCAAAGGGACAACCCATGGGAGAAAAGAATAGATTTAATCGATTGGCGCAAGAGCTTGAAATTAATTATGCAGGTTCAAAATTGCTTCAAGCTAAGTCTAAATACTTGGATACCTCACCAGTCATTTCTTATGGTTTGGGTCGTTTTAGTGCAGTTCCATGGATTGTATTTACAGCTCATGACCAAGAGTTAATGAATGGAATATATCCGTCTCTATTGTTCTTTCTGGAAGAACAAACAGCTGTTTTAAGTTATGGCGTTTCAGAAACCAATAGCCCAAACGTAAATTGGAGCAAATCTTATTTAAAAGGAAGTAAGACAATTTCGCAAGTATTTGAGAATCCTGAGAAGTATGGAAATAGTTATGTAAAAAACACCTATCAATTATCTGATTTATTAGACAGTAGTAAACTCACGGAAATCTCTAAAGATTTAATGGATTTAATTCATAATTTCCATGATCAATTTGATGTTAATAATGTAGATTTGTCAAAAGAAGTAATAAACCTGAAACCGCAACCTATGCAATACCCAAGTGCCTTTCAAAACTGGTTTAGTTCGAACATAGGCGGTGTTCGTCTTCCAATGAATACTAACACCGGAAGACCTTTAGGACAGGAGATAATAGAAGGTAAAATTCACTATTTAATCAGAGAAATGATTTCTGATTTTAAAAATAAGAAGGGTAAGTTTTTGTGTGTCTTAGTTGGAGGTCCGGGTAATGGTAAGACGGATCTTATGGAATTTGCTTCGGAAGTTTTTTTTAATGAATTTGGTATTCCAATCGATCATGGAGTAAGAGAATTGCAGAAGGCATTTAAAAAAAGTAATCGAAAGGCAAAATTCGAGGAAGCGGATGTTATTTTAAATCTAATTCAAGATGCATCTCAGAGAGATGAGAGCTCGGACTCCCCAATAAACTCACTTTTTAATGATCTGGAAGAGTTTCATCAAAGTGAAAATGTTTTAACTTTAATTTGTGTAAATAGAGGAGTTCTTGAGAATACAGTATCCAAAAGCAAGGATCGCAATGAAGCAATACACAAGTATCACGAAATTCTAAAGAGAATACATTCTTTTAATAATCTTCAAGCTGTAATTAACGATTGGAAAATATGGGGTGATGTTGTTTCTGAAATTAGTTTATATACTTGGAGTATGGATTTTGATACCTTATTCAAGGATAACGAAACAGAGGACAACAATCTAATAAGGCAAATAATAGAAAAGTCTAAATCTAATGTTAATTTCCGGAAAGGCTCGCCTCTTTCGCCATCATCCGGGGTGAAACATTTCATTAATAGTACTAGCTGCGTATTCAACCTTTCAAGAGTTTTACGATATAGTGAAATATTAAATGGTAAAAGGTTTACTTATCGCGAATTATTTTCTCTACTTGCTTACTTGTTTCATCATTCAGATAAAGATTGCGAAAAGTATGAGGATATTTCAAAGGAATTCGAAGCGATAACTGACCATGATGTAATCGGAAAATTTGTTTTACTTTTCCCGTTATATCAGCGTGGAGTATCCTTCAGATTTTTCAACTATTTTATTGAGCCAAAAGAAGAATTAATTGTTAAATGTTTAAGACCATATAAAGAGTTAAAGCAGAAACAATTGAAACTTTTTTTCGACTCTTTATCGAAAACAAAATTTAATGATACAGAGATTCCCGGATTTGTAAGTTCAAATGGATCAAGGTTATTTGATCCAATTTATTTTGATGATAATAATTTTGAAATTAGGGATGATTCAGGTGGGATTTTTAATTTGAAGTCAATCATTGATAAAGTTATTTATAATCAGAATTTGAACTGCAAATATTTTACAAATATTCTAGGGCCAATAGAGATTGAATTAATAGAGAGTTTAGAATTGATAAAGGATATTTATTGCCTAAGCGTTGATTATGATGATTTTAATGCTACCCAACTGAATGGAGTGGATTTATTAAAAACCTACATAAATAATTTGATAATTTCAATTTTTAAGAGAAGTTTATTTTTTAGTAGCTACTACATTCGTGAAAGAGAATTGGTAGAAGAATATTTAAGTTTCGTCCAAAATGATAGTAGTGCATTTATTGAGATTTTGCAAGATTCTCTTACGTCACAGAATAAAATCGAAAATAGTCTATCTACGAGTATTGGTCAAACTTCTGAAGAATTAAAGAATAATGTTATTGAAAAATCGAATATTGTCCCTATTGAAAGTTTGCCAAAGCCTGTTAATATTATGCCATCTTCTGATCAAATAATTTTGACATATACAGTTCGAGGTCAGAATAGCAATGAGGTCATAGTTATAACGTACGGTCTATTTAAGTCAATTAAGAAGAGTGAAAAACAAGTGTTTTCAGCATGTCTTGACAAGAATTATTTGATGTGGCAAGAAATAAAAAAAATTGAGCTGTCTATTCGTTCTAATTTAAATGGAGGTGAGCTTTATATCCCAGATTTAGGAGGTAAGCGCATTAGATTGAGTCGAAATCCACTGAAAATTAATATAATCTAACCTATGTTCCAAATTGAAAAAACATATAAAGCATCGGATTCCTTTCGTTTTTTTAAACTTGAGAGGGCCGTTGAGAATATTCCTTTAGTTTCTATTTTAGTGGCAAGTTTATACAGAAACCTCAAGTTAGTAAGTGCTAATGAAAATACAGCAAATGGGTACGGTCAAAATTTATATTCTGTTCTAAATTCTTCAACTGATGTTGGTTTATTGTTTACAAATGAAGAATTAATAAGTCTTTTTAATACAAGTTTGAGTGTTCCAACAAGTGAGAAACAGCAAAAGCAAAAGAAATTTTGGATATCGCCATTAGTTCCAGAAATCGGAAACTATGGCCTTTCAGTGAGAAACAATGAGACAAAAGGTGCTTGGAATCCAGGGAGTTTCATATTGGAAATAATAGCGAATTATTGTTGTGATATAGAAGAATTTATTGAGATTAGCAGTGTTTTATTTTCTGCATTAAAGGTTACTGAGGGAGATAATGATATTTGGAGTATTTGTGTTCAAAGCGAATTCGATTGTATTTCTAAAAATTTAAATATACCTGTTCTCCATGATTTTGATGAAGATTATTTTCGAGATTTTTTTTTAGTACGAGCACCAAGAAAGAAAATGATGTTCCATGCAAAATATGCAAGAAATGCTATTGTTGATCTAAGAAATATTGTTGGTCTTAAGAATCGAATTACTCGTCAGAAATGGATTGGTTTCTTAGAGGGTTATATTAGATTAACTATGTTTAATCATATAATTTATACTCTTAATTTCTCACGAAACTATTACTTACTAATCGAGAAATGTTTGTTGATGGGGAAGTCAAGTGTAACCTCCGTTGAAATGAAGAATTTAATGAATTTGGAGTATAATAAGAATGATGTCAGAATTAAAGTTGTTACTGGAAGGAAACAATATATAAGAGATCACATTGAAAGTTTTGGTTATTACAATGCTCTAATAGGAGGTTTGTTGGAACATTGTAATATCATTGATTTTATGGATTTTGAGAGTGAATCAGATTTCATAGCGATCACTGAAAAAATTTTAAGCCATATTGAAACACAGCAGAAATTGAAAGATTTTCAAATTGGTTTTCAAAATGAAAACGAACTTGAGTTAGCAAGAATTAATGAGGACTACTCGTCGTTTAAAAATATTAAAGAAAGTTTGGGGTATTTATGTTCAAAAAAGACTTCCACACGCGAAAAGTTTATTTCAGATGTGAATTTCTTATTTGATAAAATTGGCACTAATTTGAATTCGCCATATACCATGAAAATAAGTCCAGGACTTATTTCAACGTTAACGAGTTTGATATTTTTAAGGAAACAAGAGGGTAATACATTTATTTCAGGTTTGGAGTTTATTCAAGGATTGAATGATTATAATATTCAACTCTCGATAAATGACATTAGTTCAGGAGAGATTAAGAATACAATGCTTTCCTTGGGAATTGTTATAGATTGTCCAGACACCGAAGGAGGTGTGTTAATAATTAAACCAGCGTGGATAAAAAACATATAGTATGAGTGCGGTAAATAGTAAATATTTTGAAAGTTGGATTGTGAACTCGCTTTCGCATAAGTCTTCAAGGCATTTGTTTTTTGATTTTAGTGAAAGACTTATAACTAAAGTTGAAAAACTATACAGTTCGGATGGAAGCATGACCTTTCTCTCCGGGTCTAATTTATGGGTTTTTACTCAAGAGGGTTCAAACATAAATTTCAAAGCTAATGATCGTGTTTCTCGAATTTGTGACTCTGATTTGATCGAGATGCGAAACACTTCTGAAGATATATCGTTTGTAGTTTTGATCTCGAATTCGGCTCCCGTTATTATACCTAGCGATAATATCACCTCTGTAAGCGAAAAATATTACGATTCACAAAGAAAATTTATTGAATATATCTGTACGGATATTTTTGTCGGTGAGTTCAAATTTGAAAAGAAGCAAATTTCTGAGTTTAGAGAATACCTAATCAATGAATGTTCCGATTATCTTGATTTTTGTTTTTATAAGGAAATTCACAGTCAAAGTATTTTCGATTTTTTTGGACTCATTGGAGAGGAACGTCATTTTAAATCTCAATTATTTAAGGATTCGATATATATAAAGGAATTTATTAGAAGAGTTCAATCAGTTCTGGAATCTGAGAGCTATATTGGACTAGAGAAAAGATTGGAGCTACATCAGGTTTCAAATTATAAAGAAACCTTGGCGGAATTTAAAAAGGAAGGGTTCATTTCGGCTAAGGAATTTTCAAGAAATATTTGTAATGTTTTTTTACGAGATACAGCAAAATATCGAAAACTAATAAATGTTGATGAGTGGATTAAAGCTTTAAACGAGCTTCTTGAAGAAGATTCAATCATGTTTGAAGCTAAGGATTCGCGAGATGCTTATAGCATTGTTAAAGTTGGTAACGTTCATTCTGATAAACGCAGCTACCTTGTAAGAGTTGATTTTTTACAAGTTTATCTTAAAACACTTCGGGAATCTATTTGGTCAATTGATCGTCATGAAAAAGGTGTTTTTATTCAATTAGATGTACCCCAAAGAGATAAGTTGATTAATATTCTGTCGAAAGTTAAAGAAGAGAGGAAATCAATTTCCATAGTTAATTATAGTCATTTAATTTCAGATGTTAATAATTTGGATTATGGTATTAAAGTTAGGGAACGATATAGTCTTAACAAAGAGTTTAAGATAAAAATTATCAAGGACAATAAAATCGTTAAGGAGGTTGAGAAAAATTTAAATAATATATTAGCTAATCCTAATGATTCATCTATCGGTCATAAATCATCAACAGAATTCGAGGATTTAAGTT
>Ga0315907_10006670_pt1 | contig 12185 bp, 2 predicted proteins | sample LakEriMetagenome_3_FD_203525 | JGI IMG/M metagenome (GOLD analysis project Ga0315907, IMG submission 203525) | Freshwater fungal communities from buoy surface, Lake Erie, Ohio, United States - Buoy 12 MA123 | ecosystem: Environmental > Aquatic > Freshwater > Lake > Lake biofilm | place: USA...
ATCTTGAATAATATTTTGTTTCCGGCGGCGAAGCGGGAGAAGCAGAAGACGTGAGGTGGGGACTGGGGACTAAGTACCGGGTACTATGGGTGCAGGCCAATCATTCTCATTCTCTTTCTCTTTCTGTTTCATTCTTTTGAAAACCGCAAAGACGTCGAGGTAGCAGAGAAAATGCCTTGAAAAACGTTGCGATTCTTTGCGAATCAGCGGTAAGTAATACAGAGGATTGACAATGAAATCCAGGTCATCTTCACCCGAGTTTTGTCATAAAAGCAGACAACAGTCTCTTATCCAATCACATTATATTTTTCATGTTGTCTTTACATAATTAGTGGCTCATGGATTACATTTGTTCGACTAAACAAATCATTTAGCCGATTAAGATTAATTCACCAAGACCTATGAAACGTATTCTCCTTTGGAATTCGCTTGCAATTCTGTGTTCGTTATTCACTTTATCCACTCAAGCACAGCTCATCGTGTTGAATGAGGATTTCTCCACGGCAAGTGGCACAGATCAACCTGCTGATTGGAGCAATTTTCCGAGCAATAATAGTCCTGCGACTGATTTGTGGCATTTCGATGATCCGGGAAATCGTGATTTGCCTTTTCCATTTACAGGAAATTACGCCATTTTCGATGCGGATGCTACTAGTGATAACGGCCAACAGGAAACGTCCGTTTTGGTATCAAAAACAATCGATGCATCCGCCGGTGCCAATTGCGTGTTGACCTTTGATCATTATCTGGATTTACCTGCCGGTGCGAGTGGCTTGCTAGAGGTATTCGATGGAAATTCGTGGGAAACTCTGCAGGTTTTTACAACCAGCACAGCGCAGCCAACTGCGATGATTTTCGATGTCTCTTCTCAATTAGCAGGCATCACCAATGGTCGCATTCGCTTCACATGGCAAGGCAATAGCTCTGGTTTTTGGGCGATTGACAATATCCAGGTGAATTTGCCGGCGACGTTGGATGGGGGAATTACGAATGTCACGAATCCTGCTCAACCATTCTCTGAAGGTTCATATCCAGTAGCTGTTAACATTACCAATTTTGGAGTTCAAACTATTACTAACGTGGTGATTGGTTGGAGTCTCAATGGAGTTATTCAAAGCAACGTAACCTTCCAACCCAGCCAACCTCTTACCTATTCACAATTCAATTCTAATGTTGTATTAGCTAACAATGTCTTCTTCGAGGCAGGTGAGTTTGTAGATGTTGATGCATATATAATTTCTGTTAACGGTCAAATCGACCAAAATACGTACAATGACAGTATAAATAAAAGTCTCATTGCAGCTCTGTGTGGCTCATACACTATTGGAGGTGCTAGTCCGAGATTCGAGAATTTCGAAGATGCCGCAAATGTTTTGGTACAAGCCGGAGTTTCTTGCCCTGTTGTTTTTAACGTTCGACCAGGTATTTATAACGAGCAATTTTATATATCCAATATTCCTGGTTCTACATATAATAACAATATAACATTTCAAAGTGAATCAGGAGATAGCTCAGACGTTATAGTTGAAAATCTAACTTTAGCAAGCTCAGAGAACTTCACAATGAACCTTGCGGGCTGCTCGCATTTACGATTTAAAAATTTGTCAATAAAGCGCAATAACTCCTACATCGGCGTAAATATTCTAACAGGAACGAGAGATATTAAATTTGAGAATTGCGTATTAGGTAATATTCGTGCTTTCGGTGCGACAAAAGTTGATAGTTTATCATTCGTCAATAACGAAATGTCAGACAATTACATCGTTATTGGAGAGGATTGGCATTACTCTCCCGCAGAGAATCGGTGTCACAACATTCGAATTATCGGAAACAGTATTGGTGGTATAGGACTTTATAACGTTGAAGATTGCTTTATTGCGAATAATTTTAGAGCAAATGCACCGGATTCTCTTTCGGGCGGAATTGGTGTTGACAATAATAATTTACACATTACTATTACAAATAACAGGGTGCATGGAATGTTTATCGAAGGCACCGATTTCTATGTTGCCAACAATGTAATGATAACGCCAGGCGAATATGCACTCCGAGCTGAGGGTATTTATAGTTCCCGAATAGAACATAACTTACTCAGTAAAGCAAACGGCGCCACACACACACCAATTATGCGTTTGTATGGAGCAAATGACATTAGAATTCAAGGTAACACCTTTTTAGGAAAGAATTTATATGAGGGTATCGAGATGTACTATCATATTTACATAGAGGATTGGCAGCCTAACATTCTATCAAATAACACATTTACAAATACAGTTGGAAGAGGAATATTCGGCTACGAAATCAATACTCTGCTAGAAAAAAACACGATTCTCGGACACCGCAACGGAAGTGCCATGCAATTTCTACGAGCGCCAAGTGAAATCATTAATAATATGATCGAAGTCGGCGGTGCAGGTCAGGCAATTGGTATTTTATTAGATTCTGATGCAAATACGGCCAACACAAACGACAACAGCCGAATTCTGCATAATAACATTCTTGTAACCTCTGCAGACCCAATTAATGGCAGAGCGATCAACATTCGTAAAGGCCTCAACCTTGAAATAAAAAATAACATTTTCTCAAATATTGGAGGAGGTTATGCCGCTGTTTATGATGAAGACATGTCATCAAGCATCATTGGCCATAACGATTATTACGCATCAGGCTTAAATCTATTGAAGCGTAATGGCAACAATTACAGCTCATTTACTGATTATATCAACGTCTTTGCTTCAGAATCAGGATCTCTTTCTATCAATCCATTTTACACAGCAATAGATAATTTAAGCCCTAATCAAATTGCATTGAAAGACAATGCCACATTGATTGCCGATGTGCCAACCGACTTTTTTGGCATTCAACGCGGAAATGCACCAGACATCGGAGCTGTAGAGTTTGAACCATGTGCGGGTGACTTAGCAATTAACCGGTTTATTGGATTAAGCACGCCTCTTCCATCGGGCCCCAATCAACCCATTACAGTTGAACTCTCGAACCAAGGTTCAAACCTGATTACTCAGGCAACTATTTCATGGGTGGTGAACGGGATTAGTCAAACACCTTACTTATGGAATGGAAGTTTACAGCCAGAAGGAATTGCGATAGTGCAAATCGGAACATACAGCTTTGAGACCGGCGAGATATATGATATTTCAGCCACGACTTCTTCTGATTGTAATCCTTATAACAATACCTGTGGGGCAGGTATTGTCGGCACACCGCTATGTGGTGATTATTTCATTGGTGGAGCTCCTGCTCCTGAAAGATGGTTTCCGACTTTTGGAGCAGCTACTCAAGCCTTAACTGCATTTGGAATCGAATGTTCTGTTGTCTTTACTGTTGCAGACGGAATCTATGAAGAGGATATCACTTTATATCAGGTTGAGGGTACAAGTAGCGTAAATACAATTACTTTCATTGGAGAATCACAAAATAGCAATTCAGCATTATTAACTACTACCGATAATACAGCAGGTAATTATACGCTGACACTTTCAAGTTCTCAATTTATTTACTTTCACAATATTGGAATAACAAGGCCCAACGCAACTTTCGCTATTCTCATGAATAATGGTTGCAGGCAAATTGGATTCGAAAACTGCACTTTGGGAGGTGTTTTCCGACCATCAAACACTACTATTTCTGATCTGGTTTTCCGAAATAACACCATGATAGGTCAACAGATAAAATTAGGTGAATATTCCAATGCCCTTGCATCCAATATTATTATCGAAAACAATACCCTCGAGTATATCTACCTATATAATGTCAAAAATGGAAGAATTGCTGATAACATTTCCAATCCAAATTCATCTGCCGAAAAAATCGAGGTAATCTTGCAGCTCACGAGAAATCTGATTGTTGAAAATAACGAGCTGAGAAGTATTTCGATGGATCGAGATAGTTTCGCGGTTATTAGAAATAACAATTTTCTTTTAAGTCGACACGCTCATGCCATTGGAGCCGGTGGTTTGACGGGAGTGAGAATTAGCAACAACACTATAAATAGCATTTATCCATATGGGAATTTCGCTCTTATTTCAATTGGTGGCGGGCAAAATGACACCATTCAAGACAACATACTCAATTGTAATGGCACTTATAGCGGAATAATTCACTTCAATGAATACTACTATGTTGGTCAAAATATAGTGATTGAACGGAATATTATTGAGAATGCCCAGGACTTTGGGATTTTTACTCACAAAACAATAGCTCAGATCCGTAATAATAAAATTCGGAACTTTAAAAATGGAATGGCCATAAAAAACATGCGCACGAATGATAAAATTTCGAATAATTTAATTCATTGTGATGGCAGTACTCCTGTTATTGGTATTTCACTTTTGACTCGAATAGAAGAACCGGATAATCAACAAACTGTAGAAATTTACCATAACAACGTTTGGATCGAATCAACTGACAATGTTAATGGTGTCGGTTTACAAATAACAAATGGGTTCAATCACATTGTAAAGAATAATATTTTTTACAACAGCAATGGTGGTTACGCGGCATCATTTAATTACGAGAATGCAGGCTCTATTCTAGACTATAACAATTACTTCACATCAGGTAGTAACTTCATTCTCTGGAATAATTCGCCAATAAGCAATATTGCAGGTCTAGTCTTATCTTCAGGCCAGGAGTCGCATTCTCTTTCGGTGAATCCAAATTTCACCTCCGAAACATATCTTGCCCCGAATCAAACTCTACTGAATAATTCTGCGCCAATAATTAGTGGATACACCACGGACATAAATGGTGTGAATCGGTCAAGTAATTGTGATTTTGGTGCAATAGAGTTCGTGCCATGCTCTAATGATCGTGGACTTAATTCTTTCATAAACTTGGAAGATCAAGTTCAGTTAGGAATTATTCCTATTCGCGTTCAAATTCAGAATCACGGAACTAGCAATTTAACCACGGCAAGCGTTGCTTGGAGTGTAAATGGGATAGCTCAAAATCAGTTTACATGGAACGGTTTGATTTCTCCTGGCAATAATGAAATTATCCAAATCGGCACATATCCATTTCAACCACTTACGATATATGAACTTAAGGCTTGGATTAGTGGAACGGATTGCAACAATCAAAATGACTCTTGTCAAACAAATCAAATTGGTATACCACTTTGTGGTAACTACACCATTGGAGGTAGTAATCCGGATTTCGTCAATTTTACAGAGGCATCAAATTACTTAAATAACATAGGCGTATCATGTCCGGTTGTATTTAATGTGGAGCCAGGCACTTATCTCGAGCAAGTTTTCTTAAATAATGCGCCTGGTTCAAGCTCGATAAATACAATAACATTCCAAAATAGCAATGGTGATTCAACTTCTGCACAACTGTATTATCCGAATCAAAATGTAGCTTATCCGTTTACACTCGGCCTCTATGGTGCTAAGTATTTTGTTTTTCAGAATATGCAGATTGATATTAATCCATATGGGGCTGCATCCATCAGAGTTGAGGCCAATAGTTCAAATCTGACTTTTAGAAATAGTCGCATTTATGGTATTGATGGAACCGGACTAGTAGGTAACTTGAGCAATATCGTAGTTGAGAATAATTTTATGACTAATTCAGGAGTTGGCTTCGGACGGGAGAATACATCAGGAACCATCACCAATTGTCGAGTATCGAACAATTTCGTAAATGGAATTTACTTTGACAAAGGCAGAGATATTCTAGTAGAAGGAAACAGAAATGAGATTGACCCTAATTCTTCTTCATGGTATAGTCAATATTTGCGTTCAACCAATGTAACGATTAGGGAAAATCGTATCCGAAGAGTGTATTTTAATCTTTGTGAGAATGTAGTTTTTGACAACAATCATTCTGAAACATACGAATATTGGAACATAGCCATGGATAATAGTAGAAATATGGTTGTGAAAAACTCCTATTTTAAGCAATTTCCATCTTGGACTTATGCTGCTAATGTCAATGGATACAACAATACTGATTGCATCATTCAAAACAACATAATCGAAGGAAGCTCTACATATCCTGGTATTACATGGAGAACTGAGCCATGGGATATCCAGACTGATACGATTAAAATTTCAAATAATATTATACAGAATTCTAAGGATTACGGAATCTACATTTTCAGATACAATAGTGTAATTTCCGGCAATAAAATTCTAAACCTCATAAATGGCCCGGGCATAACGGCTGATGGAAGAAAAACTGACATATATAACAATTATATACATTGCACTGGTGGATCTAATTCGATAGGCATAAGACTCCCGAGCAAAGTTCTCGATTACGGCCCAATCTACGATTACGCCCGCATCTACCACAACAGCATCAACATTGTATCGAACAACGCGCAATTTGGTCGCGGCCTGGAGGTGTTGGATAATTACCCGGCCGATATCCGAAACAACATTTTCGCAAACGAAGGCGGGGGATTTGCTGCATTTATCAACTCAAACTACAGTAACCTGAACCTTGATTATAACTGCTACTACTCCACTGCCAGCAATTTCGGTTCATATAACGGTACTTTGTTCAACAACCTCTCTTCCTGGGGGCAAGCCGTTCAAGGCGATGCTAACTCGCTTGAATTAGATCCGTTTTTTGAAACAGAAACGGAACTACTGCCCTTCCAACGACAAATCAACGGTGCGGGTATAGGTATCGATGAAGTTCCGCTCGATATTGATGGCGAAATCCGAAACCTGCAGGCTCCCGACATGGGCGCGCAGGAATTCATGATTGACTTTGGAATTACAGATCTATTGTCGCCAACACTCGATTGCTACCAGTCTGACGAAGTTCCGGTAACCATTGCTCTACGTCAATTTGGCGATATCCCCTTCATCGATCTCCAACTCGCCTATCAACTCAACAACGGAACCGTCTACACCAATACGATTCCCGGTGCCATCGACGACGACATCGAATTCACGTTCAACAACCTTGTAGATCTTAGTCAAGAAGGAACCTATCTCTTCAAAATATGGCTCGTGGATAATACGGATGACAACATATTCAACGACACACTATTCATAGAACGCTTCCGAAAACCTGCACCTGTAGTTGACTTCAACTTCACCAGCGCATGTGCAAATAGTGCGGTGAACTTTACCGGTAGCGCTTCCATCTCAGAAGGCTTTATCGCTCTAACTGAATGGGATTTCGGCGATGGTGAAATGGCTGAGGGCCTCACTACTTCTCATATTTACGACGTTTCAAGCACATATGACGTGATATTCCGCGCCTTTAGCAATGAAGGCTGCTACTCAGAAGTTACAAGGTCAGTTAACCTACTACCTACTCCCGATGTTTCATTTACGTCGCAAGGTTCTTGTATTAACTCTGCAGTAAACTTTACCAATCTAACGATACTGCCTGCAGGAACAGGTTCTGTGAACTACACATGGAACTTTGGTGATGGCGCGACTTCGGTACAAGAAAGTCCTTCACACACTTATGCTGCTGCTGGCAGCTATACCATTAGCCTCACGGCTACCAATCAAGGCGGCTGCTCCGACTCATTCTCTACCACCATTGAAATTTATGACTTACCCGAGGTAAGCTTTACTTTACCGACGACCTATGATCTCAATTTACCATCCATCACCTTGGTTGGCACACCTCCCGGAGGAACCTTTAGCGGCCCTGGTGTAATAGGTAACGTTTTCGCTCCTGCTCTGGCGGGTATAGGCAATCATACCGTCGTATACGAATACACCAACGGCGCAACCGGATGTTCTTCGTCAGCAACTCAAACGATCAACATCTTTAATTCTCTTTGCGTAGATCCGGAAATAACTACACAACCAATCGATTATCTGCAGGCTTGCATCAACGGAACAGCTACCCTCTCGGTGGTCGCTTCCGGAAGCCAACTCAGTTATCAATGGTATCAGGCTTCATCGGCCATTGCTCAAGGAACCCCTATACCGAACGCCGTCAACGCGAGCTACTCTCCTTCTACCTCTTCTCTGGGTTCACTATTCTACTATTGCAAAATCAGTTTCCCCAATGGATGTTATAGTGTAACTGATCGCTCAGAAGTTGAAGTCATTGGTGTACAAAACCCAACATTCAGTTCATTCGCACAAATCTGCACAGGTGAAACGGCGCCTCTACTGCCCTTAACCTCCAACAACGGCTATACTGGAACTTGGACGCCTACGATTATCAGCACAACCAGTGCAGGTATATTCGACTACACCTTTACGCCAACTGCGGGTCTATGCGCATCCGTAACTACCATCAATGTCACTATCACCCCGGCTACTCTACCGCTCTTTAACGTAGATTTATTGTATTGTGTTGGCGAGGCCATACCTGCTCTTCCAAACACCTCAACTAATAACATCAGCGGTAATTGGACGCCGGGAATAAATAGTGCCACAACAACAACCTACACCTTCACTCCTTCTGCTGGACAGTGTGCTTTGAGCACTACCGCAACTATAGTGGTTAATCCGGTGGTGGCCCCTGTATTTAATCAAATTGGCGCCCTTTGTGCAGGTGAGCCGGCTCCACTATTATTCAATCAATCACTGAATGGTATTGATGGATCATGGTCACCGGCCACTATTGACAACACGACTAGCGGCTTCTATACCTTCACGCCTGACGCTGACGAATGCTCAAACGCACTTACCATTTTCGTTCAAGTCAATCCGCTTCCAAACGTAACCATAAGCGGAGGTACCTCGCTATGTACTGGGGAACAAGGGTTTGTTCAGTTCACAGGAACACCCAATGCTACCGTAGCCTATTTCAAGGATAACGGTTCATTGGAATTCATCACGCTCAATGCCCTTGGACAAGCGCAAGTAAGCACCGGTTTCTTAACTCAAGCAACAACATACACGCTGGTGAACGCGAGCACTGCAACTTGCCTTGCAACCTTAAATGGAAACACAACCTTCACGGTTATTCCATCGAGCAGCGCAGGTATTGGATCGAATTTGTTCTTGTGTAATGATATCGAGACAGTCGATCTATTCGAGTCGCTGGGTGGTTCGCCAACACCAAACGGAACTTGGTCGGGACCTAGCACTCTTAGCAATGGATTCTACGGAACTTACCAGGTAGGCACTAACGCAACCGGAGCATACACGTACGCAGTTCCCGGAGCAGCGAACTGTCCGCCTTCTACTGCAACTATTTTCGTAAACATCAGTTCCGGAAGTGTAACAACTATCGACTATACAGATCCTTTCTGCACAAATTTGACGGGCAGCCAGTTGCCGATCATCAATGGTCCAATTGGTGGCACCTTCACATCAAGTCCGGCTGGGTTAGACATCAGTGCTGCAGGAGGAATTACCCCTGCATCTAGCGCTCCCGGAACATACCTAGTGGTATACACTCCGCTTTCAGGAACGGGTTGTTCAGGGGGACTTATCAGCACCCAAGTTCAAATTACATCGCCCCCTGTAGCCGCAATAACACCAAGCGGTCCATTCGACATTTGTGACGGTGAATCTATCTTACTAACAGCCACACCCGGAAGCAACTACGTTTGGTCGAACGGAGCCACAACACAGAGCATTCTGGTTTCTGCGGATGAGGATTACTCGGTGGTCATATACAACGGATCAAACTGTAGCGCTACGAGCAATACGGTACAAGTTAATGTGTTGCCTATTCCTGGCGAACTGATCATAGCTGATGGGCCTACAGTATTCTGTCAAGGAGAAACAGTCACTCTTTCTGCTTCTCCTGGCTCGCAATACCAATGGTCGAATGGATCAACTTTACCTCAAGTAACAGTAAGTATAGATGGAAGCTACCAGGTAGAAGTGACCAACGCATTTGGATGCAGCACTCTTTCTGAATCGGTTGATGTGTCTGTATTAATTCCTAACTCACCTATCATCACTCCCAACGGCATTATTTCTATTTGTGACAACGCATCACAAACACTGACTGCTTCCGGTGGCTCAAATTATTTCTGGAGTACCAATGCAACGGGTGGAAGCATACAGGTAACGCAAGCTGGTCCATATACTGTGACGGCTACCGACTCCCAGGGCTGTATAGCGACTTCAGCACCGGTCGAAATTGTAGTTTCGCCGGTTCCAACTCCAGTGATTACAACAACAGGTGGTACCACATTCTGTACAGGTGGCAGCGTAACACTCACAGCGGCTGCCGCTGATCAATACAACTGGAGCAATGGTGCAACGACACAAAGCATTGTTGTAACACAGTCGGGCGACTATTCAGTAACCCTATCCAATGGTAACAACTGTAATGCTACGAGCAGTAGCATCACCGTAGATGTTGCCGATTCATTCACATTCTATCAGGATATCGACGGAGACGGTTTTGGCAATCCATTTGTTTCTGAGCAAGGCTGCACCTCACCTGATGGATGGGAATTGAACGGGGACGATTGCAATGACACGAACGCCGGCATCAACCCGAATATAGCAGACATATGCGACGATGAATTGGACAACAATTGTAACCAATGGATTGATGAAGATTGCGAAGGCGCAGGTTGCACAGATGAAGACGCATGCAACTTCGATAGTTCAGCAACGTTCAATGATGGTAGTTGTTCTTATCCCGGATGCAACGATCCTTCTGCGTGTAACTTCAACGCATTGGCGGGCTGCCTTGAAGAAGGCTCTTGCATCACAGGTGGATGCGATGACCCCTTGGCATGCAACTTCGACAATGCAGCACAGTGCAACGATGGAAGTTGCACCTATGCAGGTTGTACCAATCCAATTGCGCTCAACTATAATCCTCTTGCCGGTTGCGACAATGGCAGTTGCCAATACATTGTCGGTTGCATGGATAGCCTCGCATGCAATTACAACGCACAAGCAACGCAGGATAATGGTGCATGTGAATATCCAGGTTGCACGACTCCATTGGCCTGTAACTATGACCCTAATGCAGGTTGCAACGATGGCAGCTGCACATTCTCGGGCTGCACTGATCCGAATGCCACTAATTATGATCCAGCTGCGGGTTGTAACGATGGCAGTTGCATTTACATAGAAGGCTGCACCGATATAACAGCTTGTAATTACAACCCGGATGCAGGAATTTCTGATGGCAGCTGCACGTATCCCGGATGTACAGATATGAATGCATGTAACTATAATCCGATTGCGGGATGTGCGAATCTTGATCTCTGCTATTACTTGAGCATTGGTGGGATTGCGGGCGAACAGATTGCGTTCACCGACTCCACATTCTCGTATTTCTATGAATGTGATCCCGGATGTTCCGTGACGTTTAGCATGTCTCCACTTCTTGGAACCATTTCGCCGGCCATAGAGTGCGCGACCGAGATAACGTGGATTAATCCGGGATTGACCGAATTAACTGCTGCAATAAGCTGCGACAACGGTTGCGCAGGATCAACAACTCTGACGATAAACGTCGAACCGAATAGTGTTTATGAGTTAAGCGTGCAATCCAATATTTCTGCATATCCTAATCCAACTACTCTAGACTTTGTTTTGAGCTTGGATGCTTCGCTATTGGGCAGCTCCCTTGAAGTATACAACACTCTCGGTATGGAAGTTTATTCGGGTGTGATTAGCGACTTCAACACGACCATCCAATCATCGGAATGGCCGGCAGGCATTTATACCTTGCAGGTTTCAAATGAAAACGAACGCTACACATTGCAAGTAGTGAAGCAATAACATAACATTCAGCGATAAAAACAGACCGTCCAGGAGGACGGTCTGTTTTTTTGCCCCCTTGATTGGCTAACCGGATTGCATTTTCAAATCCTTTAACCTTGAACATCTGGAGTGATCAGCCATCTATCAATCCTATTAAGCTAATCACACCCCCCAATAAATAAGCCACCCCCGAAGGAGTGGCTTATTCATCATGAAGTGTATTATGATTAATAGCTTCCCGTCAGCATCAATCGATGCGACGATATATTGCCATTGAATCCTATGTTTAAGTGATACAAACCTTGTGACATGCCCGTTAGGTCAATCGTGAAAACCGATCCGAAACTACCGGTTTGTGCCGGCGATGATTCAGCAACTACTCGACCGCGGCTGTCGGTCACATTCCAGAGCAACTCGCCTGTCTGAGCTGCAGTGATCTTGACTCTGAATATACCATCCGCCGGATTCGGACTAATGACCACAAGCAAATCATTGCCCGTTCGTTCTTTAATACCTGTGGCAATTACAGCAGCTTCCGATTGACTGACA
>Ga0315907_10006673_pt1 | contig 12182 bp, 10 predicted proteins | sample LakEriMetagenome_3_FD_203525 | JGI IMG/M metagenome (GOLD analysis project Ga0315907, IMG submission 203525) | Freshwater fungal communities from buoy surface, Lake Erie, Ohio, United States - Buoy 12 MA123 | ecosystem: Environmental > Aquatic > Freshwater > Lake > Lake biofilm | place: USA...
CGGCCGGGTCCAGATCTCGCCCCAGGCGTATCGGGTGATCAGGTCCTGGAACGCGGCGCTGAAGCGCGTCTTCCTCGCGGTGGCCCGGTCGACCCATTCGTCGCCGAGCACGCGGCGGCGGACCGACATGCCGAGTTCGTGCCGGTCGCGCTCGACATGGGTGCCGCCGGCGACGAGGAAGCCCAGCGTCGCCTTCGTGAACGCGTCCGGCCGCTCCCAGTTCGACAGGTGTGCCGCGTCCAGTTCGACGTATCGCGCGCCGGGGATGGCGTCGGCCATCGCACGGCCCATGGCGGGCGTGGTGGCGACGTCGTGGGTGCCGGAAAGGATCAGCGTCGGGCACCGGATCGACCCGAGTCCCGCCCGCAGGTCCGCGTCGCGCACGGCCGCACAGCAGGAGGCGTAGCCGGTGGGATCGATGCCGGACAGGATGCGCCGCAGTTCGACCGGCGCCGGGCCGGGGGCCGCGAGCGCGTCCGCGGTCAGCCAGCGGGCCAGGACCCCGTCGACGATCGCCGCCATGCCGCCCGCCGTCACCTTCGCGATGCGGTCGTTCCACGACGCCTCGGACGGGATCAGCGCCGCGCTGTTGCACACGACCAGCCGCTCGATGCGATCCGGCCGGTGCTGCGCCAGCCAGAGCCCGGTCTGCCCGCCCATCGACAGGCCGAGGAAGGCGCAGCGCGCGACGCCGAGCGCGTCGAGGATCGCGACGACGTCCTCGCCCAACTCCGCGATCGTCGCCGGCGCCGCGGGCACGGAGGAGGCCCCATGTCCGCGCGCATCATACCGCACGACCCGGAACCGCGCGGCGAAGGCGTCGATCTGCGGCGCCCACATCCCGGCCGTGGTGCCGAGCGAGTTGGAGAGGACGAGGACGGGCGCCCCCTCGCGCCCGTCGACCCGGACGGCGAGCCGCTGGCCGCCGCGTTCGACATTGATCATCCGCCGGCCCTCAGGCGAGGAAGAAGACGGTCTCGCCGTCGCCCTGGAGGCGGATGTCGAGGCGGTAGACCGCCGTGCCGCCGGCCGCGTCCCCCTTCGCGATCAGCGTGCCGCGCCGGTCCGCGTCGATCGACGCCAGCACCGGATCGGTCGCGTTCGCCGCCTCGTCATCGAAATAGAGGCGGGTGTGCAGGCGCAGCAGCAGGCCGCGGGCGAAGACGCCCAGCGTGAGGTGCGGCGCCTGCGTGCCGCCCTTGGGATGCGGGACGGCACCCGGCTTCACCGTGGTGACGCGCCAGACGCCGGCCGTGTCGGTCGGCGCGCGGCCGTGCCCGGCGAAGCCCGAATTGGCGCCACGGCCGTGGGGATCGGCCGGGTGGGCGTAGCGCCCCTCGGCGTCGGCCTGCCACACCTCGATCATGGCGTCGGGCACCGGTTGCCCGTCGCCGTCCAGCACCCGGCCCTCGACCACGATCCGCTGCCCGGGCACCTGGCTCGGCGCGATGTCGGTCTGGCCGGGGCGGATGAGGCCGTAGTGGAAGAAGGGACCGACCGTCTGCGACGGCGTGATCGTCTCAGTCATGGTGCGGATCCTCCACCGGGGTCGCGTTCCGCCCGCGCAGCACGATGTCGAAGCGGTAGCCGAGCGCCCATTCGGGCTGCGTCAGATCGAGGTCGAACGCCGACACGGTCCGCGCGCGGGCCTTCTCGTCGGTGATCGAATTGAAGATCGGGTCGAAGGCGAACAGCGGGTCGCCGGGGAAGTACATCTGGGTGACGAGGCGGGTCAGGAAGCTCGGCCCGAACAGCGAGAAGTGGATGTGCGCCGGCCGCCAGGCGTTGTGGTGGTTGCGCCACGGATAGGCGCCCGGCTTGATCGAGACGAAGCGATAGCGCCCCTCGGCGTCCGTCACGATCCGCCCGGCGCCGGTGAAGTTCGGGTCGAGCGGGGCGGGGTGCTGGTCGTTCAGGTGGATGTAGCGCCCGGCGGCGTTCGCCTGCCAGATCTCGACCAGCGTGTGGGGAACGGGGCGGCCGTCCTCGTCCAGCACGCGGCCGGCCACGATGATGCGTTCGCCCAGCGGCTCGCCCGCGTGGCGCGTCGTCAGGTCCGCCTCCGCCGCGGTCACGTCGTCGTGGCCGTAGACCGGCCCGGTCAGCTCCGACAGCGTGTGGGCGAGCGGGACGAGGGGGCGCGAGGGGTGCCGGCGCGCGGTGCTGTTGTAGGCGGGGTAGTCGTTCGACGGATGCGCCTTCAGCGCGTCCGCCGGATAGGCGGCGGTCATGGGCGTTTCTCCTGTGCCAACGTTCCGTGGCGTCCCGTTGCGCGCGCCTTCGGCGCGTCGGCCTTTCCTTGGGGTTCCGGGTACGACCGGCCCGTTCGCGTGTCAAGAATCCGCGAACAAAGTGCGATTATCGCACAAACCGGCGTCGGCCCGTGGCCCGACGCGATGTTGACAGGTCCGGACCCGTCTGCAAGAACGAAGAACGGCAGTCCGCCATGCGGAACAACGCGTCGCAGGAGCCGGTTCGCGGGAGTGGCCGTGACCTTCCGGACAAAGATTCCGATCGTGCTCCTCACCGGCTTCCTCGGCAGCGGGAAGACGACGCTGCTCGCCAACTGGGTGCGCTCGCCGACCTTCGGCACGGCGCTGGCCGTCATCAACGAGCTTGGCGCCGTGGGCCTCGACCATCGCCTCGTCGCAGCGGCGAGCGAGGCGCCCGTCCTGCTGGAGGGCGGGTGCGCCTGCTGTGCTGCGGGCGACGATCTCGTCGCGACGCTGGAGACGATGTTCTGGAACCGGCTGGAGCAGCGGGGGCCGAAGTTCACCTCCGTCATCGTCGAGACGACCGGGATGGCGGACCCGTTCCCGATCCTCGACCGCCTCGCCGCGGTGGAGCTGACGCGCGACCGGTTCGAGGTGGCGGGCGTCGTGACGACGTTCGACGCCGGGATCGGTCCGGCGCTGGCCGAGACCCACCCCGAGGTCCGCCGCCAGCTGGAGGCGGCGACGGTGGTGGTGCTGACCAAGACCGACCTCGCGACGGCGGACGACGTCGCCCGCGCCGAAGCCCTCGTCGCCCGCCGTGCGCCGCGGGCGGCGGTGCTGCGGTCCGGGCGCGGGTCGCTGTCCGCGGACGCGCTGATGGCCGCCGTCGCCGGGGCGCCGGCGCCGGTCCCGGGCGCGCCCGACGCCGTCCACACCGCCGACGTCTCCGCCGCGTTCGTCCCGCTCGCGGGCACCTACGGCTGGGAGGCCGCGGTCGCGGCGCTCACCGGCCTCGCGACCACCGAGCGGGCGCTCCTGCGCGTCAAGGGCGTGGTGCGGGTGGCCGGGGCGGCCGACCTCCAGATCGTGCAGACCACCCCCGGCCGGGGTCCGACCCGCGCCGACCACGTCCCCTTTCCCGGAGAGGCGCCGCCGGAACTGGGCCTGACCGTCATCGCGGGGGAGGGGGCGGCCGGCCGCCTCGCCCGCGACCTCGCCACGCGGCTGGACGGGCCGGCGCCGAAGGTCGACGTCGCGGCGCTGGGGCTCGCGCGGTGACGCGGATCGACGACACGCTGGAGGCGGAGCGGGCGGGCCGCGACGGCCGGCTCTCGTCCGTCACGACCGCCGTCCGCCTGCTCAAGGCGTTTTCGGCCGACGAGCCGGAGATCGGGCTGACGGCGCTGGCGCGGCGCCTCGGCGTCGCCAAGAGCACGGTCCACCGCCTCGCGACGACGCTGGTGGCGGAGGGCCTGCTCGAACAGAACCCGCTGACCGAGCGCTATCGCCTCGGCATCGGCCTGTTCGCGCTCGGCACGCTGGTGCGCCGCCAGATGGACGTCTCCACCGTCTCGCGCCCGCTCCTGATGTCGCTGCGGCAGGAGACGGACGAGACGGTGCTGCTGGCGGTGATGGCCGGCACGAACGTCATGCACGTCTACAACCTGGAGAGCACCCAGGCGATCCGGATGCGGTCGGACATCGGCGTGGAGCGGCCGGCCCACTGCACGGCCGAGGGGCTGGCCATGCTGGCCTTCCGCGCGGCCGACGCGACGGAACGGGTGATCGCCGCGGGCCTGCCGCCGCGCACGGCCAACACCGTGACCGACCCGGACGCGCTGCGCGACCGCCTGGAGCGGGTGCGCCGGCAGGGGCACGCGATCGACGACGAGGAGTGCGAGGCCGGCATGCGCTGCGTGGCGGCCCCAGTCTTCGCGACGGGGCGGGAGGCGGTCGCGGCGGTGGCCGTCGCCGGGCCGGTCCAGCGCCTGTCGCGCGCGGCGGTCGATGCGCTGGTCCCGCTCGTCCGGCGGACGGCGGCGTCGGTCTCCGAACGGCTGGGCCACCGGCCGACGGGAACATGGTGAGCAGGCGGAACGAGGGGACGACGAGGGGCATGGCCAGGATCACGCTCGCCAATTCGGATGCGGCGTTCGACGTCGCCGAGGGGGACACGGTGCTGCGCGCGGCGCTGCGCGCGGGGCTGGGATTTCCCTACGAGTGCAACGTCGGCTCCTGCGGGAACTGCCGGTTCGAACTGCAGGAGGGGGAGGTCGCGCACCTGCGCGCCGAACCGCCCGCGTGGGGCGAGCGCGACCGGGCGCGGAAACGCTGGCTCGGCTGCCAGGCGGCCCCCGCGGGCGACTGCCGGATCAAGGTGGGCCTGCAGGAGAAGTACGTGCCCCTCGTCCGCCCGCGGATTTCGGGCGCGGTGCTGACGGAGCGTCACGACGTCACCCACGACATCGTCGAGTTCCGCTTCCGCCTCGACGATCCCCACCCGTTCTTGCCCGGCCAGTACGCGCTGGTCGATGCGCCGGGCGTGACGGGGGCGCGGGCCTATTCGATGTGCAACGTGGCCGGCGCGGGCACGGCCGACTGGCACTTCCAGATCAAGCGGGTGCCGGGCGGGGCGGCGACCGGCGCGCTGTTCGACCGGCTGCGCGCCGGCGACCGGTTGACGCTCGACGGGCCCTACGGCATGGCCTGGCTGCGCGAGGAGGCGCCGCGCGACGTGCTGTGCCTCGCCGGCGGGTCGGGCCTGTCGCCCATGGTCTCGATCGCGCGCGCCGCCGCGGTCTCGCCCAAGCTGGCGGACCGGTCGATCCGGTTCCTCTACGGCGGCCGCACGGCGCGCGACGTGGCGGGCGAGGCCTTCCTGCGCGACCTGCCCGGCTGGGGCACCCGCATCACCTACGAGGCGGTGGTGAGCCAGCCCGACGCGCCCGAGAGCGCCGGCTGGCGAGGTGCGACCGGCTTTCTCCACGAGGTGGCGAAGGCGCGGTTCGGCGACGCGCTGAAGGACATGGAAGTCTACTTCGCCGGCCCGCCCGCGATGGCGGAGGCGACGCACCGGATGCTGTACGAGGCGGGCGTCCCGCCCGAGCGCATCCACTTCGACCAGTTCTATTGAGAAAAGATCCCCCGGGAGGGAACCGCATGTCGAAACTGAAGCTCACCTTCGGGTGCTGGAACTACGACCGCACCCGCGCGCTGGCCGACGGCTCGGTCGCGGTCGATGGCGTCGACCTGAACTATCTCGACATGCCGGTGGAGGAGACGTTCTTCCGCATGATGCGGCACAAGGAGTTCGACGTCTCGGAGATGTCGCTCTCCTCCTACACCGTGTCGCTGAACGGCGACGCGCGGCCCTTCGTGGCCATCCCGGTCTTCCCGTCCCGCTTCTTCCGCCATTCCTGCATCTACGTCAGCGCCAAGTCCGGCATCCGCGAGCCGAAGGACCTGATCGGCAAGCGCATCGGCGTGCCCGAGTACCAGATGACCGCCCCGGTCTGGATCCGCGGCATCCTGTCGGACCATTACGGCGTCCCGGTGGACAGCGTCACCTACCATACCGGCGGGATGGAGGAGACGGGGCGGATCGAGAAGGCGAAGCTCTCGCTCCCGCCCAATATCCGGGTCGAGCCGATCGGGCCGGACAAGACGCTGTCGCGGATGCTGGCCGACGGGGAGATCGACGCGCTGCACACCGCGCGCAAGCCCTCCACCTACGTTCCAGGCGACGAGGGGCCGGTGCGGCGCCTCTTCCCGAACTACCGGGCGGTGGAGCGCGACTACTGGCGGTCGACCGGGCACTTCCCGATCATGCACACGGTCGCGATCCGCCGGGACGTCTACGAGGCGAACCGCTGGGTGGCGCAGAGCCTGACCAAGGCCTTCGTCGAGGCGCAGAGGAAGACCTACGCCGACCTCGCCGAGACCGCGGCGCTGAAGGCGATGCTCCCCTGGCTGAACGCGCACGTGGAGGAGACGCTGGCCGACATGGGCCCCGACTGGTGGCCCTACGGGTTCGAGAAGAACCGCGCTACGCTGGACACCTTCCTGCGCTACCACCACGAACAGGGGCTGTCGAAGCGGCGCCTGACGCCGGACGAGCTGTTCGCGCCCGAGGCGCTGGAGACGTACAGGATCTGAAGGGGGGAGCGGTCGGGCGACGGAATCGCGTAAACTGTCACCGAAAATCGGTCGGGCGACGGAATCGCGTAAACTGTCACCGAAAATCTGTCTTTGACGTGGGGCGGCGGGCGCGTCGGCCAAGCGTCGCGACGATCCGTCAGGCCATCCGCCAGGGCAGGGCCTCGCCCGACATGAAGGGGAGCACCGAGTCGCCCGCCGCACCGCCTTCCGGCATCACCAGGTCGGGAACCGCCGCATCGCCGCGCTCCAGCGCGATCGTGTCCTCGTTGGGCGGCAGGCCGTAGAAGCGCGGGCCGTTCAGGCTGGCGAAGGCCTCCAGCCGGTCCATCCGGCCGGCCCGGTCGAAGGCGGTCGCGTAGAGTTCGATCGCCGTCGCGGCGGTGAAGCAGCCGGCGCAGCCGCACGCCGCCTCCTTGTCCTTCATCGGGTGCGGGGCCGAATCGGTGCCGAGGAAGAACCACGGATCGCCCGAGGTGGCGGCGTCGACCAGCGCGAGCCGGTGCCGTTCGCGCTTTGCGATCGGCAGACAATAGAGGTGCGGGCGGATGCCGCCGGCGAACAGGTCGGACCGGTTGATGAGCAGGTGGTGGGCCGTGATCGTGGCGCCCAGCCGTCCCGACGGCCCGTGCCGGCGCACGAAGGCGACCGCCTCCTGCGTCGTGACGTGCTCCAGCACCACGCGCAGGCGGGGGAACCGGTCCAGAAGCGGGGCCGCGGTCCGTTCGAGGAACACCGCCTCGCGGTCGAAGATGTCGATCCCGTGGTCGGTCGCCTCGCCATGGATCAGGAGCGGCATGCCGATCGCCTGCATCCGCTCCAGCACCGGGGCCACCTTCGCGAGGTCGGTGACGCCGTGGGCGGAATTGGTCGTCGCGTGGGCGGGATAGAGCTTCACCGCCGTCCAGATCCCCTTCGCGTACCCTTCGGCGACCGCGTCGGGATCGGTCCCGTCGGTCAGGTAGCAGGTCATCAGCGGGACGAAGCGGGAGCCCGCGGGCAGCGCCGCCAGGATCTCCGCCCGATAGGCCTCGGCCGCGGCCGGCGTCGTCACCGGCGGGCGCAGGTTCGGCATGATGATGGCGCGCCCCATCTGCCGCGCGCTCCACGGCAGCACGGCCCGCAGCATCGCCCCCTGGCGCAGGTGCAGGTGCCAGTCGTCGGGGCGGCGGATGACGAGGCGGTCGACGGACATGGCGGGGCCCTGGTCGGAGAACTGTCGCGCGACATTCCCAGATCGCCGTCCGGGCGACAACAGCGCGCGCGATCCCATCTATGCTGGACCACACCCGTCGCCGGACCGCCCGCGCCCATGTCGCTTCCGCCGCTCGCCCAGCGCCTGATCCCCTGGCTCGTCCGGGAGGGGCTCGTCAGCACCGGGCTGGAGGCGACCTTCGACGCCTTCTGCCGGCGGCTCGTGGAGGGCGGGGTGCCGCTCGCGCGCGGGCACCTCTCCATGCCGACGCTGCACCCGACGATCGAGGGGTTCGGGCTCACGTGGCGGCCCGCCGGCGGGACCGACGCGGCCGCCTGGAACTTCGACAACGACCGGTCGGCCTACGAGGACAGCCCCTTCTACCGGCTGATCCGCGACCGGGAGACGCGGCTGCGGCGGCGGCTCGACGGCAACGCCGCCGTCGTCGACTTCCCCATCCTGCACGAGTTCAAGGCCGAGGGGATCACCGACTACTACGTCACGCTCGAGGCGTTCGGCGACTTGGCGACGAAGGACTTCGAGACCGATCCGCTCCCCGGAGTGGCCGCCTCCTGGTCGACGGCCCGCCCGGGCGGCTTCACCGAGGACGAGCTGGAGACGATCGACGCGCTGCTGCCGGTCGTGGCGCTGGTCGCCTATCGCCTGTCGCTGACCCACGTCGCCCGCTCGACGCTCGACGCCTACATCGGGCCGGAGGCCGCGGACAGGGTGCTGCGGGGCGAGATCCGGCGCGGCGCCGTCACGCGGCAGCCGGCCGTGGTCGCCGTCTTCGACCTGTGCGGCTTCACCGCCGTCGCCGACCGCACGCCGGGCGAGCAGCTGATCGCGTGGCTGAACGAGCACCTCGACCGGATCGTCGGGCCGGTCGAGCGCAACGGGGGGCAGGTGCTCAAGTTCGTCGGGGACGGGGTGATCGCGGTCTTCCCCTTGCCCGACGGGGACGGGTCCCCGGCCTGCCGCAGCGCCCTCGCGGCGGCGAGGGCGGCCCTGGCGGAGACCGAGGTGCTGAACCGCAGCCGCGACGCCGGCGCCGGGCCGCGCCTCGACCTCGACGTCGCACTCCACATGGGCGAGGTGATGTACGGCAACATCGGCTCGACCGGCCGGCTCGACTTCACGATGATCGGCCCGGCGGTGAACGAGGCGAGCCGGATCGAGGCGCTGTGCGACCGGCTCGGCCACCACCTCCTCGCCTCCCGCCGGTTCGCCGAGAACTGCGGGATCGCGATGCGTTCGCTGGGGCTGCACGAACTGCGCGGCGTGGCCGAGCCGCAGGAACTGTTCACGACGGATTGAGGGCGGGCGCGCCAACGGCTAGAACGCTCGCCTCGATACGGATTCCCAGGCCAGACGCCCATGTCCTCCGCGATCGTCACCCCCCGCACGCCCAAAGGCGTCATGGAACTCCTGCCGCGCCAGCAGATCGCGTTCCAGCGGATGCTGGACACGATCCGCCGCGGCTACGAGCGGTTCGGGTTCCTGCCCGTCGAGACGCCGGTGTTCGAACTGTCCGACGTGCTCCTGACCAAGTCCGGCGGGGAGACGGAGAAGCAGGTCTATTTCGTCCAGTCGACCGGCAACCGGCAGCAGAGCCGGGAGCCCGACATGGCGCTGCGCTTCGACCTGACGGTGCCGCTCGCCCGCTACGTGGCCGAGCACGAGCGCGACCTCGCCTTCCCCTTCCGCCGCTATCAGATGCAGCGCGTCTATCGCGGGGAGCGGGCGCAGAAGGGGCGGTACCGCGAGTTCTACCAGTGCGACGTCGACGTGATCGGCAAGGATACGCTGCCCATCGGCTACGACGCCGAGATCCCGGCCGTCATCAACCGGGTCTTCACCGACCTGAACGTCGGCCGGTTCCAGATCAACCTGTCGAACCGAAAGGTCCTCCAGGGGCTCCTCGCGGCGTCGGGCGTGTCGGACGCCGACGCGCGGATGGCCGTGCTGCGCGAGATCGACAAGCTGGACAAGATCGGGCGCGCCGCGGTCGAGGCGAACCTGACGGGCGAGGGGATCGGCCTGTCGGCCGACCTCGCGCGCCGCATCGGCGAGGTCGTCGACATGGCCGGTGCGAACGCGGAGATCGTGATGGCGCTGCGTGGGCTGAACGTCGACGATCCGGTCTTCGCGGCCGGCGTCGAGGAGCTGGAGGCCGTGACGCGCGGCCTCGCGGCCTTCGGCGTGCCGGAGGCCAACGCCCGCATCAACCTCGCGATCGCCCGCGGGCTCGACTACTACACGGGCACGGTCTACGAAACCCATCTGCTCGACCGGCCGGGCTTCGGCAGCGTCTGCTCAGGCGGGCGCTACGAGGATCTCGCCGGCCTCTACACGAAGTCGCGGCTTCCGGGCGTCGGCATCTCCATCGGCGCGACGCGCCTGTTCGCGGCGCTGCTCGACGGCGGGGCGGTCGCGGCCGACGCGACGATGGCCCACGTCTTCCTCTGCCAGCTCGATCCCGCGCTCGAGGCCGAGGTCTTCGCCCTCGCCGCGGAACTGCGCGACGCCGGCCTCAACACCGAGGTGCAGATGGAGGCGGCGAAGATGGCGAGGCAGATGAAGCACGCCGACCGCCTCGGCGTGCCCTTCGCGGTGATGATGGGCCCGGACGAGGCGGCGGCCGGCACGGTGACGGTCAAGGACCTGCGCTCCGGCACGCAGGAGACGGTGGCGCGGGATGCCGTCGCCGCCCGGCTCCTCGCCGCGTTGGCCTGACGCCCGCGCGGTGCCGGAGAGCGCCCGGCCTTACTGCGGCGCCTCGATCTTCGCCTCGCGCACGACGGTGGTCCACCGTTCGAGGTCCACCGCGATGAAGCGGCGGAAGTCGTCCGGCGTGCGGGGCGGATAGGCCTCGAGGTTCTGCGTCATCAGGCGCTGGCGGAACGTGGGGTCGGCGAGGATGCGGTTCACCTCGGCGTTGACCCGGGCGATCACCTCCCTCGGCGTGCGCGCCGGCGCGAACATGCCGGACCAGCCCTCCACCTCGAATTTCGTCAGCGTCTCCATCCCCGCCTCGGCCAGGGTCGGAACCTCGGCGGCGAATGTCGAGCGCGTGGAGGTGGACACCGCGAGCGGCCGCACGCGACCGCCCTGCGCCTGTGGCAGCGACGACGTCATGCCGTCCCACATGATCTGCACGTCGCCCGACGCCACGTCGACGAGCGCCTGCCCGCTGCCGCGGTAGGGGACGGCGACCATGTCCAGCCCGGCGAGATAGCGGAACAGCTCCATCGTCATGTGGCTGAGCGTGCCGACGCCGATGTGCGCGTAGCTGTACTTGCCCGGGTTCGCGCGGATGAGCCCGATCGCCTCGCCCACCGTCTTTGCCGGGAAGGAGGGCGTCGTCACCAGCATCATCGAGGTGAACCCGACCATCGCCACCGGTTCGAGGTCGTTCTGCGGGTGATAGGGGAGGGACTTCGTCAGCGCCGGGTTGACCGTGATCGGCGCCAGCGAGGTCATCATCAGCGTGTGGCCGTCGGGGTTCGCCTGCATCAGCTGCTGGATGCCCAACGCCCCGGTGGCACCGGGCCGGTTGTCGACCACGACCTGCTGCCCGAGCCGCTCCCCCAGCGGATCCGCCAGGATCCGGGCGGCGAGGTCGGACGCGTTGCCCGGCGGGAACGGCACGATCATCCGGATCGGACGGGACGGGAACGACTGGGCCGCGGCCGATCCGGCGATCGCCACGACGATCGCGGCCATCGCGATGCCGCCGAGGCGGCGGGCGGTCTTCGTCTTCATCTGGGCTCCCCCTTGCGGCTCCGGCTTGCGCGCGCCGGGCTGTTGTTGCACATATCATTATGACAAAGTGAACCGGGGCGCAAAGCCCTTCCGCACCGGACCCCGTCCGCGATCCGAGGTGAACATGCCCGTCCCGCTCCTCGACGGCGTCCGCATCCTGGCGGTCGAGCAGTACGGCGCCGGCCCCTTCGGCTCGCAGTTCCTCGCCGACCTCGGCGCCGACGTGGTCAAGATCGAGAATCCGCGGGACGGGGGCGACGTCGGCCGCACGGTCGGCCCGCACTTCGGCGACGACCTGCCGGAGACGACGCGGAGCTACTTCTTCCAGGGCCTCAACCGGGGCAAGCGGAGCGTGGCGCTCGATCTCGCCGATCCGCGCGGGCGCGATCTCTTCCGCCGCCTCGCCGCGACCGCCGATGGGGTGACGAGCAACCTGCGCGGCGACGTGCCGGACCATCTGGGCATCACCCACCGGCATCTGGCCGACGTGAACCCCCGCATCGTCTGCGCCCACCTCACCGGCTATGGCCGCGACGGTCCGCGGCGCACATGGCCCGGCTATGATTTCCTGATGCAGGCGGAGGTCGGCTGGTTCCACCTGACCGGCGACCCCGACGGCCCGCCGTCGCGGGCCGGCCTGTCGCTGGTCGACCTGATGACGGGCGTGGTGATGGGGCTGGGCCTCGTGTCCGGCATCCTGCGGGCGCGGGAAACGGGGAAGGGCCTCGACGTCGACGTCAGCCTCTTCGACCTGGCGCTCTTCAACCTGAACTATCTCGGCAACTGGTACCTGAACGCGGGCGCCGAGACGCGCCGGCTCCCGCGGTCGGCGCACGCCTCGCTCACGCCCT
>Ga0315907_10006675_pt1 | contig 12181 bp, 9 predicted proteins | sample LakEriMetagenome_3_FD_203525 | JGI IMG/M metagenome (GOLD analysis project Ga0315907, IMG submission 203525) | Freshwater fungal communities from buoy surface, Lake Erie, Ohio, United States - Buoy 12 MA123 | ecosystem: Environmental > Aquatic > Freshwater > Lake > Lake biofilm | place: USA...
AGCTGAAATGACACGTGGAAAAGCTGAAATTGACTCCCTATTTATTGATGAAGGATTCGGGACTCTGGATTCAGACTCATTACAAGATGTACTGGATGTCCTTAAACAAATTCAAACCCGTGGGCTTATGATTGGAATCATTTCTCATGTAAAAGAACTTACGAATTCGATTCCAATAAATTTAAATGTTGTAAAAGGGCAGGATGGAAGTTCTTCACTTCGTTTAGTTTTTAATTAATTTATTTATCTATGAATATTTGGGTCCAATACGGAGTACCGTTCTGACTACGATAAAGGGCAATTGCTGTATGTGTATAATCAGGATTTTCAATTTCCTGTCTATGACCATCTGAGTTTAGCCAAGACTTTAAGGCAAGTTCGGCTGTCTTTTGCCCCATCGCAATGACCTCTCCACAACCTGAAATCGGCCCAAGCTTTGCTTGAATCCGTTTACACCGTCTACTAAATCCGATGTGTCCAAAAGTGGTGGTATGAAGTGCCATGGATCTGGAATGCTTGAGGGCTTCCTCCTCGATACTAGAATTATAAACTAGTGGCCGCAGCCCTCTGCGATTCCGATACTGATTCAACTTAATCAAATAATCTTGATTTATAGAATAGAGATCTGGAGAAATTTCAGGGCGAGTTGTCTCCAAAGAACTTGAATCTTTTTTAAAGCCCTTACCACAACCAGTTAATAACAAAAAAATGAATATCCATAATTGAAGATTATGCATTCAATGATTGTTTCAAGGGCCTAAACAGGTCGTCAATTGCGATGCATTAAAATGGTTAATATCTCTCTCCCCTCTTTATGTTATGGGCCCACCGTGCTAAGTCTTTAAGATCAATAAAAGGACAGAAATATGAATTGGTTTTTAGTGGTATCGGCCCTCCTTAGTTTTCAAGTTTTCTCCCACGATAAACATGACTGGAGAGAGGACTATGAAGCTTATCTGTCTGTAAATTACGAGCTTCCTATGGCAACAACTAAAAATCTTATTCAAAAAAAAGCAGTAGAATCTCGAATCGACATTAATGATTTCAAAGAAAATCTAAAAATCTTTTCGTCAACTTCAGACCGACGCTCAACTGAAAATTTAGATTCGGCAAGGGCCTTTCTGAGATCACAGTATGAACAAATTGGATTTCTTGTTAGCGACCAACCTTTTGGAAATGGTAAAAATTTTATTGCTGAGAAAAAAGGAACGACCAACCCAGAAAAGGTTCTCATCCTATCTTCTCATATTGATAGTGTCAGATGTGCAGGGGCCAATGATAATGGAACAGGAACCATTGGGCTGCTGAGTGTTGCTAAAGAACTATCAAAGCAAAATTACCCATACACGATTAGAATTTTAGGCTTCGACAAAGAGGAGATTGGTCTTGTTGGCTCTGATGCTTATGTTGCCACCATCAGTGACAAAAAAAATATTATTGGAAATATTAATTTTGAAATGATGGGAGTGAATCAAAGGCAAGATGGGAGTTTTCACGTGATAGACTGCCAAAAAACAAATTCACTACATCTTTCTCAAGCAGTTAGGACTGCGATATCCAACCTCGCCTTGCCTCTGACAATTGTTAAGGCCTGCACTGATAGAAGTGATCATGCTTCCTTCTGGCGTCATGGATTACCGGCGGTTGTAATATCTGAGAACTTCTTTGGTGGAGATGCAGACCCTTGCTACCATGCCAAGTGCGATGTTGTTGATAATAGACTCAATTACAATTACATGAAAAATATTTTAGAAGCCGTGCTAGAAGCTACGGAAAATCTGATCAGTAAAAAGTAAAACCGCATGAAACTCATGGCTTTTAATTGTAATCTCATACTTTCACTTTTTCTATTTTCGTTTCATGCTTTTGCATCAACGAAAACAATGACACTCAAAAACCGAACCTTTAGAATAGTGACCCCATCAAACCCAAGCAAGAATAAACCACTTCTCGTATTACTTCATGGCTGCAAACAATCTGCAGATGTTATTATTAAAGGGACAGGACTAGATAAAGAAGCTGAAAAGAGAAATTTTATCATTCTTGCCCCTGAACAAGGTTTTTATTCCAATGCCGATCATTGTTGGAATTGGTTTTTCCCCCGTCAACAAATGAGACAACCTCAAAATGAAATGGGTGAAATTATCTCCGCAATTGATCTCTTATCATCCCACTACCCCATTGATCGCGGCCGTATTTTTGTGGCCGGCCTGAGTGCTGGTGGCGCCATGGCAGAAAATTTGGCCGTCTGCTATCCAGATTATTTTACAGGTCTGGCCGTTCATTCAGGTCTTACTTACAAAGTCGCTGAATCTACTTTTGAAGCCCAAGACGTGCTCACAAGGCAAGAGCAAAAAGACCCGGAATATCTAGGACGACTTGCTTATAAATGTGCGAGACCGAATAAAAAAAATCGCCGTTTGTCGAAGTCTATTATCATTCACGGGCTTAAAGATGAAAGAGTACTCCCTTTACATGCTCAACTCACATCTCAGACACATCAAGTACTCGTGGATTACATGGATGACGGTCAGAGAAATAAGTCAAATACACCGATTGTAAAGATTGAGAACATTAAATCGCCTCTTCATTATGACATCACCAAAAAATCTCTCATTTATTCAAACTTTCACGAAGAAATGATTCTGATTAATGAGCTTGGACATGCTTGGAGCGGAGGGCGTCCAGTGTCTCGGAATTTCAATCCAGATTCACCATCAAGTAATAATCTTATCCTCAACTTTTTTAATATCTAAATTAAAGGCTTCAAATGTTTGGTCTCTTAGGACTTCTAATCTCACTTTTTGCGCTTATGTATTTTGCCTATAAAGGAATTAATGTCCTCATACTGGCACCCCTGTGTGCCCTTTTGGCCATCTTGTTTCAGCCAGAATTATTATCAACTCAATCCCAGGGCATTTTTCTCTCCCAATATACACAAGTCTTCATGGGGGCCTTATCTAAATATATTTTCCAGTATTTCCCTGTTTTTCTCCTCGGAGCAATTTTTGGTAAGCTTATGAATGATTCAAAAGCGGCCGAAGTTATTGGTCTGGCGATCTCAAAGAAATTGGGCCCACAACATGCAATACTGGCGACAGTACTTGCCTGCGCCCTTTTAACCTATGGAGGAGTTTCTCTATTTGTTGTCGCCTTCTGTGTCTTACCTATTGCGACGACACTTTTTAAACAAGCTGGAATTCATCGTAAATATATTCCAGGCGCTATTGCCTTAGGCTCATTTACCTTTACTATGACTGCTCTACCAGGAACACCCGCGATTCAAAATGCTATCCCCATGCCTTTTTTTGGAACGACAAGCTTTGCAGCACCAATACTAGGTTGTATCGCAGGGTTCATTATGTTTGCGCTTGGTATGTTATGGATGAAATACAGCTCAAGAAATAGTCACCTTACTATTGAATCCTCAGAACATTTAAGCTCAAATGAAATTAAACCATCATTTCTACTTTCGATGATTCCTCTTATTATTGTGATCGGTGGTAATTTTATTTTATCAGAAATTCTTATCCCTAAATGGAATGCTGATTACCTTAAAGCTGATTTTGGTTCATCTCTTCAATCCGTTAAAGGCTTATGGGCGATCATTTCTGCACTTTCTCTCGCCATCATTTTCATTCTTCTTTTTCTAAAAAAATATAACCAATCAATATTGGCCAGCCTGAACGAGGGAACAATGGGCTCCTTGCTCCCCATGTTTAATACTGCTTCTGAAGTTGGATATGGGGCGGTTATTGCTGGACTTGCTTCATTTGGGGTGCTCAAAGATTTGATACTCAATATTTCACCCTCAAATCCACTCATTTCAGAGGCCGTCGCCATTAATCTTCTGGCCGGTATCACAGGTTCTGCATCAGGTGGGATGAGTATTGGATTACAGATTTTAGGTAGTAAGTACTTAGAACTTGCCCAGCAGTACAATATTTCACCGGAGTTATTGCACAGAGTGGCCACATTAAGTTCTGGTGGATTTGATACCCTTCCCCATAACGGCGCCGTGATTAGCCTTCTCACGATCTGTGGACTGACTCATAAAGACTCTTATAAGGATATTTTTATGGTTGCTGTAGCGATTCCGGTGGTGGCCACAACAACCGTTATTATACTTGGCTCTATCTTTGGTAGTTTTTGACTACTGACCCATTCCCCAGCCGCCAGACATAGAAAACGCTTCGCCAGTAATTGTCGCGGCAGCATCAGAGATAAAATAATTAACCATGCCTGCAACCTGCTCAGTGGTTGTGAATTTTTTTATACAGGCGGGTTTAAGCATGATTTCTAAAGCAACTTGATCCTCGCTCATACTGTTAAGCTCGGCCTGTTTACTCATCTGCTGGCGCATCAGTGGTGTATCCACAAAGCCCGGGCAAATGGAGTTAACTGTAATGCCATGTTCGGCCAACTCTAAGGCCATCACCTTTGAAAGTCCAAGGACTCCATGTTTTGCTGAGACATAGGCAGCCTTGAAAGGACTTGCAACTTTTCCATGAATGCTTGAAACATTTATAATTCTGCCCCATCCATTTTTCTTCATAGAAGGGATGAGGTGCTTAGAGCATAAAAAAGTTCCCGTAAGGAGAATGGAAATTAATTGATTCCATTTTTCGATCGGAAACTCTTCCACCGGGGATAAAAATTGAAGACCACAATTATTTATCAAGATAGTAGGTGTACCAAATTTTTCAATAGTCTGATTAACAGCTGTGATCACTGCTGTTTCGCTCGTCACATCACAAGGGATATAAGGCACATCTTCTTTCGGGGGATTAATGTCCCAAGAAACAGCTCTGAACCCTTGAGACTCGAGATTTTTTATAATCGCAAGTCCAATACCACTTGACCCACCAGTGACGACCGCAACTTTCATTTAAAACTCCGCATTCTTTGGTGTGCGTGGGAACGGAATGACATCTCTAATATTACTCATACCAGAAATATACATCACAGCTCTTTCAAAACCGAGTCCAAAACCGGCATGAGGAACTGAGCCATATTTACGTAGATCTAGATACCACCAATAATTCTTGGTATCCATTTTCATTTCTTCCATACGGTTTACAAGTTTTTGATAATTATCTTCACGTTGGGATCCACCAATGAGCTCGCCCACACCTGGAACCAGGACATCCATCGCACGGACAGTCTTCCCATCTTCATTTTGCTTCATATAGAAAGCTTTAATGTCTTTAGGGTAGTCGGTCACAATAGTAGGACGTTTGAAGTATTGTTCAGCTAAAAAACGCTCATGCTCAGTTTGTAAATCCATTCCCCAGCTGACTGGATAATCAAATTTATGAGTTTTAGAAACTTCAGTTAAAATCTCAATCGCTTTTGTATAAGTCACCATCTCAAATGGTGAATTCATCACATGTTCTAATGTTTTAAGATTTTCAGGAGCATATCTTGAAGCAAGAAATTCTAGCTCGTCTCCACATTGCTCAATTGATTTTTTAATTAAATGCTTCACATACCCTGTTGCAAGCTTGGCATTGTCTTCCAGTGTATTAAAAGCAGCTTCTGGTTCAACCATCCAAAACTCAGAAAGGTGACGGGCGGTATTGGAGTTCTCAGAGCGGAAAGTTGGTCCAAAAGTATAAACTCTCCCAAGGCCACCGACAGCAAAGGTTTCAGCTTCAAGTTGACCCGAAACAGAAAGAAAAGTTTCGCGACCAAAATAATCCTTTGAAAAATCAATTTGACCTTTATCAGTTCGAGGCAATTTATCGAGGTGCAAAGTTGAAATACGAAACATTTCACCAGCACCTTCAGCATCTGATGCGGTGATGATAGGAGTATGCAAATAAGTAAAACTTTCATTAGAAAAGTACTCATGTGTCGCCTGAGCAAGCACATGGCGCAATCTAAAAACAGCAGAAAAAGTATTCGTACGAGAACGAAGATGAGCAATTTCCCTGAGGTATTCTAATGAAGTCTCTTTTTTCTGAAGTGGATAATCCTCTCCGTTGATGCAATAGATATGAACTTTTTTTGCTTGCATCTCTATGGGCTGCTTACCTTGAGAGGCAACAACTAACCCCTCTACCTCAACCGACGAACCAATAGTCAGCTTAATCACTTCTTCATAATTGGCCAAACTAGCATCGACAATTATTTGAAGATCCTTTTGAGTCGTTCCATCATTCAAAACCATGAATGAAAACTTTTTAGATTGCCTTAAAGACTTAATCCAACCTTTGACGGTGATGATTTGATCCACTGGTTTTACATCAAAGACTTTTTTAATTAATAGATAGTCACTCATTATGCATCTCCGAGAATATGATTTCTTATTTCTTGAGTTTCATGCCACTTTAGACGAGGCCCAAATTGACCCACCACGCGGCTAGCGGCCAGTGATGCCAGCTTACCGGCAGAGGCATGGGAATGATTATGAGTAATGGCAAAGAGGAACGCGCCTGCATACATATCGCCGGCACCATTTGTATCAACGGCCTTAACTGCATAAGGTTCAATTTCAATAAAAGTCACACCATCAAAAATCATCGCACCATTCTCTCCACGAGTAATGACAAAAGTTTTTGAAACAGCTTTCAATTTTTCACGTGCCTCATAGATATCTTGGGTCTGAGTAAAGCTAAAGGCTTCAGATTCATTACAAAAAAGGAGATCCACACCCTTAGGGCCAATCATTTCTAATAACCCTTCACGAAAAAACTTCACCATGTTGACGTCTGAAAAAGTCAGGGCCGTTTTAACACCAAAACTTTCTGCCAGTTGTCGTGCCTCAATGGCAGCTTCTTTACCTGTCGGTGAAGCTACAAGATAGCCTTCCATATACATGTATTTAGAATTTTTAATCGCCTCAGGAATAACTTCTTCCTTGCTTATCGTTGAAGTGATCCCAAGAAAAGTATTCATCGTTCTTTCTGCATCAGGACTAATAAGAACTAAGCATTTTCCAGTTGTACCAGAGTGTCTCTTTTGCACCTTTAAATTCGAATCCACTCCATTATCCTGGAGGTCTTGAAAATAAAAGTTGCCAATCGGATCAGAGGCGACTTTGCATGAATAAAAAGCCTTGGCCCCAAATTGAGAAACAGCAATCACAGTATTTGCCGCTGATCCACCACACTGCTGTTTCCGAGGAGTACCACCGAGAGTATCCAACAACTCATTCTGTCTTGATTCATCAACAAGAGTCATCAAACCTTTATCAATTTTAAATTTTTCAAGAAAATCATCGCTGATCTCGTACTCCATATCAACAAGGGCATTACCTATGGCATAGACGTCATATTTAGTGGTCATAAATTCTCCGGAAATTGAGTTATTACTTTAGGAGATTTGATGCAAAAGTTCTACTCTTTCGGCAAATAAACATCATATCTTGTCGCCTTGCCCTCAAATGAAATGTCAGGGGCCTGACCAAGAAAAACTGATAAGCGGGGACGCTTCACCACTAATCGTTTGGGGCCACAGGCATGGGCCCTAAGCCATACTTCGCGAGCATCTTGGTCTTTACCAACAAGGGATCGAAATATACGCATCTCTTTTTTAGGAAGAGTTTTCTCATTCGCATCTTCAAACATGGGATCGAAATAAATGACATCCTGACTTGGAGATCGAGAGAGATATTCTTGAGCATCTAGGGCCTGAAAATGAAGTTGTTGAATTAAAGGATGACGGGAATTTGACAGGGCACTTTTAATTAAAAATGAGACAACGGGATGTCGCTCTAGAACTGTCACTTCACAGCCAAAACTTAAAAGCAATAAGCTATCCCCTAGGAATCCCCCAGTAAGATCCAGCACTTTTGGGCGGATACCACTTTTCACTCCAATGGCGCGAGCAAACACTTCTTTATGAATAGAGGATTTTTTAAAATAAGCAAGATGACGATCAAGTTCCTTATCAATTTCAATTGTCATCGGATTTTCTTTAGGGTTACTCGAGTGCAGCCAGTACTGGCCCTCGATCCATTCTAAAGAAACTGATTGACCGCTAGTTAGACAAAAAGAAGATAGGATTTCATAATCTTGCGATTTCGTTGAAAGCTGCCCACCGATAATTGAAAGTTTCATCAAGGCATTTTGTCTTAAGTTGAGTCTAAGTCCAACAAAAAATTTTGAGTCAAAAAAAGTCTATTTTGACAACATGCACACTCTCTCTAAATGCTTAACATTCTTCAATCCTGAGACTAGGATCATAGAGATTATTTTTTGTCTTAATTTATCCAAGGATCTTTTATGAAAACTTCTCATCAACCACTTGGCTATCACCCAGAATCTCTCACGAGAGAACTTAAGCCTTTTTATATCGGGGCCACAGATAAAGACATTAACGAAATGTTGGCCGCCCTTAATCTTCAATCACTCGATGATTTATATTCTCATATTAGTGCAGATACAAAAATGAATTCGATTCCTCTGCCAAAACACATGAGCTATGAGGAGCTTATCTCCCATGTGAATGAATTAGCGGCCAAGAACAAATTAAAAGTATCCTTCTTGGGTGACGGTCTTCCTCAGTATAAGGTTATGGATGTTGCAGGTCCAATTTGTAGCATCAGAGGATTAACCACCGCCTATACGCCTTATCAGCCTGAGAGATCTCAAGGTACACTTCAGACACTTTGGATCTACCAATCACTTATTTCACAACTCACTGGATTTGAAGCCATCAATGCTTCTTTATATGATCGTTCAACGTGCCTCTTTGAGGCCATGAACTGCTCGCTTCGCTTAGTTAAAGAAGCGACAACAGTGCTTGTTTCTAATACCCTTTACCCTGGAGATCTTGAAGTTTTAGAAACTCTTGCTCAAGAAACAGATCTTAAACTTATTCGCGTCCCTGTCAGCAATCAAACAGGTCGAATCGATATGGAGGCCCTCAAACGATTGCTTAACACCACTCCACAATTAGCTGCCTTTGCTTTTCCTCAAGTCAATAATCTTGGGAATATTGAGCCGGTGGATGAAATTGTCGATTTATGTTCTAACCATAATATCAAATCAATTGCAGTTGTAGACCCTATGCTCCTAGGGCCAGGGGGATTAAAAGCCCCTGCTAAATTCGGTGCCCGCTCTCAGGGGTCAGACATGGTCGTGGCCGAAGGACAACATCTAGCGATTGGACCAAATTTTGGTGGGCCAGGCCTCGGAATTTTCGGCATCCGATACAATGAACAAGATAGACTCTCGATTAGATCTACTGCTGGCCGATACATAGGAAAGACGACTGATCTTAAAGGCCGGGAATGCAAGGCCCTTATTCTTTCAACTCGAGAGCAACATATTCGTAGAGAAAAAGCCACTTCTAATATTTGCTCCAATCAGTCTTTTGTCGCCTCTCTTGCGGGTGCTTGTATTCTTGCCCGAGGTGATGAAGGATTTGAATCAACTCTAAAAACCGCGAGAACATTAGCTGAGAAAGCGGTGGAAGGCTTAACTCAGTTCGAAGGAGTTGATCTAAGATTTAGGGCCACATCATTTTATAATGAATTCACTCTCAAACTTCCTGTGACAACTTTCGAACTTATCCATGAAGCTTCCAAGATGGGTCTGCAGATCGGTGTTGATGTTTCAAATCGTCACGCTGAGATCCAAGGGGAAAATCTTCTTTTATTGAGTTTTACTGATATTCATTCTGAAAAAGATATTGAAAAACTCATCCAATTTTTTGAGACTAAATTTGCACGCCAAAAACAAGCTGTGACAGCTCCAAAAATTCAATCAGTTCTCTTAAGAGAAACAAATCCAGGAATTCCAAAAATTTCATCTCAAGACATCATTAAGTATTACGAAAGATTAGGAAAACAAAACCTCTCACCTGATGATGGGATCTACCCTCTTGGGTCATGTACGATGAAATATAATCCCTATATTAATGATTATGCGGCTTCGCTTGAAGGATTTACACACGTGCATCCAGAAGCTCCGATTGAAGATGTACAAGGCTCACTTGAAATACTTTACGAGATTCAAGAAATGTTCAAGGCCATTACTGGCCTTCCAGGTGTCACGACTCAACCAGTAGCTGGAGCACAAGGAGAATTAGTTGGACTTAAATTATTTCAGGCCTATCACCGGGACCGTGGTGAAGCTGAAACAAGAAATGTCGTCATCATTCCTAGATCAGCCCATGGAACAAACCCTGCAACTGCGACCATGGCCGGTTATGAGACAAAGACAGTAGATGGCAAAATCTATGGCATCTATACAGTGGAAGCTTTGCCGAATGGAGAAATGAATTTAGATCAAATTAAGAATTTTATTAAAACTGATGGTCAGCGTGTTGCTGGAGTCATGGTCACAAATCCTAACACTGCAGGAATTTTTGAATCTAACTTTAAAGAGATGGCACAGCTTATTCATGAGGTTGGTGGACTTGTTTACATGGATGGCGCCAATATGAATGCTATTGCTGGTATCATCGACCTGAACAAATTGGGAGTTGATGCCGTTCATAACAATCTTCATAAAACTTGGACTATCCCTCATGGAGGTGGTGGGCCAGGAGATGCGATTGTGGCAGTTTCTTCAAGGCTAATGGATTATCTTCCTGGCATACAAGTGATAAAAAATGATGGGCACTTCGAGACAGTGAAATCACCAAAATCTGTTGGTTCATTTCATCGTCACTTTGGAAACTTCGCTCACAAAATCCGTGCTTATTCTTACATCAAAGCCCTAGGGGCCGATGGAGTAAGAAAAATGAGTCAAGTGGCCGTTCTCTCTGCCCGCTACCTGCAATACAAACTGCAAGATTCATATCCATTATTACCAATGGGTGCAGACCACGCTCCAAGGATGCATGAATTTATCCTCACACTCTCTCCAGAAACTTTTAAAAGGATCGAAACTGCTGGAACTCCGAAAACAAACTCGATAGCGAGAATAGGAAAATTATTTTTAGATTTTGGCTTTCACGCACCAACAGTTGCTTTCCCTGAACAGTTTGGACTGATGATCGAGCCTACGGAAACATATGGCAAAAAAGAATTGGATCAATTTTCTGATGTCGTAAAAACCATTTTGAATCTTGTGAATGAACATCCAGAAGTATTAAAGACGGTGCCACACTTTACTCCCATCGATAGAGTCGATGAAGTAACGGCAAACAAAAACCCTGTCCTGTCTGAAGTCATCACATCAAAGTTGCCAGAAATTATTCCTGATCGAGTGAATGCTGATAAGCTTCGTCAATCCACGACATCGGATCTTTGCCAAATGATCATCGATGCACATAAAAATTCTAATTGAAAGGCCCTCAGGGCCCTTCAATTATTTAATGAAGGGCCGCTGACTCTTTCTTTGGAATTTCCGGCAGCTGAAATTCGTAATATTTAGGAAGCTGTATTTTAAAAGTCGTATGAGGGGAATCATAAACGTAAGTGAGATTCCCCCCATGTTTTTCAACTATTCCCCTGGCCAAAACTAAACCAAGACCCGTCCCCTTGCCATTTTTCTTAGTCGTAAAAAAAGGATTCATCATTTTATCTGCGATCTCTCTCGGGATGCCGTGCCCAGAATCCTTAATTGTGATGGTAATGAGTTGCTCAGTTTCAGAGGCAGATAACTCAATCCACTTTTCAGGAAGAAACTCTATCGCATCAAATGCATTATTAAGTAGATTTAAAATAACTTGCTCAAGCTGAATTTTATGCCCTCTCATCAATAAATGATTGAATCCATATAAGCGAATGCTTATTCCATGATTTTTGAAACGTTGTAAACAAAAGGCCATGACATCATCAATCAGGGTCTTTAGAGTGAACTGCTGAAGAACTAAATTTTCATCTTGATGAACAAAATCTCGAACACCTTGAATCGTTCTCCCGATTCTATCTGATGTATATAAGATTTGCTCAAGTCCTTCTCTGATATCTTTTTGACGATCAATGTCCTTATAAAATCGTAACATTTGAGAGACTTTGGCCTGGATAATGGTTAATGGGTTATTAATCTCATGAGCAATCCCAGCTGACATCATTCCAAGCTCTGAGTATTTTGATTGAACGAGCAAGTTCTCATCTCTTTTCTCAATGGCAGTATCTAATTCTTTTTTATGTGAAAGCTGAAATGAAGTAAACTCACTTAGCAATGCGGTCAAAGTGATCCCAAAAACAAATAAAACGGATAATGCAATATCAATCGCCCAAAGATTTGTATTGAAAACATTCAGAAACCAGAGACTTTTT
>Ga0315907_10006680_pt1 | contig 12174 bp, 6 predicted proteins | sample LakEriMetagenome_3_FD_203525 | JGI IMG/M metagenome (GOLD analysis project Ga0315907, IMG submission 203525) | Freshwater fungal communities from buoy surface, Lake Erie, Ohio, United States - Buoy 12 MA123 | ecosystem: Environmental > Aquatic > Freshwater > Lake > Lake biofilm | place: USA...
TAAGTAATGTTTGTTTATTGATTTCAACTTTTGAATCAACAATTTCTTTAAATTTTAATAATTTCAATTTTACTTCATTTACGCATTCTTCATTTGCGCCAGAACCTAAAAGCAGTGAGATTGAATTATTTTCATTGAACATGTTTTTTTGTTGTAATGAAAATAAAGCATGGTAAATAATATCATCTGAATTCAAATAATTAAAGTTGGAATAAAATTGTAGTTCATTTTTATCCGTCAAAATTAAGTTAAATGAATCTTCATGAATAATTATTAATGTTGAGCTTTTTGAAAACGAACTTTTAAAAATGCTTCTAAGTAAAAAACTGCCTTCATTTTGAATAACAATTCTTGGAAATTTAATAACGAAGAACGATTTAACCCATAATGGAATTTCAAAGATGTTTACCAAAGATAATTCAGGAATACGATTGTAATCAATCTGAGATAAAGGTATATTTTTACTAAAACTTAAGTTAAAAATATCTTCAGGTTTTACTTCACTAAAAACATTACTTGGAATTAACGTAGACAATGGAGAGTACCAAGACAATGAATAATCATCAAAATCTCTTTCTTTGTATTTCTTTTCCTGAAAAATACGCTCTAATTGCTCTTTATATTGATAATCAATTTTATCCTTGAAAACAAAATTATCAATCGTTTCAACCAATCCATCTTGAATGGTTGTGAATTTGACAGAATTTTCAGAAAGTTCTATTGCTAATTGACTTTTCATTGCTTTTTTGTTCTTATACAAATTTACAATTTAAACTTGTATATTTTATTATTTAGTTTGAACCTACAACTTCTTTTAAAAATTGACTAAAACTAACTCTTTTATAATTTGAAGGCACACCAAATAAATCTCTATTTAGCGTGGCATTTTCCATCGAAATAAGAGTGTATAAAAATGTTCCGTCTTCGGTTGTGATTGAATATTTTACAGGTAAACCAGGTATGTCATTGTAAGCATCTAAGTATTTCGGAGAATAGTTTTTTAAATATAAAATTTCAATTGTGTTTTTTGTTGTTGAATTCGTTAATTGTAATCTATTGGCTTTTAAACCAGCAACTTTACGCTTACCTAATTTCTTTTTATATATAACTTTATTTGTCATTTTAGAAGAAGAACTATCTTGTATGTTCAAATCTGTTTGAATAGCGTAAAAATTATTTTTTGCTTCTAGAAGTAATATTGATTTATTGTAAGCCAAATGTTTTATAACAACTTGTTGACCTAATTGATCTGAATAATTCTCGATTCGAACAATAGTATCATTCGTATAAACAATCATTATTTTAGGTTTAAATAGTTTTTGCAATGAGGTGTCTTGTATCTCAATTGAATAGATTAATTTTCCTTGAAATGATTTATAATCTTGAGAATAAATAATGAAAGGAAGCAAAATAATGATCAACAATTTTAAACGCATAGTCAATTTTTTAAGTATAATTTTATTTTAAATTTCCGTTACAGTTATACTAACTTCAAAAGTAGAGGTTATCACTATTCATTCTTTAATAAAAAAAGAAGCTTATTAACAGAATTTTCAACGTTAGTCAACAAACTCATTCAATATTTACCTTGATTTTTTTAAAATCGCTATAATATCTTACATTTGTAATCTAGGAAATTAATGGAAATAATGAAAAAAGATATTACTATACTAATTAATCGTTCAGAGATTACAGCAGGAACAAGAGGTTCTTCTTTAGGTCCTGAAGCAGTAATGACAGCAGCCAGGATTAAGGGGAAATCCTTTTTTGGAGATTACCCTATTGAAGAAATAAAACATGTAAATCATTTACTGGATCACCCAACTAAACACCAATTTGCAAAAAGGATTGATGGATTGTTTTCAGTTTATTCTTCTCTAAATGAGAGTGTTTCAAATTTGTTGTTAGCAAATAAATTTCCATTAGTGATTGCTGCTGATCATGGTTCAGCAGGTGGAACTATTGCAGGAATAAAAACAGCTTTTCCTGAAAAAAGAATAGGTATTATTTGGATTGATGCACACGCTGATATTCATACACCCTATACAACACCATCGGGAAACATGCATGGAATGCCTTTGGCTACTGTATTGAATCAAGATAATTTAGCTTGTAAAATCAACGAATTATCATCTGAAACGTTGGATTATTGGAATCAATTAAAGAATGTTGGAGGGATTGCTCCAAAAGCTCTTGCTGAAGATCTTGTTTTTATTGCTGTTAGAGATACAGAAGAGCAAGAAGATGCAATCATGGATGAATTAAACATTAAAAATTATAAAGTTTCTGAAGTTCATGAAAAAGGAATAGCTCAGGTTATTTCAGAGATTGAAACAAAATTAAGCGATTGTGATATTATCTATGTTTCGTTTGATGTAGATTCTATGGATCCAGAAATGACATCTCATGGCACAGGAACGCCAGTTAAAAATGGTTTATCACCAAAAGAAGCCGAAGAAATATTAACTTTGTTGGCTGCTAACGATAAAACAGTTTGTATTGAATTTGTTGAAGTAAACCCTTGTTTGGATGAAAAAACAAATAAAATGGCAGATGTTACTGCTGATTTAGTTGAATCAGTATTGGAAACATTAGGTAAATAAAAGTATAATTTAAAATTAAAGATGAACACAAAAGTTTCTATCAATGAACAAATTAGATTAATTCTAATTGAAAATTCAGAAGTGTTATTTGGAACAAAAATTGACGAAAATTTAATTCAATTTCAAAAAACAAGGAAAGAGGTAGAAGGTGATGTGACATTGGTAATTTTCCCTTTTGTTAAAGCTTTAAAATGTTCGCCAATTGAAGCTGGAAATAAAATTGGAGATTTTTTGAAAGATAAGTTGAATTCAATTGCTTCTTTTGAGGTTGTCAGTGGTTTTTTGAATTTATCAATCAATTCAAGTTATTGGATCGAACAATTAAAAGCGATCGAAGTCGATCCATTGTTTGGTTTTGAATCTCCAAATTCTAAGTCAACTGTAATGGTTGAATATTCTTCTCCAAATACAAATAAGCCTTTGCATTTGGGACATTTAAGAAATAATTTTCTTGGATATTCTGTTGCTGAAATATTAAAAGCTAACGGTCATAAAGTTGTGAAGACTCAAGTGATCAATGATCGTGGAATTCATATTTGTAAAAGTATGTTGGCATGGGAGAAATTTTCACCATTTAATGATAAAGGTGAAAGGGAAACTCCTGAAAATACTGGTTTAAAAGGAGATAAATTAGTTGGAAAGTATTATGTTGAATTCGATAAACAATTCAATGCTGAAGCTAAAGATATTATTGCGCTATGGGAAAATGGTGACTTCGCAAATTTCCCATCATCAATAGTCGAAGAGTTCAAAAAACTTACTGATTCTAAAGAAGGAAAAGACGAAAAAGCCGTTAAAGGTATTGACGATAAAATAAAGGATTTAGCTAAAAACGAAACAACTCTTTTAAGAGAAGCGAAAGAAATGTTGGTGAAGTGGGAAGCTAGAGATCCACAAGTTTACTTGCTTTGGACAACGATGAACAGCTGGGTGTATAGTGGTTTTGATGTGACTTACAAAAGCATGGGGGTTGATTTCGATAAATTATATTATGAATCAGATACATTTATTTTAGGTAAAGATATCGTAATAGAAGGTCTTCAAAAAGGAGTTTTCTTCAAAAAAGAAGATGGTTCAGTTTGGATTGATTTAACAGAAGATGGTTTAGATGAAAAATTGTTGTTACGTTCGGATGGAACAACTGTTTATATGACTCAAGACATCGGAACTGCTGTTGACAGATATAAAGATTATTCTGATTTAAGTGGGATAATTTATACAGTTGGAAATGAGCAGGATTACCATTTTAAGGTCTTGTTTTTGATATTGAAAAAGTTAGGTTATTCTTGGGCTGATAATTGTTTCCATTTGTCTTATGGAATGGTTGATTTACCTTCAGGTAAAATGAAATCGAGAGAAGGAACAGTTGTTGATGCAGATGATTTAATGCAAGAAGTGATAGATAAGGCAGGAGCTTTAACTGCTGAAAGAGGTCATTTGGAAGGAATGTCAAAAGAAGATGTAAATACGTTATGTCGAACAATCGGAATGGGTGGCTTGAAATATTATTTATTGAAAGTAGATCCAAAAAAGCGAATGATGTTTAATCCTGATGAATCGATTGAATTGAATGGAAATACAGGACCATTTATTCAATATGCTTATGCACGTATCAATTCATTAATTAATCGTTCTGGAGGTATACAATCGTATAATTCTCTTGAATTAAAAGAAGAAGAACGAGAAATTATTAAGTTATTGATTGAATATCCTGCAATTGTTAAAGAAGCTGGTAAAATGTATTCACCTGCAGTAATTGCAAACTACATATATGAATTAGTAAAATCATTTAATCAGTTCTATCAAGCTGTTCCTATTTTAATAGAGGAAAATCAAGACGCGAAAAATTTAAGATTGGAATTATCTAAAAATGTGGCTAAAGTAATTAAATCATCAATGAAATTAATAGGAGTTGACGTTCCTGAAAGAATGTAAATAATTCTCTTACTTATAATATTGAAAGCTTCCAAATAGGAAGCTTTTTTTGATTTAAAACAGTTTGATTTAAAATTGTTAAAAAAATAATTTCAAATAAATAGGAAATAATATAATTTTTAATTAAAATTGAAATGCTAAAATTATTTCGATTATTTATTAATCATAAAACAAAAACTATGAAAAGAAATTTACTCACAATTGGGTTTAGTTTACTTTTTGGAATATGCTCATTTTCTCAAATAGCTCTATCTAAAAAAGACTTCTCAGGCCCGACAAAAGTTCAAACGAACATTAATAAATTCTCTAAATCTGTCCCAACACATTTTATTCCTGCGCCAAATATGCAGGATATTCAAGCTGAGGATGTCATAAGAGATAAAAAAGGAATGTTATACAGAATAGGTGTAGCTTCTTACACTAATCTATCTGAAAGTAATTCAGGTGTTTGGAATACGTTAGATAATGGTGATAAAGTATGGCAATTAGGGATAAAAAATCCTGGTGCAGAAGCATTGAGTTTCATTTTTAATGATTTTAAATTATCACCAGGTTCATCTTTTTGGGTTCAAAATAAACAAGGAGATAAAGTTTCAAAAGTACTAACTGAAAAAGATCAATTAGAAGATTTTCAGCAACATATTGCATTGTGTTTTGGTGATGATTTAACTTTGGTATTACTCGATAAATCAGGTCAACAATCATCAAAATTCATTTTAAATAGAGTGGTTTACAATTACCGTTCAACAGGAAATACAAATGGACCACAAAAAATCAACGAATCAGGTTCTTGTAATGTAAACGTTAACTGTACTGAAGGTACAAATTATCAAGATGAAAAAAATGGAATAGCGAGAATTCTAGTGACTGATGGAGGAAGCCAAGGTTGGTGTTCTGGAACTTTAGTTAATAATACATCTCAAAATTGTAAACCTTTATTTTTGACAGCATTACATTGTGGTCCGACTACTGTTACTGCAGATTTTAATCTATGGGAATTTTATTTTAAATACGAAGCTGCAACTTGTACAACACCATCATCTGTTGGAACATTGGCTAATAATTTTATAACAGGTTGTGTTAAATTAGCTAGTTCAAATGATAATGTTTCTGGTAATATTACAAAATCTGATTTTTTATTGGTACAACTTGGTACTTTAGCAAATGAATCAACTACAATCACAACATTAAAATCTTCTGCATTTGGCGCATATTGGAATGGATGGGATGCTAATAATACAGCTGCGCCTTCAGGTGTAGGGATTCATCATCCTGCTGGAGATTTAAAAAAGATTTCAACTTATACCGCTGCTTTAGCATCAACTTCTTATAGTGGATCTACAGCAAATACACACTGGCAAGCAAATTGGGTTCAAACAACTACTAATTATGGTATTACAGAAGGTGGTTCATCTGGTTCACCTTTGTTTACTTATAACAATGGATCTTCTAGAGTTGTTGGAACTCTTTCAGGAGGAGCCTCTTCTTGTACGGCAACTCAAGGAAATAAAAATGATTTATATGGTAAAATGTCTTACCATTGGACAACATATGGTACAACTTCAGCATTAAGTTTAAAATTTCATTTAGATCCTAATAATACTGGGGCAATGGTATTAGATGGTTCAAGTAATCCTTGCTCAGCACCTGCAATTCCTGCAGCTAATTTTTCAGCAGACAATACAACACCATGTATAGGAACAACAGTAAATTTTGCTGATTTAAGTTCGGGTGTACCAACAACATGGGCTTGGACATTTAGTCCAAATACAGTTACTTATACAGGTGGAACATCATCATCGTCTCAAAATCCAAAAGTGCAGTTTAATGCTGCTGGGCCATATACAGTGACTTTAGTTGCAACAAATGGATTAGGAAACGACAGTGAAATAAAAACAGCTTATATTTCTCCGGTTTCAGGAAGTTCTTTACCATTTGTAGAGAATTTTGAAGGAGCTACTTTCCCTCCGACAGGTTGGAGTATCTTAAATGTTGATGGAGGAAATATTGCTTGGGGTACAGATGGGGCTAAAGGATTTGAAAGAAGGTCAGCCCCAGGAAACACATCGAGTACTGCGGGATGTGCAGCAATTAATTGTTTTAATTATACTACAGCTTCAACTGATGCGTTAATAGTAAAATCAATAAGTCTATCTGGAGCAAATTCTCCTAAAATGACTTTTAAAAGAGCATATAGATATTATAATAATACAGCTAATTACGATGAATTAAGGGTTTATGTATCTACTGATTGTGGTGCAAGTTATAGTTCTGCGATATACACTAAAATAGGTACACAATTGGCAACAAGTGGTGTATTAAGTACTACATTCACTCCTTCTAATTTAGCTGATTGGGATACAGATACTGTAGACTTAACTGCCTTTATCGGTCAAACTGTTTTAATAAAATTTGAAGTAACAAATAAATATGGTAATAATATTTATCTAGATGATATAAATATTAGCAATTTAACTGTTTCAGCATCTGTTGCCATAACCTCTAGCGATGCTAATAATTCTATATGTGCAGGCTCATCAGTAACTTTTACAGCTACACCTACGAATGGAGGGACAACACCTTCGTATCAATGGAAAGTTAATGGAACAAATGTTGGTACAAATAGCCCTACTTATACGACTACTTCATTGACAAATGGTCAATCTGTAACTTGTGTAATGACATCAAATCTATCTGGTGTAACAAGTTCACCTGCAACTTCAAATGCAATTGTTACAACTGTAAATGCTATACCAACAACACCTACAATTACTCAGTCAGGAGCTGTTTTAACTTCTTCTATATCTTCAGGTAATCAATGGTATTTAAACGGTTCAATAATTAGTGGGGCAACAGCTTCGACATATACTGCAACTCAAAGTGGTTCTTATACAGTAATGGCAACATCAAATGGATGTTCATCTTCATTGTCAAGCCCTATGGTTTTAACAGTTGCAAGTGTGTCAATTACATCTGATGATGCTAACAATAGCATTTGTGAAGGTACTTCGGTTACGTTTACTGCAACAGCAAGTAGTGGTGGTACTTCGCCTGTTTACCAATGGAAGTTAAATGGAACAAATGTTGGGACTAATAGTTCAACTTACACTACGAATACATTGACAACTGGTCAATCTGTTACTTGTGTAATGACATCAAATCAATCTGGAGTTATCAGTTCACCTGCAACTTCAAATGCAATTGTAACAACTGTAAATGCTATACCATCTACACCAACAATTTCTCAGACAGGTTCACAATTGACATCTAGTTCTGCAACTGGAAATCAATGGTATTTAAATGGTAATATTATTTCAGGAGCAACAAGTCAAACTTACAATGTTTTACAAACAGGTAATTACACTGTAATTGTAACTACAAATGGCTGTAATTCTTCTTCTTCTTCAAGTTTAAATGTTGATGTTACTGGTATATCTGAAGCAAATGTTCAAAGTTCGAATATTTTACTATATCCAAATCCAAACAATGGTCAGTTTACCTTAACGTTTACAACAGTTGAAATATCAGATTATACAATTCAATTAAACGATGTGAACGGTAAAATAGTTTATAAAAATGAACTAACAAACTTTAGCGGAAGTTTCAATAAAGAGTTTGATATTACAAAAAGTGGAAAAGGAGAATATTTCTTATCAATAACAAATTCAAAAAATCAAAAGATTGAAAAGGTAATAGTTTACTAATGATTACCGATTGATTTTTAAAAGGTCTTCTTTGGAAGACCTTTTTTTTATGTCAAAAAAATAGGCTATTCAAAGAAAATGAATAGCCTACCTTTATTTATAATAACGAATTATCCAACAAGTACTTTTTTCTTGAAGTTATCAGCTACTATTAGATCTTTTGTTCCATGATTCCATGAATAGAAACCTTCACCAGATTTAACTCCTTTTTTACCTGCAACAACCATATTTACTAATAAAGGACATGGTGCATATTTAGGATTTCCAAAACCATTATGTAAAACTTCTAATATTGCTAAACATACATCTAATCCTATGAAATCAGCTAATTGTAAAGGTCCCATAGGGTGCGCCATTCCTAATTTCATTACAGTATCAATTTCCTCAACGCCTGCTACTCCTTCATATAAAGAACAAATTGCTTCATTAATCATTGGCATTAAAATTCTGTTAGCAATAAATCCAGGGTAGTCATTCACTTCTACAGGAACTTTGTTAAGTTTTTTAGAAACTTCCATGATTGTATTTGTAACCTCGTCAGTTGTTGAATAACCTCTAATTATTTCAACAAGTTTCATGACTGGAACAGGATTCATAAAGTGCATCCCAATTACTTTTTCTGGACGAGATGTTACAGATCCAATTTTAGTAATTGAAATAGATGATGTATTAGAAGCTAAGATTGTATTTTGATCAGTGTATTTATCAAGATCCGCAAAAATCTTTAATTTCAAATCAATATTTTCTGTCGCAGCTTCAACCACTAAATCAACATTCTTAACACCTTCTTCAATAGATGTAAAGGTTTTAATATTATTTAATGTTTGTGTTTTTTCTTCCTCAGTTAAACTTCCTTTACTAACTTGACGATCTAAGTTTTTAGAAATAGTGCTCATTCCTTTATCGATAGAAGCTTGAGCTACATCAATTAAAGAAACGTTGTATCCAAATTGTGCAAATGTATGAGCGATACCATTTCCCATTGTTCCAGCACCAATTACAGCAATGTTTTTCATATGTTTTTTAATTTGTTTATAAGGTTATATGGAATTGCTAGTTTATAAATTATTTTCTTTAATAAAATATTACTTCACTGCTTATTTCATAGTTATCCTTTATTATCATTTAATTAAAGACAAATATAATGAATTTAGAATTTATTTAATGAATGAGCTTATTTCGATTTTGGTTTTAAAAAAGACAAATAATCATAATTTTCTATAATAGTCGATGAAAAGTAAACTTATTATTAAAATAAATACATATCTTTTAGTTAGATTTGAAATAAAAAAAAGTGGGGAGAAATATATATTATACTGATCGGATTACATCATTAAACAATTCTTTTAGAAAGGCTCAAAAGAAATATCAATTTTATAGTTTTTTACGATTGATATTTTTTATTTTATCATCAGCTTCAATATTTGTTTTTTGGAATTCGAGTTTTATGATATTAGGACTTGTTTTGACTTTTGGATTGTTTCTATTTTCAGTAAGTCTCTCAGTTGATGCAAAATATCATAGAGATAAATTATTGATTCTAATAGAAATTAATAAAAATGAAATCGATGCTCTAAAAGGAGATTGGTCGATGTTTGACGAAGGAAGTGAATACAAAGATTCAAAACATGCTTATACGTTTGATTTAGATATTTTTGGGCCTAAAAGTATTTTTCAATTAATAAATCGCTCGGTATCACAAGAAGGAAAAAATAGATTAGCATCAATTCTTCAATTTGGTAGTTCAAATATTACTTTGAATAATAAAGCTATTGAAGAATTATCTAAAAACATAGAATGGTGCCAGGAATTTATGTCAGAAGGTGTTGTACTAAAGAAAGAAAAAGGTTATCCTAAATCACTTGGTAGTCTTGCTAATTTCAATGTTTTGATCCCGAAAGGTTTAGGTTTTTTTAGATTGTTTTTACCTGTTTTAGCTTTTACATCCACATTTTTATATTCTTATAGTATCATTAATGGATTTTTGTTTACTACTATTTTTTCATTGATTTTATTACCTCAAATGCTTTTCCTAAAGAGCACAAATACTATGACTTTAAGTGTTTCAGATCAATCTTCGAGAGTTCGAATTCTCTTAAAGCAATTGCAATTATTTAATGATTTGGAAATAAAAGATCCTGATTTTAAGCAAAAACAAGAACTTTTTTTTAAGAAAAATGAAAGTGTTTTATCTTCAATGAAACAATTTGAAAAACTGATAAAACGATTTGAATTTAGATTAAATTTATTAGTTGGTGTCATTTTGAATTTCTTTTTATGTTGGGATTTTCAATTGATTTATCAATTAAATAATTGGATTAATGAAAATAAAGATAAATTAGTTGAATGGGAAGAGAATATTGCTGAAATTGAAGTTTGGATTTCAGGTGCTATTTTTAAGTTTAATCATAGCGATTCAACATTTACAGTCTTTAATGAAGAAAATTCAATTAATATTAGTGGGTTAAGTCATCCATTTATCGACCCTAAAAAGAAGATAACAAATGATGTGATTATCAGAAATGATCAAAATTTCTTAATTATAACAGGACCGAATATGGCTGGAAAGAGTACATATTTGAGAAGTTTAGGTTTAGCATTTATTTTTTCAAATGCTGGTTTTCCAATATTAGCAGATTCATGTTCAATTCCTCGATTGAAACTTTTTACAAGTATGAGGACATCTGATGATTTAACAAATGAAAGCTCTTACTTTCATGCTGAGTTGGTTCGTTTGAGGTTTATAATGGATGCTATTGAAAATGGAGAAAAGGTATTTATTATTCTTGATGAAATCTTAAAAGGAACAAATAGTAAGGATAAGGAAATTGGGTCAACCAAATTTTTACAAAAATTATCAAAGCTAAATGCAAAAGGTGTAATTGCTACTCATGATTTATCTCTATGTAGACTTTCAGATGAATCAATTCATTTTAAAAACATGTATTTTGATTCGACAATTGAAAATGATGAATTATATTTTAGTTATCAAATAAATGAAGGGGTTTGTCAAAACATGAATGCATCTTTTTTATTAGCAAAAATGAAATTAGTCGATGAATAGGTTTAGGAATTCAATATTAACGAGTTATATCGTGTTTTTATTTTAACGAAAAATCAGTTTTTTTTTAAATTAGTAAAATCAATGCTTCTTGTTTATTGTTTTTAACATGTTTGTTTTTAGATGTTTAAGGTGTTTAATTGATGATTTTGAATTCGTAATTCTATGCTATTTACTAAACTGATTTATTATGTGTTAATGTATTTTATTGATTTAAAAATCAATTATTAATTTAACTACGTTTTTTTACTTATTTTTTTTAGAATATATTTGTATAAATAAACTACAACAACAAATATATTATGGATCTAATATTTAGAGCTTTATTAAAAAGCGTTTTTATATTTTTAGTATCATTTCAAATATTTTCTCAAACTCAATTTACTTTAAATTCTAATCAATCAGTATCAAATTGTAATGCTTTTATTATTGATGCAGGTGGTATTGGTGGTTCTGGATATTCTAATAATGAAAATTATGTTTTTACGATTTGCCCTGATCAACCAAATAAAAAAATCACATTAGCTTTTAATACATTTTCATTGGATTTGACGGATGATAATTTATCGCCAACTATTACAGATGTTGATACTATGTACGTATATGATGGTGATAATACTTCTGCAACATTAATAGGAGCATATACAGGGACAAGTCTTTTTGGTGTTAATATCACTGCAACAAATACTTTAGGTTGCATGACAATAAAATTTTCTTCAAATTCGATTGGTACAGGTATGTTCGGTATAAGTGCTTCTTGTTTGAGACCATGCTCATTTCCAACTGCAGCTGCTAAAATCGTTAATGGAATTACAGATGATAGTATTCGTGTTTGTGTTGGTTCAAGTGTAACTTTTGAAGATAATGGATC
>Ga0315907_10006685_pt1 | contig 12167 bp, 9 predicted proteins | sample LakEriMetagenome_3_FD_203525 | JGI IMG/M metagenome (GOLD analysis project Ga0315907, IMG submission 203525) | Freshwater fungal communities from buoy surface, Lake Erie, Ohio, United States - Buoy 12 MA123 | ecosystem: Environmental > Aquatic > Freshwater > Lake > Lake biofilm | place: USA...
GCCCAAGACAGCGAGGTGCGCTCCGTCGAGAATCTGGTCGACCTGTTCTTCACGAGCGTGGGCCGGAATTCCAAGCTGCTGCTGAATGTTCCGCCCACGCGCAGCGGTCTGCTGCACGAAACCGATGTCGCCCGTCTGGCCGGTATGCGCGCGGCGCTCGACGCGTTGCAGGCGACGCGTATCCCGCTCTCGGCCACGGCACCACGTGCCGTTGGAAGGGGATGGCAGCGCACCTTCACGTTGCCCACGCCGCAACGCGTTACCACCATCGATCTGGCTGAGCCCATCGAGCGTGGGCAACACGTGGCAACCTGGCGTGTCCGTGCCGACCGTGCGGACGGTCCTGTGCTCGCCTCGGGCACGACCATCGGCAACCGCCAGCTCCGCCGAGTGACGTCGGCGGCCACCGTGCGGCGCCTCATCGTCGAGTACGAGGTACTGGATGAACCCGTTCCCGTGAGCCTGCGCGCGTATCGGGGGTGATGCGACGCTCACATGTTTCGTGTGCTGGTGAAAAGAGCTTCACGAAGCCACGCATGGTGAAAGGCTGAGGTTGCTAGCCGTGTATGGGGATCGGCCGTACATCAGTGGGTGTGGCACGTCGCCACCATCTCCCGTCCGAAACCATCTCGAGGGATCTATGCGTCAGATTCATCGTGTCGCGCTCGCCGGTGCCATGGTCGTCGTCTCCTCGCTCTCCGCATCGGCACAGGGGCGAATGCGCGCCAGTCCGCCGTCGTTCGGTACGCCCCCGGGACCCCCCCCGGTCGCAGTGCGTATCCTCGCAGCGAACGTGGTCAACATCGTCACCACGGACTTTGCCTTCGATATGCCGGCCACCGTCCCCGCCGGCCTCACCACCATGCGCCTCTCCAACAAGGGGAAAGAGCTGCATCACCTCTATCTGGTGAAGGTGCCGAGTGGTAAGTCGTCGAAGGACATCATGGCGTGGTTCAAGACCGGTGGGCCGCCACCGCAGTGGATGAAGCCCGTGGGCGGGCCCAATGCGTCGGCCGGTGTCACCGAGTTCACCAGTACGCTCGAAGCGGGCGATTACGTGGCGTTCTGCGTGATTCCGAGCCCCGACGGCGCCCCGCATGTCATGAAGGGGATGATCAAGGACCTGAAGGTCACGCCCTCGGCGAACAAGTCGCCCGAGCCGAAGCCCACGCTGACGCTCACGCTCAAGGACTATGACTTCACGTTCGATAAGCCGCTGACCGCCGGACGGCACGTGATCGCGGTGAAGAACACGGGCCCGCAGCCGCACGAGTTCTTGATGGCCAAGTTGCTGCCGGGCAAGACGCCAATGGACATGGCGAAGTTTGCCGAGAAGCCCGCCGGCGCCCCACCGGGCATCCCGTTTGGCGGCATCACCGACATTGTCCCCGGGCAGACGGTCTATCTCACCGTCGATCTGCCCCCCGGCGAGTACGGCTTCCTCTGCTTCGATCCGGATGCGAAGGACGGCAAGCCGCACGTGGCGCACGGCATGATCAAGCAGATCAGTGTGAAGTAGCGGAACCGGCAACCGAACGCAGATAGCCGATAGCTGAAAGCCGAAAACTCCCCCGCCTCTCGAGAGAGGCCGGGGGAGTTTTCAGTCTTCAGCCATCAGTCGTCAGTCTTCCGAGGTCGGCAACCATGCTCAGCGCGACAGAAACAGCCACACGGCACTACCGATGCCGATGAACGAGACGGCGCCGCGGACCCACGCCTGCGGCACCTTCTGCGCGAGTCCGGACATCGCGTATCCGCCGACGCTCGAGCCGATCGCCATCACGAGCGCGATGGGCCAGTTCACGAGCCCCTTCACGGCGAACGTCGCCGCGGCGATGCCGTTGAAGCAGATGCCATTGAAGTTCTTGAGGCCATTCATGCGGTGGATGTTGGTCATCCCCATGAGGCCGAAGGCGGCCAGCATCACGATGCCTGCCCCGGCGCCGAAGTAGCCGCCATAAATCGCTACGACGTACTGGCCCAACATCATGCCGCGCGTGGGCTCCGTCGGCGTGGGACCGTGTGGGACCTCATCGATGTAGTGGCGCAGCCACTTCATCACTCGCCCCTGAAAGGCGAACAGCAGCGTGGCGCCGAACACCAGCCACGGTACGATCGCCCGGAACTGCTCGTCGCTTGTGGCCATCAGCAGGGCGGCCCCCGTCAGTCCGCCAAGAAAACTCGGAATGGCAAGCTTCACCGCCCATTTCTCGGCGCCCTGCAACTCGCGCCGATAGCCCATCATGCTGGCAAACGAACCGGGCCACAGCGCCACGGTACTGGTGGCATTGGCCGCGACCGGAGTCACCCCGAGCCCCAGCAGCGCCGGGAAGGTGAGCAGGGTCCCGCCGCCCGCGATGGCGTTGACCGCACCGCTGATCGCGGACACGGCGGCGATGGCCGACAGCTGGGACAGAGAGGGCTGCGCGAGAAGCATCCCCAAAGGATCAGCTGCCTCGCGCCGTGAGGGCGAGACACACCCAGCCGGCGATGAAGCACACGCCACCCAGCGGGGTGATGGCGCCGAGGGCGCGGATCCCGGTGAACGTCATGGCGTACAGGGAGCCCGAGAAGAGCAGCGTGCCGGCTACGAACAGCCAACCCGCCGCCGTGCTGAGGGTGCCGGGCGTACGGCCCGCGATCCAGGCCACCGCAAGCAGGGCCAGCGCGTGGTACATCTGATACCGCGCGCCGGTCTCGAACACTTCGAGGAGTCGCGGTTCGACCCGTGCGCGGAGTGCGTGCGCCCCGAACGCGCCGGCGGCGACGGAGATGCCCCCCGAGAGGGCGCCGATCATGAGAAAAAGTCGGTCCATTGTTGGAATCTAGTCTGCCAGGACGGTCCGCCTAGGGTAACAGCCGGCGCGGTGAGCCGGCCTGGGCTATCGGCACCCGCGAGGATGGCGTACCGTTGAAGGTTCGTTCCCCTTCACGCGGAGTCTGCATGACCCCAGATCACCTTCGCCGCGCCGCGTACACCCTGGCGCTCGCCCTTGGTGCGGCCAGCGTATCAGCGGTGCCTGTGTCGGCGCAGGGCGCACCCGGTGGGCCAGGCGCCAACGCCGGCCTGCCGCTCAAGGCGACCCGTACGCACACCTTCACGACCACGAAAGGCACGTGGATGAGCGTTGACGTCTCGCCCGACGGATCGACGCTTGTCTTCGACCTGCTTGGCGACCTCTACACGCTGCCCGTCGCCGGCGGAAAGGCCACGCGCCTGACGAGCGGCATGGCCTACGACGCGCAGCCGCGATTCTCCCCCGACGGCAAGTCGGTGGTGTTCGTGTCCGACCGCTCCGGCGGCGACAATCTGTGGACGCTGTCGCTCGCCGACCGCGACAGCACGCAGATCACGAAGGGCAACAACAACCTGTACGTGTCGCCGGAGTACACGCCCGATGGCAAGTACATTGTGGCGTCCCGCTCCGGTGGCCTCGGTGGTACCGCGAAGCTGTGGATGTACCACGTCGATGGCGGTAACGGCGTGCCCCTCAGCACGCAGCCCGCTGCGGCGCCCAGCGTGAAGCAGATGGGGGCGGCCTTCGGCAATGATCCGCGCTACATGTGGTTCGCCACGCGGCAGGGCGACTGGCAGTACAACAGCATCGGTCCCCAGTACCAGCTCGCCGTGTGGGATCGCGAATCCGGTCGCATCTCGCAGATGAGCACGCGGTACGGGTCCGGCGCGCGACCGGCGCTGTCGCCCGACGGCAAGTGGCTCGTGTACGCCACGCGCTTCGAGACCAAGACCGGGCTCGTGCTGCGCAACCTGAATACGCAGCAGGAGGAGTGGCTCGCGTTCCCCGTGCAGCGCGACGATATGGAATCGCGGGCGCCGCTCGACGCGTATCCGGGATACTCGTTTACGCCTGACTCCAAGGCCATCGTCGTGACCTACGGCGGTGAACTGTGGCGGGTGCCGGTGGACAAGACGGCGCCCAGCAAGATTCCGTTCGAAGCCGAGGTGAAACTCGAGCTCGGCCCGGAAGTGAAGTTCGCGTACAAGGTGGACACGGCGCCCTCGTTCACCGCGCGCCAGATCCGCGATGTACAGCCGTCGCCCGATGGCAAGTCGCTCGCCTTCACGGCGCTCGATCGTGTGTACGTCATGGCGTTCGCCGACATGAAGCCCGCCCGCGTCTCCAGCGCGGCCATGGGCGAATTCAGCCCCGTCTGGTCGCCAGACGGCAAGTCGCTCGCGTACGTGACGTGGGAAGACGCGCGCGGTGGGCAGATCATGCGCGCGGATCGCGATGCGAAGGGTGGGTGGCGCACGCGGGCCCTCACGGGCATCGCCGGACTGTACACGGATCTCGCGTGGTCACCCACGGGCTCGCGCATCGTGGCCTCCCGTGCCGCGGCGCGCGAGATGCAGGAAGCGGGCGGCGCGTTCTTCGGACCCGCCGCGGCAGAACTCGTGTGGGTGCCGGCCGCCGGCGGTGCCGCCTCGCTCATCATGCCGTCCGGCGGCATGAGTGCCCCGCACTTCACCAAGGATACGACGCGCATCTTCGCCTACAGCGCTGGCGGCGGACTGCAGTCGTTCCGGTGGGACGGCACCGATATCAAGACGCATCTGCGCGTGACCGGGCCCATGCCGGCGAACGCCGGAAATCTCGATGGCGCGCTCGTGGCCAAGGAGGCCAAGCTCAACTTCGGTGGTCGCTCCGCGCGTCCCATCAGCCAGGGCATGCACCTCGACGATGGTCACGACCTCGAGCCCACGCCGTCGGCACCGCCCGCCTCGCTCATCCTGATGTCGCCCAATGGCGATCAGGCGCTGGCTACGGTGGGCATGGACGTCTACACCGTGACCGTGCCACAGGCAGGAGCCACGCCGCCTACGGTGAGTGTGGCCGCCCCGGCCGCAGCGTCGGTGCCGGTGAAGAAGCTCAACACCATCGGTGGTGAGTTCGCCACCTGGGCCGCCGACGGACGCAAGGTGCATTGGGCGCTCGGCAATGCCCTCTTCACCTACGACCTCGATCGCGCGAAGGTGGTGGAGGATTCGCTCAAGGCCGATGATCGCCGCAAGACGCGTTTGCGCGCCGATACCACGAAGGCGGTGAAGGACAGCATCGCGCGTGCGGATTCCATCGCGAAGGCGGACACGTCGAAGAAGACGCCGCCGGGCTACAAGGCGGCAGAAGTGCGCGTGGTGGTCAATGGACAGCGCGATCTGCCCAAGGGGACGGTGGTGTTCCGCGGTGGCAAGGCGATCACGATGAAGGGCAAGGAGATCATCGAGAACGCCGACATCGTGGTGCGTGATCAGCGCATCGTGGCCGTCGGTGCACGCGGTTCGGTGGCCATCCCCGACAGTGCCAAGATCATCGATGTGAGTGGCAAGGTGATCATGCCCGGCATGGTGGACACGCACTATCACCCGCAGTGGCTCACGCCCAACATCCACAACACCCAAACGTGGCAGTACCTCGCCACGCTTGCGTACGGCACCACCACCACGCGTGATCCCCAGACCGCCACGACGGACTTCCTGTCGTACAGCGATCGGGTGGAAAACGGCGAGATGATCGGGCCGCGCATCTACACGACGGGCCCGGGAGTCTTCAGCGCCGAGCCGGTACGCGATCTCGAGCATGCGCGGGAGATCCTCACGCGCTACGCCAAGTATTACGACACCAAGACGCTCAAGATGTACATGTCGGGGAACCGCCAGCAGCGTCAGTGGATCATCATGGCGGCGAAGGAACTCGGTATCATGCCGACGACCGAGGGTGGACTCGACCAGAAGCTCAACATCACCCACGGCGCCGACGGCTACCCGGGCATCGAGCACACGCTGCCCATCACGCCGAAGTTCGACGACGTGTTCGAGTGGTACAAGGCGACGCAGGTGACCAACTCACCCACGCTCATCGTGGAGTACGGTGGTCCGTTCGGCGAAGGCTGGTTTTATCAGAGCGAAGACCTGCTGAACGACGCCAAGCTGCGACGCTTCACGCATCCGGTGGACTTCGACAGCAAGGTGCGCCGTCGCGGTACTGGCAACGCGCCCGGACCCGCGGGCTTCGCCGTGAAGGAAGAGTATGCCATGTGGCAGCACGCCGAAGATCTCGCCAAGACAGTGGAACGCGGCGGGCGCATCGGCATCGGCAGTCATGGCCAGCTGCAGGGACTCGGCATGCACTGGGAACTGTGGCTCGTGCAGTCGGGTGGCATGAGCACGCACGAGGCGCTGCGTTCGGCGACGATCGTCGGTGCGGAAGCCATCGGCCTCGGTAGCGAAATCGGTTCGCTCGAGGCGGGCAAGTTCGCCGACCTGCTGGTGCTCGATCAGGACCCGCTGGTGAACATCCGCAACACCAACACGCTGCGCATGGTGATGGTGAACGGACGGCTGTTCGATGCGAACACGCTCGATGAGTTGCATCCGCGTCAGAAGTCGATGCCGAAGCAGCCGTGGAGCTATACCGTACCGACTGCTGGCGCGGGCATTCGTCCGTAAGCCATCACCCGAAACGCAAAACCCGCACCTGCGACCCGGAACTGATCAGTTTCGGGTCATGGGTGCGGGTTTCGTGTTTCGAGTTGAGTAATCAGGATGCCGGCAGCAACACCCGCACCCATGTGCCGTGGGGTGAGGCGTCGTCGAGCAGGAGCGTGCCCCCCATGATGGCCACGAGCCCATAGGCGGAGGAGAGTCCGAGCCCGGATCCCTCGCCCACCGACTTGGTCGTATAGAACGGATCGATGGCGCGTTCCCGCACCTCCTCTGACATGCCGGGGCCATCGTCGATGAGGTCGATGGCGACATAGCGACCAGGGGCCAGCACCGTTCCCATACGGTCTTCCAATGGCGTGTCGAGGGTGGTGCGAGAGGCGATGATGCGCAGCTCGCCGAGGCCGCGGCGCGCCGACTTGCTGATGGCTTCGTTCGCGTTGGAGATGACGTTGATCAGGACCTGCTCGAGCATGGCGGGATCACCGGTCACCACCGGGGCAGGCGCCTCGATGGCCGTCGTGATGCGCATGGCGTTCGACGTGTGCTGTGTCATGAGCGATTCGACGGCTTGAATCACGGTGCCGACTTCGAATGGCTGACGGGTCAGCTGACGACGGCGCCCGAACGACAGCAGATGTTGAATCAGGTCGCGCGCGCGTGACGTGGCGCGCAACGTCTCCGCAAAGAACGGATCGGTCTCTCGCGATGGCGGGAGCACCAATTTGATGTATTCCACGTTGCCCACCACAACGGTGAGCAGATTGTTGAAGTCATGCGCGACGCCGCCAGCCAAGCGCCCAATGGCTTCGAGCTTCTCCGCCCTGCGGAGCGCCAACTCCACCCGCTCGCGCTGCATCACGGCGTACAAACGATCGGCCGCAGAAGCGGCACGTTCGGCGACTGCGGCCACCAGTTCGCGACTGTACTCGTCGAGTGGCGCACCACTGGTGCGCACGGCGAGCTTGACCAGCAGCCCGCCCGTCGTGGGTACGCGCTGCATGAATACCGCGTTCCCCGTCTCGAGGCTCTCGACATTCGTGATGTGCATTTCGCCCTCGGTGTGGACGTGCCACTGGCGATCGCCCGGCAGGCGGGTGCACCACGCGACGGCCCATGCCCCCGTGTATTCACGTAACTCGGCGCAGACCCCCGCACGCAGCTCCTCGAGCGATTGGCTCTCGGCGATCACCGTCGCAGCCACGTTGCTGTGGGTGATGTCGCGCTGAATGGAGACCCAGTGCGTGTACCAGCCCGTCTCGTTGGCAATGGGCGTGATGTCGAACTCCACGTCGAACGGGATGCCGTTCTTTCGATAGTTCGTGAGCCGCACGCGGGTCGATTTCCACGCCTTGAGTGCCGTGTGCAGCTGATAGAGCATCGCCGAGTTGGTGCGCTCCCCCTGCAGCACACGGGGGGTCTGCCCGATGACCTCTGTCGCCGTGTATCCCGTCATCCGCTCGAAGGCGGCGTTGACGAACACGATGCGCGGCCCTGGCCGCAAGCTGGGGTCGGTATCGGTGATCAGGACGACGTCGTCGACCTGTTCGAGCACCTGCTGCAGTAACGGGAACGTCGGCGTGGTGGACACGGCAGAACGAGCAATAGTTTGGAGAATGCACGACTTCGCCGAGGCCGCATGCCTCGACGAAGCCACCCGCATCATTTCGGGCCGATCTGGTATTCTTTCGGCGGCGTGGCACCGAGCAGGTGCTGGACGAAATAATCCCAACGCCGGCGCATCATGTAATTCGATGCCGCCCCGAATCCGTGGGCCGCGTTGGGGATCATCAGCAGGTCGAAGTCCTTGCCGGCCTTGATCAGCGCGTCGACCACCAGATAGGTGTTGTCGGGCGGCACGTTATCGTCGAGCGTGCCATGGGCGAGCAGCAGCTTGCCCTTCAGGTTCTTCGCGAGCGTCTGGTTGGCCTCGGCGTCGTAGTTGTCGCCCGTGCCATTCCTGGTGAGCAGGCCATGATAGCGCTCACCCCAGTCGTCTTCGTAATTGCGGTTGTCGTGATTGCCCGACTCCGAAATGCCCACCTTGAAGAAGTCGGGGTAGCGGAACAGCGCGCCCGCCGTGGCGAAGCCACCACCCGAGTGCCCCCAGATCCCCACCTTGTCGAGATCGATGAACGGGTAGCGCTGCGCGAGCTGCTTCATACCCGCCACCTGATCGGGGAGCGTGTTGTCCCCGAGGCGGGCGTAGTAGGCATCGTGGAACGACTTGGAGCGGGTGGGATTCCCGGTGCCGTCGATGGCCACGACGATGAACCCGAGCTCGGCGAGCGCCTGATTATCGCGCGTGGCCGCGGTGAACTGCCGGCTGCCCACCGATCCACCCTGCGGGCCGGGGTAGATGTAGTTGATGATCGGGTACTTCTTGGTCGAATCAAGCGTGGTGGGCGTCCACATGAGCCCGTACAGGTCCCACTTGCCGTCACGATCCTTCACGGTGATGCGCGTGGGCGCCTTCCAGCCGGTGGCGAGCAGGCGGCTGATGTCGCCCTGTTCGAGCGTGGCGATGAGCTTCCCGCTCTTCGCGTCGCGCAGCACCGCTGTCTGCGGTGCATCCGGACGCGACCAGCTATCCACGAAGTGCGTCCCCGTGGGAGACAGCGAGACTACGTGATCCCCATCTTCGGGGGTGAGCAGCGTGAGGCCCTTCCCGTCGAAGCCCACGCGGTAGAGGTGGCGGAAGTACGGATCACGCCCCTTCTCCTTGCCGGCGGCATTGAACCACACCGTGCGCGACTTCTCGTCGATGCGCACGATGTCGAGCACCGTGCCCTCGCCCGTGGTGATCTGGTTCTTCAGCTTGCCCGTGGCGAGGTCGTACAGGTACAGCTGCCCCCAGTCGTCACGCTCGGAGAACCAGAGGACTTCGTTGCTGCCGGGGAGCACGCGCCAGTTCTGCTCGCCATCGCCGCTCTCGAACTGCGTGGCCACTTCCTCACGCAACACATCGCGTACGTCGCCAGAGGCGGCATCGGCCACGCGCAGCGTGGCCACCTTGTGGTCGCGCGAGTTGCTGAGGAACGCCACCATGCTCCCGTTGGGGAACCACTCGGTGTCGGCGAGCTTGCCACCGCAGTTGATGTGGTCGCACACCGAGCTGCGATGCTGATCGGGCGCCATCTTGAAGCGCACGACTTTCGGCGTTGTCCCCGACAGGTCGACGACGACCCGTTCGATCATCGTGACCGCACTGTCGCCCGGGAGCGGGTACTTCCACTGCATCAACTCGGGGTGTCCCACCTTGTAGCGCACGAGGTACATCTCCCCCGTCTTGCGCTGGTCCTGCTGGAACGTGGCGATCTTCTTCGAATCGGGCGACCAGAGCAGCACCGCACGGTCACTGTGCACCCAACCGGCGTTGTCGGTGGCGTAGCCGTAGTCCTTCACGCCGTCGGTGGTGACTTGCGTTTCGGCGTTCGTGGCGACGTCGCGTACCCAGAGATTCCAGTCGCGAATGAACGCCGCCTTGCTCCCGTCGGGTGACAGGGCTTCCGGTGCGCGCGTCCGGTTGCGAGCCGTGGATGCGGCAGGCGCCGCAGGGCACTGGGCGTTGGCCGTCGCGCAATTCGTCTTCACGCCCTTCGCGTTCACCAGCATGATCGGCTGCGAGCCGTCGGGCTGCCGCACGCGATAGGTGAACCGCCCATCGGGCAGCCAGGACGGCTGCACACCGGTGTTGGAGACGAGCGTTTGCGTATTGAAGCCGAGGAACTTCTCAGCGCGGGCGTAATCGGCAGCGGTGAGCACGCGCGACTGCGCGTGGGCCACGGACAGGGGCGCGGCAACCGCCACGGCGGTCAGGAGGACTGAGCGGCGCATCGTAGGGAAAGGGGTAGGAGAAGCCAACCCCTAAAGCTCGCCTTGCGACGCTCAGGGTGAAAGTCCACCTCCGATGCGTGCGAGGACCAGGGTGGTCAGGTCGCGCGCGAATGGTGCATCGTTCTGCCGCAGGGCCGCGAGCGTGTCGGCGATGTGCCCACCGAACCCGGCGCAGTTGTCACAGCCAGCCAAGTGCGCCTGCAACGCTTCCACACGAGACGATGGGAGCGTGCCATCGAGATACTCCGACAGGTCGGCCAGTACCTCGCGGCATCGCACACCGGCGACGATGGTCTCGAGTGCGGTGTTGATCATGGCGTACCTCCGATTCGTGCCCGGGGACGGCTGGTCTCACGCTGCTCGTCGGCCGCGAGCTGTCGCGTGAGCGCCGCCAGATGGATGCGCGCGCGGTGTAACCGACTCTTCATCGCGGCGAGCGAGAGGTGCATCGCCGCCGCAGTTTCTTCGCCGCTCAATCCGTCGAGCTCCCGCAGGGTGAGTACCGCTCGCTCCTCGATCGGCAACAGGGCGAGCGCACGATGCAGGAGTTCCGCCCGATCTTCTTCTGTCGTGGTGGCCGGATTGGCGGGGAGACTGCCCCAGCCCGCACGTTCCGCCAATTCCTCGATGGACTCGAGCTGCGCCGGTTCATCCACGCGACGGCGCTGCTGACGGTGAACCGCGTGCCGGGCGATGGCATACAGCCACCCACGAGCGCTCGAATCGCCGCGGAAGCCCGCTGCCGCGCGCCAGGCGGCGACAAACGTGTCCTGCACGGCGTCGTCCACATCAGGCGTACCCGTGAAAAGCGCGAGATAGCGCGTGACCGGCGCCTGATGCCGTCGCATGAAGACGGCGAAAGCTCCGGTGCCGCCGGCCGCCGACGCCGCCAGCAGGGCGGCATCAGACGGGCCTTCGACGGGACGATCCGCGTCCGGCATCACTGCGACTGGCGCACCTTGCACGTCGAGAAGCCAAGGAGCGTATACAGCGGGCACGTGCTCAGCGAAGCCGTGAGCAGCGGGATGAAACCCAGAAACCCCCACGCTGTCTTCGGGCCGGTGAAGGCGATGGACAGCAACGCAATGCCAAGGGCGAAGCGGAATGCGCGATCGACCGTGCCGACGTTCTTGGGCAGGAGGGCAGACATGGGGAGTCTCCAGTTGGGGTGAAGGCCGGTCCGGGAGGTGGACGAATCAGCCTCGCCAGAGAGAGCCAGGATACGTTGAAAAGGATTCAGCCGGTCGCAATGGCACTCGCCGTACGCAGTCCCACCGCCGCGAACGTGAGCGTTCCGTTGCAGCAGCTCGCCGTTGGCTGCGTGGGAGCCCCTGCCACCCACAGGTTCTCATGGTCGTGTGCGCGCCCCCGGGCATCCACCACGCTGGTGAGGGGATCGGTGCCCATGCGGCACCCACCGGTGGGATGCTCCTGCCCAAGATCATTGCTGCTGTTCTCCATGCGCAGAATCGAGCCACCGCCGGCCTTCGCCATGCGACGGAACAGGGTGCGCAACTCCTCCTCCTGCCACTCGCGCAGGGCCGCGCTTTCGGATGCGTCGCGGAACGCCACCTGTGGCATGGGATCGCCGAACCGATTGGTGCGGCCGCTGTCGAGCGTGAACTTGCTCTCGCGGTCGGGGAGCACGTCGTAGTAGCCACGCACGCGCGCCGTGGCGCCCTTGGCCCGCTGCTGCCAATCCTTCAGCAGCGCGTCGCCCAACAGCAGCTTGCCGTCGGTACCGCGCAACCGCGGCTCACGCCCCACACTCGACTCCCAGATGCGGAGGTCGTGGCGCAGGTAGCGCGACTGCTTGCCGGGACGCATGAACTGCTTGCTCACGAGCGAATGCTGCACGTTGATGCCC